>Ga0302326_10009931_pt1 | contig 20667 bp, 17 predicted proteins | sample Palsa_T0_3_FD_202264 | JGI IMG/M metagenome (GOLD analysis project Ga0302326, IMG submission 202264) | Peat permafrost microbial communities from Stordalen Mire near Abisko, Sweden - Palsa_T0_3 | ecosystem: Environmental > Terrestrial > Soil > Palsa > Peat permafrost | place: Sweden: Abisko...
CCAGGTCGGTTGTGAGGCGTCTACTCGCTGGCCGCTGACGCGGGAGCCGCTAGCCCGATCGGGCAGCTCACTCCGGTCCCGCCGAGGCCGCAGTAGCCCCGCGGGTTCTTGTGTAGGTACTGCTGGTGGTAGTCCTCCGCGTAGTAGAACGGCCCGGCGGCGTCGATCTGGGTCGTGATCGCGCCGTGGCCCCCGGCGCGGAGCCGCTCCTCGTAGGCGGCGCATGAGGACTCTGCGGCCGACTTCTGGTCGTCGCTGGTGTACAGGATTGCCGAGCGGTACTGCGTGCCGACGTCGTTGCCCTGGCGCATGCCCTGGGTCGGGTCGTGGTTCTCCCAGAACAGACGCAGCAGCTCGTCGAAACTCGTGGCCTGCGGATCGAAGACGGCGAGGACGACCTCGGTATGCCCGGTTCGCCCGCCGCAGACCTCCTGGTATGTCGGGTTGGGAGTGAACCCGCCGGCGTACCCGACCGCGGTCGTGTAGATGCCAGGCGCCTGCCAGAACACCCGCTCAGCTCCCCAGAAGCAGCCCATGCCGAAGATCGCCCGCTCGAACCCCTCCGGGACCGGCGGCTGGAGGGGGGTTCCCAGAACCGCGTGACGAGCCGCGACCGGCATCGTCTTCTCCCGGCCCCGGAGCGCGTCGTCGGCACCGACCATCGTGGTCTTACGTCGGAAGTTGAACATGCCCAGAGGGTACGGCGTCCGGCTCGGTGTCCTGCTCGGCGCGGAGCCATTCGCATCTCGCAGACAGATCCTCGACGCCCATCGCTGCGGCGACGTTCAGCCACATGCCGTAGCGGAAGAAGTCATCGATCCGCTCTGGCTCGGCGTCGGAGAGATGCTCGACGTGGGCGACCAGGCGCGCGTAGCAGGCCCGCACTCGGTCGCGGATGACTTCGTCGTCGCACGCCGCGTAGGCGTGGTGCTGGAGCATCAGGGAGTCACGGTTGGTGGAGAGCAGCTCTACGTACGCACCCCCCATCGCCTTCAGCACATCAACGCCTGGTGCGGCGAGCTCGGGGTCGTATTCGGCCGCGGCTAGGGTGAACGTCTCGGCGGTCAGCTCGAAGTCGCGCTCGACGGCCGCGAGGAACAGCTCACGCTTGTTGGCGAAGAGGCTGAACACGTACGGCTGGGCGACGCCGACGCGACGCGCGATGCGATCGACCGGCGTCCCGTGCAGGCCGCCGCGAGCGAACTCGTGCACCGCCGCCTCGATCAGCGCATCCCGGCGCTCGGCGGCCGGGACGCGCTGGCGCGGCGTGGTGGGGTCGTTATCAGTCGACGTGGCGGCCATGGTGATCTCCTGTCGCATCCTACGACCCCGCTCAGGCGGCAAGCTGGACGGCCGCCGCGACCGCCGGCGACTCGTTTGTCGCGGTCTTGGCGGCGAGGGCGCGGGTGTCGAACGGAAGGACAGCTGCGATCAGCGCTCCGACGCCGAGAACGGCCACCCCGACCCACATCGACGGGACGAGCCCGTTCACGAACGCCGCGGACGATGCGTAACTTCCGTGGGAGGTGAACACCGTCGCCAGCACGGCGATGCCGAGCGTGCCGCCGAGCTCGCGGATCGCGTTGGTGGCTCCAGAGGCTTGTCCGGCCTGATCGGTCCGGACCGAGGCCAGCACGGCGTTCGCCGATGGTGCGAACACGAGCGCCATCCCTGAGCCGGCAAGGATGAACGGCCCGAGCAGGCTCACATAGCTGGTGTCGACAGTGGCGATCGCGGCGGCCCAACCGAGCCCGAGCGCCTGCAGCGCGAGCCCGGCGACCATGAACAGGCGACTGCCGTAGCGCTCAGAGAAGTACCCGGCGAGCGGTGAGACGATCATCGTCGAACCGGTCCAGACCAGCAGCTTCACGCCGGCCTGCAGCGGCGAATTGTGAAGCACATCCTGCAGGTACTGGCTGAGGAAGAAGATCGAGCCGAACATGCCGAAGTACATCGCCAGCGAGACGACGTTGGTGACCGCGAAGGCGCGGTTGGCGAAGAAGCTGAGGGGCAGCATCGGTGCTGCCGCACGCAGCTCGAAGCGGATGAACGCGAGCACGAGAACCACCCCGGCCGCGAGCGAGATCAGCACCGTGGCGTTGCTCCAACCGAGGGATTGCGAGCGCACGAGGCCGAAGACGATGCCGAACAGGCCACTCGAGGCGAGCAGCAGGCCACCCAGGTCGAGCTGCCGCGACGATCCGTGGCTCTCCGAGAGACGCGTTGCGGCGAGCGGTACCAGCGCCAGGCCGATCGGAACGTTGATCCAGAAGATCCAGTGCCAGGAGGCGGCCTGGATCACGGCGCCGCCGACCAGCGGTCCGAGCGCGACAGCGACACCGCTGATTCCCGACCAGACGCCGAGCGCGATGCCGCGCCGCTCGGGAGGAAACGCATCGGCGAGCAGGGTCAGCGTCAGAGGCGTCACGATCGCGGCTCCGATGCCCTGTGACGCGCGGGCGGCGATCAGAAAGCCGGTTGAGGGCGCGAGCGCCGCGGCGGCCGAGGAGAGCGTGAACAGCGTGATTCCGGCGATGAACATGCGCTTGCGTCCGAAGCGGTCGCCGAGTGCGGCCCCCGTCAGCAGCAGCACCGCGTACGCGAGGACGTACGCGTTGACGGTCCATTCGAGCGCCTGGATCGAAGCGCCGAGGTCACGATGGATGCTCGGCAGCGCAACGTTTACGACCAGGTTGTCGAGGACGACCATGAACAGCCCGATCGAGACGATCGCAAGTGTCCATCCACGGCTGGCGGAGACTTTCATGACCCGACACCTCCTGATTAGTGAGTGCTAACTAAGATTCAGCTTAGCAGTGACTAATAATGGGTGTCAAGTCCCCCAACCGCCAGCTGCTTCGGATCGGCGCGGACCGGCCCCGCGTGCGGACCTCCGCCCGAGCGCACCGGCGGGCGCCGGCCCTCCCGACCGCCCGCTAATACCCGATCAGGGCTTGGAGCAGGTGGGGGGCTATGTAGACCTCCCAGAGGGCGGTGATGACCAGTACTGGGACTGAGAGGGCTACGGTGACGAGCGTTGCCGCGAGGAGCTGGTCCCAGTCGCCGCGACGGGAGGCGATGATCCATGCCGCGAGGGGCAGGAAGAGGGCCGCGAGCTCGGGGAGGGCGTGGGGGAGGAGGCCGATCAGGAGCAGCCCGGGTGAGGTGTGCAGTGCGAATGCGGCCTGGGAGAGTCCGGTGCCGAGCACGTATGCCTGATTGCCGAGCGAAAACACGGTCGCGCAGGCAACGAACGCGATCGCGAGGGTCCCACCCCGCTCGTGGATCAGTCGTGCGAGTCCGCGGTGCTCGCGCGCCTGGATCGGCAGTGAGCTTCCGGCGACGAAGCCCGCGACGCAGGCCAGCGCATGGAAGGCCAGCACGAGCGAGTTGTCGAGGAGCACGCTGACCACGTCCCGCGGGCGCCCGACGAAGAAGGGCGGCTTGTGCAACGAGCCCACGATCGACCCTGGGGTGATCGCCGCGACGAGCCACACGGCGAGTAGCAGGAACGCGGCTGCGGCGAGGCTTCCGGCCAGCCACGACCTGAGCACCGGCCACGGCTCGAGATTCCACTCCCTCAGCGCGCTCCGGGTGCTTCGCATCCCTTGTGCGAAGGCGTAGGCCGAGGCGTCCATGACCCTTGTTTCGGCGCTCACGCCCGTGGGCCTGAGCCCGCGGCTCAGGACCGGCGGGCGAGCGTGGAGGGATGCAGCTCGATCAGGTTTGGGATCGGCTCAGGGTCGCCGATGTAGCAGCCCTGCCCGCAGTCGACGCCAAGGTCGCAGAGCAGGTCCAGCGTCTCGATGTCCTTGACGAACTCCGCGATCGTGCCAAGGCCGAGGCTGCGCGCCATCTCGGCGATATGGCGGACGACGAGCTGGTCGGTGCTGTTGCTGGTCAGATCAAGGACGAAGTCGCCGTCGATCTTGATCCAGTCGAGCGGCACGTGCTTGAGGTAGTAGAACGACGCGAAGCCGGCGCCGAAGTCGTCGAGCGCGAACCCGCAGCCGAGATCTCTGAGCGTCGCGGCGAACCGGCGGACCTGGTCCATGTTCGCGATCGCCGCCGTCTCGGTGATCTCGAACACGAGCGAGGCTGGATCGATTCCGCTGATCGCCAGCTCGCGCGAGATCATCGGCAGCAGGTCGGGATCGCCGAGCGATCGGGCGGATACGTTGACTTCGTAGCTGACGGTCTCGTGGACCAGCTCCGCCGCCGAGATCAGAGCGATCGCGTAAGAGATCATCCGCCGGTCGATCTCACGCACCGCTCCGGTCCGCTCGGCGGTTGGCATGAACACGCGCGGCATCGTTGCCTCGCCGTGCCTGTCGAGCAGCCGCGCAAGCAGCTCATACCTGGACACGGAGCGATCGTGCAGGGTCATGATCGGCTGCCGGTAGGGGACGATCCGTCCCTCGTCGAGACCGGCCCTGATGCGCTTTGACCATGACACCCGCTCGCGGTTCTCCGGCGCCGAGGAGAGCGGCGCCTTGAACACTCCGACCTGGTTACGCCCGGCGTCCTTGGCTTCGTAGAGCCCGAGATCGGCGGCGACCATGACCTCGTCGCTGGCGACGGCGCCCGCCTCGAACGCGGCCACGCCGATGCTGACGCTGGGGTGCAGATGGTGGCCCGACAGAATCAGGGACTGAGCGCGGATCCCGTCGAGCAGGCCGTCCGCGACGGCTCGAGCTGCATCATCCGTCGTCCGTGGCAGCAGTACCGCGAACTCGTCCCCACCAAAACGAGCGACGACGTCTGTCTGCCGAACGCGCGAGCTGATCACCGCGCCGACATTGCGGATCAACTCGTCGCCGCAGGCGTGGCCGAGCGTGTCGTTGACGTGCTTGAGGCCGTCGATGTCGATCAGCAGCATCGCTGCCTCGCCGCCGTAGCGGTCGACCAGCGCCACTTCCTGAGCGAGATGTTCTTCGAACTTGCGCCGGTTGAGCAGGCCGGTCAGCCCGTCGCTCTCCGCCAGCTCTCGCAGCAGCGCCTCGTCGCGCTTGCGTTCTGTGACGTCGCGGATCGCGCTCGATACGAGCGTGCCTTCGTCGGTCTCGAGCGGGCTGAGGCTGATCTCGACGGGAAACTCGGTGCCGTCCTTGCGTCGCCCGTGGAGATCGATGTCGCCGCCCATCGGCCGGGCCTTCGCGTCTCGCAGGTAGGTTCGCTGGTGCGCGCGATGGCGGTCGCGCAACCGCTCGGGGATCAGGATCCGGATGCTCTGCCCGATCAGCTCCGCGCGGCGGTAGCCGAACATCCGCTCGGCTTGGGCGTTCGCAAGCGTGATGTGGCCGTGTGAGTTCACGATCACCATCGCGTCCGGGGCTGACTCCAGCAGCGCGCGGAATTTCCTCTCGGATCCGACCAGCAGCTGGTCGCGTCGCATCGCGCGGACAGCCAGGGCGTTGTAGACCGCGCTGAGCCGGTACACGAACCAGCGGATTATCTCGCTAAGCGTCACCATCAAACGGAGCCTCCATGCCCGCTCGAGCTCCGGTTGCGGCCGGGCAGCGAAAGAGCGCGTGATCCCCGGGGCGTCGAACCCAGGTTGTTGCAAATGTTACCAGCGCTTGGAATAGCCACTTGTGAGGCTGCTTCCCGGGCGACGCCACTCAGGCTCGTGCTCGAACTTCACGCGTAGGTTGCGCCGCCGGAAGTACCTGAACAGCGGTCCGTAGGTGAACCGCTGGAAGTCGGCGGCCATGCTGCCCCATGGATCCGGGTCCATGAACGGCATGTACTTGTCGGGGAACCCCGGCATCGTGCACGCGATGCAGATGCCGCCCACGTTCGGGCACCCCCCGACGCCGTTGATCCACGCCCGCTGGGACAGATTGCATTTGACCACCGGTCCCTTGCACCCGAGCTTGACGAGGCAGCGCGGGTCGTTGCCGTATTCGGTCGCAAACCGTCCCTGCTCGGTGAAGCCGGCGCGACTGCAGCCTTCGCGCGTCGTGCGCCCGAACAGCCACTTGGGACGCAGCTGATCGTCGAGCTCGGGCGCCGGCGCCATTCCGCCGACGAAGAGGGTCAGGTACAGCAGTAGCTCGGTCATGTTGTCCGGTAGCACCGGACAACCGGGGAGGCAGACGATCGGCACTCCGCGCCGCGAGCGCCAGCGCCAGCCGAGATAGTCGGGAAGCCCCATCGCGCCGGTCGGGTTGTTCTTCATCGCGGGAATCCCGCCGTAGGTCGCGCAGGTCCCGAATGCCGCGACGACGTCGGCCATCGGCGCGAGCCGATCGACCCAATCGTTGACCGTGATCGGCTGTCCGTCAACCGGGTCGACGCCCATGCCGCTCCAGTGCCCGTCGCCGTTGATCTGCTCGTTCCCGATCGAGCCCTCGACGACCAGGATCATCGGTCCGAGCTTGCCGTCCTCGGCGTCGTGCCAGGCCTGCATGTAGGCGTCGCCGACCTCATAGGCGAGCAGCTGATTGTGCAGGACGACGTTGGGCATCCCGGGGATCACCCCTCCGAGGATGTCCTCGATGCTTGGGTTCGTGGCGGCGGTCATCGCGACCGAGTCGTCATCGCAGGAAAGACCCGTGGTAAGCCACAGGATGTGGACGGTAGGCCGGTTCGCTTGAGTCTGCTCGGGTGCGGTCGGGGACGTGGGACTCCTCCATGTAGTCCTGCGAGCCTCGCTGAGCGCATCAGCGGACATTCGACTCGCGATCCTGACCACCTCTTCGGCAGGCACCACACCTAACTTGAAATCCAGCAGCGGTGCCGGACGCCCGTGTGGCCATGCGCCTTTGGACAAGAGGCCAGAGACACGATTGAATTCCACGCATATGTTTCTCGGCCGTCCGACATGACTTCAGCTGCTACGTCAACGGCGACCACCGAGGGAGCTCGCGCGCATGCCCGCTCGCAGGCGGGGACGGTCGTCGACGCGATGCCCGTGCTGCCGGCGCGATCGTACGAGAAGGTGCCCGCAGGCGTCGACCCCGAACTTCTGATCTGGGCCGAGACCGTCGCCGGCGGCGGCTACACGTCGAAGGTGATCTCGCGGGGCAGCACGATCCGCCTCACCGACCGGGGCGGCGACGCCTGCGCGCACCTTCTGCTCTACAACGCGGACCAGCCTTGGGAGCGCCTGAATATGGCCGACACCGTGAAGGTGCCATGGCAGGCCTACCTCGGCGTCGGCCATCCGCTTCTGTCAGATCAGGCCCGCGTGCTGGCGAGCATCGTGCAGGACACCTCCGGCACTCACGATGCGCTCTGCGGAACATCCTCGCGCGCGCGCAACGAACAGCGCTACGGCGATGGCTCAGCCCACGGGCGATCCCCAGCCGGGCGTGAGCTGCTGCTGCTGGCCGCCGCCAAGCACTCGCTCGGCCCGCGCGACATCCCTCCGGGGGTCTCGTTCTTCAAAGGCAGCCGGGTCGCGCCGGACGGAGCACTCGAGCCGACCGGACCGGCGGTTCCTGGCGCGTTCGTCGAGCTGCGAGCCGAGCTGCCGCTGGTCGTCCTGATCGCGAATGTGCCCCACCCGCTGGATCCTCGCGAGGACTACCAGTGCACGACGCTCGAGGTACTTGCGTGGCGGGGAGAGCCGACGCGTCCGGAGGATCCGCTCTGGTCCTCGACCCCGGAGCTCGAGCGCGCGTTCCTGAACACCTACGACTACGCCGACGCACGTGGCCTCGCCTGACCCGGTCAGCGAAGGGACGCTGCCGCCGGGGAGCGTCATCGTGGACGATGTCGTCCCCCCGCGCGCGCCGTGGTCGGCGGTCATCGAGGCCGGCCGGCTGCTCTCGATCGTCGACCTCGAAGGCAACCAGGCAGTTGACACGCTCCTCTACGACGCCCACGACACGAGTGAGCGCTACAGCGTGCCGGACACGATCGTCGCGCAGGGGAACGTCTACCTCGGCGAGGGGAGCGTCCTGATGTCCTCCGCCGGCCGCCCGCTGATGACGATCGTCGCCGACGGCTGCGGACGCCATGACACGGTCGCCGGCGCCTGCAGCAAGGAATCCAACACGCTTCGCTACGGCCACCACACCAAGCACCAGCATGCGTGCGCCGAGAACTTCCTGATCGAGGGTGCCAAGTGGGGCCTCGGCAAGCGCGACCTCGTCTCGAACATCAATTTCTACATGAACGTCCCGGTCGGGCAGGACGGCACCCTCGGAGTCGTCGACGGGATCTCGAGACCGGGCCTGACGGTGACCTTGCGAGCAGAGCGGGACACGTTGGTCTTGATCTCGAACTGCCCGCAGATCAATAATCCATGCAACGGCTTCGACCCGACGCCGATCCGGGTGGTGATCACGGCGCCCGTCGGGAGCGAATGAACGTCGAGGCCGAGCCGGCGGCCGGCTTCGACACGCTGCTGGTCGCCAACCGGGGCGAGATCGCCTGCCGGATCATCCGCAGCGCCACCGCTCTCGGGCTCCGGACTGTCGCCGTCTTCTCCGATCCCGACCGGGGTGCACCGCACGTGCGCATGGCCGACGCGGCGGTGCGGCTCGGTCCCGCGCGGGCTCGCGACAGCTACCTGCTCGCCGAGCGCGTGCTCGAGGCGGCCCACAGCACCGGAGCGGGTGCGCTGCATCCGGGATACGGGCTCCTGTCAGAAGACGCGGAGTTCGCGCGTGCGGTGGAGGACGCCGGCATCGCGTGGGTCGGCCCCACGCCACGGCAGATCGAGCTGTTCGGAGCCAAGGACGCCGCCCGCGAGGAGGCACGTGCCGCCGGTGTCGCGCTGATCGACGGGAGCGGCGAGCTCGCGGACCTGCGCGCCGCCCGCGAGGCGGCCGAGCTCGTTGGCTATCCGGTGATGCTCAAAGCGACCGCCGGTGGCGGCGGCATCGGGATGGCCCCCTGCCACGACCGCGATCAGCTGACCGAGGCGTTCGAGCGCGTGCAACGTGTCGCCGCCTCCAGCTTCCGTGGTGGCGGCGTCTTTCTCGAGCGCCTGGTGCTCGGCGCCAGGCATGTCGAGGTACAGGTCTTCGGTGACGGCGCCGGGCGCGTCCTCGCACTTGGCGATCGCGACTGCACGCTGCAGCGCCGCCACCAGAAAGTGATCGAGGAGGCGCCGGCGCCCGCATTGCCAGAGGCGGTGCGCGCCCGGCTGGCCGCGTCGGCGATCTCGCTCTGCTCCAGGGCCGGCTATCGGTCGGCCGGCACGGTCGAGTTCATCTACGACTCCGAGCGCGAGCAAGAGTCCTTCCTCGAGGTCAACGCGCGTCTTCAGGTCGAGCACACGGTCACCGAGGAGGTCTACGGCATCGACCTGGTGCGGTGGATGCTGCTGCTCGCCGGCGGCGACAGCGCGATGTTCGATGATCCCCCGGTGGCCGGAAGCCACGGCATCCGCCATGCGGTCCAGGCGCGCGTGTACGCCGAGGACCCGGCCGCCGACTACCGGCCGAGCGCGGGCGTGATCACCGAGGCGCTACTGCCGGACGGGCTCAGGGTCGATGCGTGGATCGAGAGCGGCACCGAGGTCACGTCGGCCTACGATCCGCTGCTGGCGAAGCTGATCGCCGGCGGCGCGACCCGCGAGCAGGCACTCGCGCGGCTGGCGGACGGGCTCGACACCGCCCGCGTCGCCGGAATCCGGACCAACCTGGGTCTCCTCAGGGCCGCGCTACGCGATCCCTCGTTCCGAGCCGCCCGCCATAGCACGGCCACCCTCGCCGGGATCACAGACGACGAGCCACGGATCGAGGTGCTGCGCGCGGGGACGATGACGACCGTCCAGGACTGGCCGGGGCGGCTCGGGTTCTGGCACGTCGGGGTGCCGCCGTCAGGGCCGATGGACGACCGCTCCTTCCGGCTCGGGAACGAGGCGCTCGGCAATCCCGAGGGCGCGCCGGGCCTCGAGTGCACGCTCCTTGGACCCGCGCTTCGCTTCAATGCGCCCGCGACGGTGATGGTCTGCGGCGCCGAGGCCGGCGTGAGCATCGACGGCGCCGCGGCCGAGCAGTGGACGCCGCTCGAGCTCGCCGCCGGGTCCGTGCTCGACGTCGGCCCCTGCGACGGCAACGGCCTGCGCGTCTACGTCCTGATCGCCGGTGGCCTCGACGTCCCCGAGCACCTCGGCAGCGCATCGACGTTCACGCTCGGCGGGCTCGGTGGCCACGGGGGCCGCGCGCTGCGTCCCGGTGATGTGCTGATACCGAGGCCCGCGGCTGCTCGCCCGGTGAGAACCATTCCGGCCTCCGATCGCACGCCGCTGACCCATGCGTGGTCGATCGGGGTGCTCGAAGGGCCGCACGCGGCGCCCGAGTTCTTCACAGCAGGGGACATCGACGCGTTCTACGGCGCCACCTGGGAGGTGCATTTCAACTCGGCGCGGACCGGCGTTCGGCTGATCGGGCCCCGGCCGAGCTGGGCGCGCACCGACGGCGGCGAGGCCGGGTTGCACCCGTCGAACATCCACGACACGCCGTACGCGGTCGGCGCGATCGACTACACGGGCGATGTGCCGATCGTGCTCGGCCCCGACGGGCCGAGCCTCGGCGGCTTCGTGTGTCCGGCCGCGGTGGCCACGGCGGAGCTGTGGAAGCTCGGTCAGCTGCGGCCCGGCGACAGCCTGCGGTTTGTGCGCCTGGCCGAGCCGGAGGCAGCGGCGATGCGCCGGAACCTCCGGCGCGCTCGGGATCCAGTCAGCACCGCGTGTGCGCGCGACGAGGGAGTGCTCGAGCACAGCGAAGGCCGCGACGAGCACCCGTCGGTCACCTATCGCCGGGCCGGGGACGACAACCTGCTGATCGAGTACGGGCCGATGACGCTCGACCTGGGTCTCCGGATGCGGGTACATGCACTCGCGGAGGGAATCGCGGCAGTCGGACACCGGGGCGTGATCGACCTGACACCGGGCATCCGGTCGCTTCAGATCCACGTCGACCCGGACGCGCTTGGGGTTCGCGGCGCGCTCGAGCTCGCTCGCTCGCTCGAAAGCGCACTACCGGCGACTCGGGATCTGATCGTGCCGAGCCGGACCGTCCACCTGCCGCTGTCGTTCGACGATCCGGCGACGCGCCTCGCCACCGAGCGCTATATGGCCGGCGTCCGACCGGACGCACCCTGGTGTCCGTGGAACCTCGAATTCATCCGCCGGATCAACGGGCTGGAGTCGGTGGAGCAGGTGCGCGAGATCGTCTACGCCGCCTCCTACCTGGTGCTCGGGCTCGGGGACGTGTACCTCGGCGCGCCGGTTGCCACGCCACTTGACCCCCGTCACCGCCTCGTGACGACGAAATACAATCCGGCTCGCACGTGGACGCCGGAGAATGCGGTCGGGATCGGCGGCGCCTACCTGTGCATCTACGGGATGGAGGGTCCAGGCGGCTACCAGTTCGTGGGACGCACGATTCAGGTTTGGAGCCGGTATCGCACCGGCGGGCCGTTCGAGCCAGGGTCGCCGTGGCTGCTGCGTTTCTTCGACCGGATCAGCTGGTACCCGGTCACAGCCGATGAGCTGCTGGAGCTTCGCGCCGATCTGGCCGCCGGACGTCACGCCGTCGAGATCGAGGCGGGAGAGTTCAGGCTTGACCGGCAGCTCGAGTTCGAGGCGCGCGAGGAGGCGGGAATCGCCGCGTTCAAGCAGCGTCAGGAGGCAGCGTTCGCCGCCGAGCGCGACGATTGGGCGCGCTCCGGCGAGCTCGACTCGGGCGAGACCGCTGTGTCTGCGATCAGCAACGGGCGGCCCAGCCCCAGCGTCTTACCGGAGGGTGCCCTGCTGGTGGAGGCACCGCTGTCGGCGAGCGTCTGGCAGGTCGAGGTCGCGCCTGGGGACTCGGTCGCCAGCGGCCAGCGGCTGCTGACGCTGGAGGCGATGAAAATGGAGACGCCGATCGACTCGCCGATCGGCGGGAAGGTCCTGGAGGTGCTCGTGGGGACCGGGGACCAGGTCGTTCCCGGTGCCGGACTGGTCGTGATCGGCGCCGGCGCCGGCGCGCGATGAGCGCGGTAGAGCGGGTCCGCGTGGCGTACAGGGCGCTCGCAACCGCCGATCGACCCGAGGTATGGATACACCTGCGCGATCAGGCCGACACGACCGCGGAGGCCGCCGCCCTCGACGCCCGCCTCGCCGGGGGCGAGCAGCTTCCGTTCGCCGGCTCGACGTTGGCCGTGAAGGACAACATCGACGTCGAAGGGCTGCCGACGACGGCCGCGTGCCCCGCGTTCGCCTACCTCGCGCAGGCCGACGCACCCGCCGTTGCGCGGCTGCGGGCGGCGGGCGCGGTCGTGCTCGGGAAGACCAACATGGACCAGTTCGCGACCGGGCTCGCCGGCACGCGAAGTCCGTACGGCGCCGTTCGCGACGCGCGCCGCCCCGAGCTCGTTGCCGGCGGTTCGAGTGCGGGATCGGCTGTCGCGGTGGCGCTCGGGATCGCCGACATCGGGCTCGGGACCGATACGGCGGGGTCGGGGCGGGTTCCGGCGGCGTTCGGAGGAATCGTCGGCGTGAAGCCGACGCATGGGCTCGTGCCGATGGCGGGGGTGGTGCCCGCGTGCGCGTCGCTGGACTGCGTGAGCGTGCTCGCCCGGGGGGTCGGCGTGGCCTCGGAGGCCGTCGCGGCGATGTCTGCGGGGACCGATCCTGCGGGCCCCGCCTGGCCGTTCGACGCGCCACTGGCCGCACCGCCCCTACCACGCGTCGCCATCGCACGAGGCGAGCAGCTGGGGGCCCTCTCGGAGGATGGCCGGTGCGCATTCTCCGCGGCGCTGGCGCGTATGCAGGGGATCGGTGCGGAGCTGGTCGAGATCGACCTGACGCCGTTCCTCTCGGCTGCGACCCTGCTCTACGACGGAGCGTTCGTGGCCGAACGCTACGCGGCGGTGGGCGAGTTCGTAGCCGCAAACACCGATCTCGTTGACCCGGCGGTGGCGGCGATCGTGCTTGCGGCGAAGGAGATCCCGGCACACGCGCTGTTCGCCGACCGTGGGCGGCTGGGCACGCTCCGGATCGCGGCGCTGGCGCAGCTCGATCGCTGCGACGCGCTGATGCTGCCGACGACGCCGTGGCAACCGACGATCGCGGAGGTCGCGGCGGACCCGGTCGGCGCCGTACGTCGCCTGGGCACGTACACGAACTTCTGCAATCTGTTCGGCATGTGCGCGGTCGCGGTCCCTGCGGGCGAGGCCGACGGCCGCCAGTTCGGCGTGACCCTGCTGGCCCCCGGATTCCATGACCTCGTTCTGAACGACCTCGCCCGGCGGTTCGCCGCAGAGCCGGCGCCGTCACCCGATCGCCGGGCGTGCCGAGATCTGGCGGGCCCGCGGTCAGTGGAGCTGCTCGTGGTCGGGGCGCACATGAGCGGCGAGCCGCTGAACGCGGAGCTGACCGGACGAGGCGCGGTCCTGCTCGGCGAGGCGCGTACCGCCCCCCACTACCGGCTCTACCGGCTCGCCACCGAGCCACCGAAGCCCGGCCTCGTACGCGTCGAAGGCGACGGCGGCGTGTCGGTCGAGGGCGAGCTATGGGCGCTGCCGCCGGCCGGCATCGCCTCGTTACTGGCCGCACTGCCGGCGCCGATGGCGCTTGGACGCGTACAGCTCGATGATGGATCGGAGACGGTCGGATTCCTGTGCGAGCCGGTAGCGATAACGGGCGCCGAGGAGATCTCGGCATTCGGCGGCTGGCGGGCCTACCTCGCCGCCGCGGCCGGTCCGTCGGACGCGATAGCGTCCCGCCGGTGACGGCATCACGCGCAGCTCCCCGGGGCGCAGTACCGCGCCGCCGCGGTGGCCGGACCCGGTTCGCGATCGAGTGGCTCTCTACCGCCGATCGCGCGCGCTGGCCCGAGCCGCCCGAAGGCGATGGCCGCCCTGCGCTGCTGATCCCGGGCTTCCTGGCCAACGACGGCACGCTGTCGCGGATGGCCGGCTGGCTACGGACCGGCGACTTCCGCACCTACCGCAGTGGGATTCTGCTCAACACCGCCTGCATGGAGCCGCTGATCGAGAGTCTGGAGCGGCGTTTGGCGAGCGTCGTGGAACGGAGCGGACGGCGGGCAGTCGTCGTCGGTCAGAGCCGGGGGGGCACGCTCGGCCGGGTGCTGGCGGTTCGCCGGCCCGAGTTGGTCGAGACGCTCCTGACCCTCGGCTCCCCGGCCCGCGATCCGCTGGCGGTGCACAAGGGAGCATGGGTCGGCATCGGTGCCGTCGGGCTGCTCGGCACGCTCGGCGTCCCCGGATGCTTCAGCATCAGCTGCCGGACCGGCTACTGCTGCGCCCGTTCGCGCGCAGAGCTGCTTGACGAGTTCCCGAGCGAAGTCCGCTACCTCGCGGTCTATTCCAGGAGCGATGAGATCGTGAAATGGGAGGCCTGCCTCGACCCGGCGGCCGAGCCGATCGAAGTCGATACGACCCACATCGGGATGGGTCTCGACGCCGAGGTGTGGCGGACGCTGGCGACGGCGCTTTAGCCCGTAGTTCAGACACGGCGCGTTCAAGACACGCCGGTACGCCGCCGATATCCGAGAAGCCCCGCAACGACACTACCTGAGGCCGCATGGGCGAAGGCACAAAGCACCCCCTGAGCGACACGCGCCGATGGTTCGCGGTCGGCCAGTCCAACGATCCAGACGCGCGCGTCGCAGGAGACGTGGCGGCTACGGCTGCGCTGAAGGGCGACGACGCCCGGCTGCTGGTCGTGTTCTGCTCGCACAGCCACGACCTCGACGCGCTCCTTGGCGCGATCAACCGTCGCTCCGGCGGCGTACCGCTGATCGGGTGCTCGACGGCGGGCGAGATCGCGACGAGTGGACCCGGTGACGCCGGCGTGGTGGTAACCGCGCTCGGGGGCCCGGGAATCAGCGCGGCCACGGCATCGGCAAAGATCACCGGCGACGATCTGCGGGCGGCCGGCGCCGAGGCGGCACGCTGCGTCGCGGCCTGCTCAGAACGCCCGGGTGGCCGTGTCCTGCTGCTCCTGACCGACGGCTTGGCGGGGGACCAGCAGGAGGTCGTCCGCGGCGCCTACAGCGTCGTGGGCGCAGGCACTCCGCTCGTCGGCGGCTGCGCCGGGGACGGTCTCGAGATGCGCCAGACGTATCAGCTGCACAATGATCGCGTGCTCACGAACTCGGTAGTCGGCGTTGCGCTCTCCTCCGAGGGGCCGATGGGCATCGGCGTACGTCACGGCTGGCGGCGCGTCGGCGAGCCGGTGCTCGTCACGCGGAGTGCGAACAACCGGGTGTACACACTGAACGATCGGCGGGCGCTCGACGTCTACCTCGAGCATCTCGACCCTCCGGCCGACGTGCGGAGCGATCCGGCGGCCTTCACACGCTTTGCGCTCAGGCACCCGCTGGGGCTGCGTCGCCGCAGTGGCGAGGAGCACGTCCGCTTCGTCGGCGAGGCGGACTTCGAGAACGGCTCGCTCGGCTTCATCGCCGAGGTTCCGCAGGGCGGATTGGCGTGGTTCATGGAGGGCGACGAGGAGTCGGTTCTCGCCGCGACCGATGCAGCCTGTGCCGACGCGCTGGCGCCACTGGGCGGCGCGCCGCCGCTCGGCGCGTTCGCCTTCGACTGCATCGCGCGTCGGGGAATCCTGGGCGATGCCGGCATCGAGACCGAGATCGCACGGGTCACCTGCAGCACCGGCGGGGCGCCGGTATCGGGCTTCTACACGTACGGCGAAATCGCCCGCACACAGGGACAGAGCGGCTTCCACAACCAGACCCTCGTCGTTCTGGCCCTAGGCTGAGCGGCGGCCGTGTCCGAGATCGCAGAGAGCTGGTCGACCCAGCAGCTGACCGAGTTCGTCGCGATGGCCGGCGAGTTCGACGACGAAGCTGCCGCGATTCGCGGCGCCGTGGAGCGCGCCGCCGAGGCGCTCGAAGCGGAGGTCGCCGCGGTGGTGCAAGAAGGCGAGCTGCAAGCCTCGATCGGCTTCCCGATCGACGACGTCCCCGTCGAGGAGCTGATCGCGGCCGCGGCAGGCGAGCGTCCGACCCTCGATGTCCCTGGCGTGGGCCCCTGTGCCGTCATCACCGCCGAGCTCGATGACGGCACCGGACGGCTGCTGCTCGCTCGCCATGGGCAGGAGTCGTTCAGCCTCCACGAGGCGAACCTTCTGCGGGGGATGGCTCGCGTACTGACGCTGACGCTGCATTCGCTGCAGACGCTCGATGCCGAACGCAGGCTGCGGACGCGCAGCGAGCTGCAAGCGCGCGAGAACGCGGAGCTGCTGAAGTCCCTTCGCGAACGTCAGGAGCTACTCGAGCGGCTGTCGAAGATCCAGCGCTCGATCGTCCGCCGCGCAAAGCTCGAGACGGTTCTCGACACGATCGTCGCCGGCGCAGCCGAGCTACTGAGAGCCGACGCCGTCGGTTTGCGGATGCTCGATCCCGAGGACGCCGGCTCGATGGTGCTGCTCGCCGCGAACGGCCTCGATCCGCGCCGCTTCCCCGTCGGCAGCCGCGTGCCGCTCGGTGATGGCATCGCAGGACGCACCGTGGCCACTGAGCGGCTGCTGGTCATGGATGGCGAGAACCCCGAGGCGCAGGCGGTGATCTCGAGCCGCAACGTCACGGCCGCGATGTCGGCGCCAGTGGTCGAAAACGGTCGTGTCGTCGGAGCTCTTACGGTCGGCTCGCGAGCGCCCGGCCGGGTTTACAGCCCAACCGAGCAGGAGGTGCTGCTCGCCTTCGCCGAGCACGCAAGCCTCGCTTTGACCGACTCCAAGAACTTCGACGCCGCGCTGCATCGAGCGCTCCACGACCTGCTCACCGGGCTGCCCAACCGAGCTCTGTTCCTCGACCGGCTAGAGCGCGCAGCCAAGCACTCCGTCAGGACCGGCGCCCGCCCGGCAGTGCTGTTCCTGGACCTCGACGGCTTCAAGCGGATCAACGACAGCCTCGGCCACGCGGCAGGAGACGAGCTCCTGATCGAGGTCGCAAAGCGCGTCTCGGACTGCATCCGTCCAGGAGACACAGCCGCTCGGTTCGGCGGCGACGAGTTCGCCGTGCTGCTCGACGGCGTCACGCAGGAGACCGAGGCGGCCGCCGTCGCCGAGCTGGTGATGGCCTCGATGCGGGTCCCGTTCGTCGTCGGGTCGACCGAGGTAGCGATCACCGCCAGCGTCGGCATCGCCGTTCCAACCGGACCCGACGACGACCTGCTCCGTGACGCCGATCTCGCCATGTACCACGCCAAAGGCACGGGCAAAGGTCGCATCGAGGTCTTCAATCCCGGGATGCACACGGCGCTGATCGAGCGCCTGAGCCTCGAGGCCGACCTGGCACGCGGTGTCGCGAACGATGAGTTCGCGCTCGTGTACCAGCCGATCGTCTCGCTTGCCGGCGGCGCCGTCATCGGCGTGGAGGCGCTGCTCCGATGGCGTCATCCGACGCGCGGGCTGCTCGCACCGGAGAGCTTCATCGCGACGGCAGAGGAGACCGGCCTGATTCATCCGATCGGGCGCATCGCGCTGGGGCGCGCATGCGCCGACGCGGCCGCATGGCAGTCCCGCTTTGACGGGCCCTCACCACTCTGCCTGGCTGTCAACCTGTCGGTGAACCAGCTTCAGCATCCCGATCTGATCCGCGACGTCGCCGGCGTGCTCGCGGACTCGGGCATCCCGCCGGAGACCCTGATCCTCGAGATCACCGAGTCGCTGCTGATGGGCGAATTCGGCGGTGGGGCGCTGTGGCGACTGAAGGAGCTCGGCGCGAAGATCGCCGTTGATGACTTCGGCACCGGCTACTCGTCGCTGCAGTACCTGCGGCGGCTGCCGATCGACATCCTCAAGATCGCAAAGCCGTTCGTAGACGGTCTCGGCGCCGGCAGACAGGGCGAGTCGCCGCTCGCGCAGGCGATCATCGATGTCGGCCAGCGACTGAGCATGCGTGTCGTCGCGGAGGGAATCGAGCGTGAAGAGCAGGCCGCGCACCTGCTCGAGCTCGGCTGCCGCTTGGGCCAGGGATACTTCTTCGCGCCGCCACGGGCGGCGGGGGAGATCGACGCAATGCTCGCCGAGCGTGGTGTCGAGGGCTGGGCATCTGTACGATCGCCCGCTCGTTCCCCGAGCTAAGGATGGGCCAGCCGTGATCGACCAACTGCGTGCACAGATCCAGAACCGCCTCGACGACCTTGCCGCAGAGGCGGACCGGCTGCACAGCGCGCTGCGGGCCCTCGATCCCGATCGATCATCTGTGACGAGCGAGCGCAAGCCCACCGCGGGCGCCCGGCCCCGCTCCGCCCCGCCGAGGTTGACCGCCCAGTCGCGCAGGCGAACCTCGAGCCGGCGAGCGGTCCCTGCAGGAGCTCGCTCGCCTCGCCCGCCGGTCCGGGGTGCGACCAGGGCCTCCGTGCTCGCCGCGCTCGCCGGAGGCAAGGCGATGACCGCCGGCGAGGTGGCCGCAAAGACCGGGCTCGGGCGCGCGACGGTATCGACGACGCTGTCGAAGCTCGCGGGCAGCGGCGCGGTGGAGAAGGCGCAGCGGGGCTACCGGCTGACCGCCGGGGCCGGGGCATCGAGTCGCCGCGTGACCGCGTAGCTCAGGCCGATCGACGTTCCGCCGCCTCATCCAGAAGGATCGTTGCTAGAGCTGCGCAGGTTCGAGGACGCCGACGCTGCCGCGGTCCGCGAGCTCCACGATCTCACGCTGGCTGCTGCCGCGACTCACGCACGCCCCCCGCCGCCGGATCCGAGCTCGATCCGCTCCACCTACCTCGACGGCAGCGGCGAGTTCCTCGTCGGCGTGACCGACGGTCGTCTGGTTGCGATGGGCGCCCTGCGGCATGTCACCGACACGGTCGCGGAGCCGGGGCGGATGTGCGTGCACCCATCGTTTCAGCGCCGCGGCTTTGGCCGCCTGCTCCTCAGGGGACTCGAGGATCGCGCGGCCGAGCTCGGATTCCGCAGGCTGCGGCTCGACACGACCGTGATGCAGACCGCCGCACAGGGTCTGTATAGGAGCGCCGGGTACCGAGAGGTCGGCCGGGGGCAGCTAGCCGGGGTGGAGGTCGTCTACTTCGCGAAGGCGCTGCCGTAGCCGGTCAGGAGACTCGGACGACGATGACCGCCGAGACCGTAAGCGCGTTCCGAGCATCGGCAGCGAGCACGACCCGGAACCGCTCGACGACGTCGGCGAGCCGCTCGAGGACCGTGAAGCGGGAGTGAGCGCTCAGCCGCGGTCGGGCGATCGTCATCCAGCGACGGCCACGTAGCTGCTCGAGCGCAACCCTCTCGCCGGCGTGGCTCGGTGTGATCGAGCCCGCCAGCGCGAGCTTCGTGCCGGCCGCGCGCCGGACCCGCGACGCGCGCAGCGCAGCCGCCGCGCGGACCGACTCGTCGAATGTCGGGCTCTCAATGCTGCCCGACTTGGCGAACCACTCCGCGTTGGTCTGCACCACCCGCGTGAACCGGAAGCCCCCGGATGAGTCGGTCTGGACCCGCAACACATCTGTGAAGGTGGCCTGTCCGGCGAGCTTCTGCCAAAGCACGACCGTCTGTGCTGCGACGGTTCCCCCGGTGAGCGCCCCGGTGATCGTCGCCGACCGCCCGGCAGGCGCCGGATCGGGGGTGGCAGCGATCGTGAGCGCCTGTGTGCAGGTCGCAGCCGTGCAGCAGCTCGTTCCGGCAGCGACGCAGCAGCTCGTCCCGGTAGTGACGCAGCATGCGGTGCTCGGAACCGGACAGCACAGCTGCGCTGCCGCCGGGCCGGCGACGGGCGGACCGCAGCATGGGAGCACGCCGGAGAGCTCCGGACAGATGACCGCGGTCTGACCTGCGGCGGCGCTTCCATCGACGCCGATCCACGCGAGCGCGGCCAGCGTCGCCGCCGCGAGAACGACCCACGCGCGGAGACGCCGATTCCGCTCTGAAGTGAGCTTCACACGCGGTGTATACCCAAATCTGACCGTTTCCACCGTGACGTCGTGTCCGCGACCACTGTTCGCGAACTAACGTCCCGTGGATGGACGGAACTCACCGTGGCCGCGTCGAGGAGCTGCTGAGCGCGGCGGCGGCCGAGCACTCCCGTCTGGTCGCCCGTCTGCCGCCCGAGCTGCAGGCATCCCTTCCGGTCGATGCTCAGGGGCTGACCGGGGCGATCGACCACCTCGCCACCGCCGCCGGCCTGTCGGACAGCGAGCGCCGCGCTCTGATCAGGCCGCACGCCGTCAATCCGGCGGTGCTGCACGCCCGCGTGTTCGGGTACGCGCCGCTGGCGTGGGAGACCGTGATCGCCTCCTTCGTCGAAGGCGCACGCGTACGTGCCGACGCGCTCGCAGGCCTCGCCGACGCGGTCGGCGGCGAGCAGCTCGGGCAGGAGATCCGGACCCTGCTCGTAGCTCACCCGCCCCCGGGCGGTGCTGAGGGAGCTGACGTGGTGCCGGCGCTGCGCGGGACGTACGCCGCACACGAACGCGCTGCCCTGATGATCGCTGCGAGCCTCGACCACGGCTGACGCGCGGGCGGTAAGGCTAGCCTTACCACGCGAGACTCCGGTTGCCCGGCTGGTGCACGCGTTGCGCTGCGGTCACTATGCAGCTATGTCCACCCGCGCTACATCGACCTCGACCCCGTCGGCGGAGGAGACCTCGCCGGCCGCACGCGCCGTGCAGCTGACGAAGACGTATGGAAAGGGCGACGCCGTCGTCCGTGCGGTGGACGGCGTCGACCTGGAGTTCGAGCGCGGCCGCTTCACCGCCGTGATGGGGCCGTCGGGATCGGGG
>Ga0302326_10009933_pt1 | contig 20666 bp, 19 predicted proteins | sample Palsa_T0_3_FD_202264 | JGI IMG/M metagenome (GOLD analysis project Ga0302326, IMG submission 202264) | Peat permafrost microbial communities from Stordalen Mire near Abisko, Sweden - Palsa_T0_3 | ecosystem: Environmental > Terrestrial > Soil > Palsa > Peat permafrost | place: Sweden: Abisko...
AGCTGCTGAATCGCAGCCAATTTCATTTCCTTGGTGAACTTCCTTCGAGACATTCCCATGAGTCGAATCCTCCATCTAATGATTTTCGACTCTTAACTGGTTGTCTCAAATTTGGGGGCAAGTCCAGACCATTTGCTAGTTCTGAAAAACCTGTGGGGCATCGGCTCAAGGCCGTGCTGGGTAGCCCTCCTGTGGCGGATGCGGACCTGGTGCGGCAGGTTCTTGCGGGCGCCAGCGTGGAAGAGTCGAAGGAAGCCACGCTCGACGCAAAGAGCTGGTTGACTGCTGCGATGCGAAAGCTGAAGCGGGAGCTCAGGTAGGGGATTCGAAGCAACTGCCGGAGGAGAAGCTCCAAACAAGCGCTCCCAGGGTCGCCCATAGCGGTGGTTGAACCCACAATTTGGTAAGCGTCGAGTTACGCATTTACGAACAAGGAGCTTTCACCACCGGCGCAGAACAATCTGCGCCGGTGTCGTGCCTGCCGGATACCAGCCCCCGCCAGGCAAGAAACCCGGTTTCTCCGCGTGCAACCGCACAACTTGGCCATCGGCCGCATGTGCGGCTAATTGAAAGCTGCCATCGGCCTTTGTGCGGATCATCTCACTCCCGAAGCCGACGATGCTGGCGGTCACGCCCTCAAGGGCTCGCCCCGCGTCATCGGTGATTATGCCACGAATCGTCGTCTCGTCATGCGTCAATTTGATGGTAACGTTGGGATGGAAATCGGAACCTAGAGTGACTTCGCTTTGGCCTTTGAGGAAGGAAGCATTTAACATCGCGTAAACCGTTAGCTTGTGATCCGATGGAACCGTATCTACCGGGATGTCGAATTGCCATCCACCTGAGATCTGCTTGGCCTCGCCCCCTAGCGAAGAGGTTACGGTCGCATTGTTGACGGGAAGGTGCTGGGGATCGAGAACAAACGCACGGACTTCGTACACGGGGTGCTGCGAAAAAAATCCCACAACGAAAACGAGTACTATGATCGCGCTGCCGACTATAAGTAGGGTTTTCGCACCATCGCGTTTTCCAATTAGCCGCCAAATGGCGATCGCCAACACGATCAGTCCGAGCGCAGCCAGGCCAATCAGCGTTGTGACGTTACCGGCAAATCTCAGTAGTTCCGTCCAGAACATGGCGCCAATCACTGTTCTTTCTTGATAGCTTCTTGGGCGATTAGGCGCTGGATTGCGATCACCACAGGGTTCTCGGGTCCCAGATATCTTCGGGCCGGGACGTTCGCCTCCTCTGCAACAGCCCACGCCATTTTATGATCTCCCATCAGGCTTAGCGTTAACGCCAGATTGTACCTGCGCCATGGCAAAAGTGGATTGAGCGGAGAGGACAATTCACCAAACAAGATAGATCGCTGGAATACCATCACGGCCTCATCATACTGGCCTTCGGCGCGCAGGGCCATCCATAAATTGTTCATCACGACGCCCCCGGCTGCATAGTTCGTCGATTTGTCGATGATGGCGCGCGCGCTTCCCGGAGGATGTTAGTGGCTTGGGGCAACTCCCCCTTTTCTAGCAGAACGAGACCCAGGCTGTTAAGCACTGCTGAAACATTCTCGTGCTCGGGCCCGAACTTTAATTTGGAGATACCAACACTTTCGCGGAGGGCTGTTTCGGCGCTCACAAGGTCACCGGCGTTCATCAGAGAGTTGCCGAGCCATGCAAGGATAAAGTTGTCGTTCGGCCGATATCGATTCGCTTCCTGGAGGGTCTCTGCCGCTTTTGGGAACTCTTGCTTCCAAAAGAAGGACTGTCCCAAAAGCATGTCCACGTCTACAAGCTCGGCGACAGACTTTAAAGCACGCTCTTGCCGAATTCTGCGAGATCCTTCCAGATCAGGTATGGCCGCATCATAGTTGCGCTGGTAAAATTGGGCCAAAGCGACATCATATGGGTCTTGTGCCTTCTCTCCCCAGGCACGAATCGCCTGATCGATCTCCTCAGGCTTAACCCCGAACCTCTTAGCGACTTCCGCCAGTCCGCGCGTTGCCTGTTCTTCCGGAGATACATCTTTCCCCACCGTGCCGGGGCCAAGCGTCTGATTAAAGCAGGTAGCCATCCACCGTGACGCCCGAGGATCCTTTAGCAGCTCTTTGTTTCCCGCCTCCGCTACTACCGACCTGAACGTAATTTTGTGATTGGTTCTGAAAGGACGGCACCACGACGCGTTCGTCCCAAGGCGATATCAAGGCCCACTTTGAAGGACTCGTAATCGCGAATGTTACAAAACTCATCGGCTGAGTGTCCTTGGCGAGCCGAATCCTCGCTTTTCCATCCTTGGCAGATTTGTCACTACCGCCGTCCCCCTTGACTGTAAGTTCGATGCCCGATACCGGACGCCCCTGTGTATCGCTCACATACAGGGCGAGGATTCCTGTCTCGGCGCTCAAGTTTCGTACGCAAAGTGCTGCGCCGAGAAGGATCAAGAATCGGAAACGCGAAACGAGTTGGTGAACGGGCATATCCTCCAGAGCCTCGCGGGCTTCCATGCTACCCGGCCACTTTCTTCGCCCCCTCGGCCGTCTTCGCCCACCGAGCGGCCGATGCTTTCTTTGCGATCTCACGCCGCTGTTCCGGAGTGAGTTTCTCCATCCGTGCAGCGGCGCTCAGGTTGCCGCCCTTGATGCCCTCCCTGCGGAAGAACTCCAGAGCGGCCTTCGATAGTTTGGTCATCCCAAGAAATCTTAACGGGGTTCAGCATTCTTGTCAATAGGGTATTGACAGCGGCGCGGATTAGCCGCATACTGCCCGAGGAGTAAGCGGGAACGCGACTGGTTGAAGCCGGTCACGTTCCCTTTCATGTCCTGCGATATTCAAAAACGCAGCACCCAGCGGTGTAATTCCTAACTCGCTTTGCACAGCATTTTCGGAATCCCATGAGGCCGCCAAACTGCAGGCGCAATATCATCACCGACACGCGGAGCACGAAGTCCGGATCGAAGCTGCGAACAAAGAACCGGGATCTTGCGGTCCCGCTTGCGGAAGTCCCCGAGGATTAAGCGGGTGCGAGGCCGAGGGTCTCGCCGGTGCCGGTCGAATGAGCGCATAATGGGGAAGAGCCGCCGCATGTCGAGCGCCACACTCCGCTCTGTTCAAGAATATCTCGCCACGAGTTTTCATCCGGATCGGGAATATGTCGACGGCGAGATCCAGGAACGCAACTTGGGCGAGCAACCACACAGCTACGCACAGACGAGTCTCGCGGCCTACCTCTTTAACAGGAGAGTTCACTGGGGAATTCGCGTCCTGACCGAGCAGCGAGTGCAGGTCTCGCCAACGCGCTTTCGCGTTCCAGATGTTTGTGTACTTTTGACACCCGCGCCTCGCGATCCAATCGTGTGGCAGGCGCCGTTCCTGTGTGTCGAGATTCTTTCGCCGAAAGACAGAGTGTCCCGGCTGAACGAGAGACTTTCAGACTATTTCCAGATGGGGGTGCGGTACGTTTGGGTTCTCGATCCGCTGGCGCGGCGCGCGTTTTGCTACACGCCTGGCGAGATGCACGAAGCCCTGGATGGAATGCTCCGCGCGACTAACCCGGATATCGAGGTCCCGCTCCAGGAAGTCTTCGAGCCTGAAACCTAGCCAAAAATATATGAGATTTTGAAACCACCGATCGTCGGTCCGTCGCCCGTGCAGACCAGCCGTTTTCACTCCGTTCGTGTTCGTTTTATCCCGGATGGGCAACCGCCCCCACCGCCAATGCGATAATCTATTAACGCCACCACAAGGGTGGAGGTTGGTCGTTGGAGGTTGACCTAAAATGACTGCCCGCGAACAGCTTCACGCATACATCGCGCAACTGGAACAACGCCTGCGCTGGAGCGCATTACTGCGCGGCTTCGCCATTCTCACAGCCGCCGCTCTTGCTGCCACGCTGGTCCTGGTCGTCATTGCCAACGCGCGCGCCTTTTCGCAGGGAAGCGTCACTGCCTCCCGCTTGGCACTGATCCTGATCTTGGCCATCGCCGCTGCCACCGGCCTCGCGCTGCCCTTGCGCCGCCTCACCCGCCGCCGCGCCATCCAAACCGCCGAAGCCGCCTTCCCGCAATTCCAACAGCGCCTCTCCACTTTCACCGAGCGCGATGGTCATGATCCCTTCATCGAACTCTTAGCCGGCGACACACTCAACATCGCCCAATTCGCCCAGCCCACCGAATTGGTCACCGATCTGCGCCTGTGGAGTTCGCTCGCCTCCGGCCTCGGCGCTTTCGCCATCCTGCTCTGGATGATCGCCGCCGGACCCGGTTTCCTCGGTTATGGCGCATCGCTACTGTGGACCGGCCCGCATCGCGGCCAGCCCGCGCTCTATGACCTGCGCGTCACTCCCGGCGACGCCGTCGTGCGCCGCCACGCCGACCAATTGGTTTCCGCCATCCCCACCGGACTCGCCGCGCCCAGCGTCAAGGTGCATGCCCGCTTTCAGAGCTCTTCCAAGTGGGAAGACATTGCGATGCTGCCCCAAGCGGCCGGCAGTTTCGCGGGCGGATATCAATTTCTATTCGCCGGGTTGCCGGAGAACGTTGAATATTATGTAACCGCCGGCGCCATGACCTCGAAGCATTTCAATATTCGCGTTACCGATCTCCCCGCAGTCACAAAAATTCGCGTCACTTATCATTACCCCGCTTGGACCGGCATGCCGCCTGAGGTGGAAGAGCGCGGCGGCGATCTCCGCGCTGTCACCGGCACTGTCGCCGAACTCGACGTCTCCACCGATCGGCCGCTGGCCGGAAGCCAGATCCAGCTCGATACTTCGCAACAGAATCAAGGTCAACAGATCCAGCTCACCGGCGGACAGAACAACGTCTATCACGGCAGCGTCAAGATGGATCGCGATGGTGTTTACCACGTCGCCGGCCTCGATCAAGGCCAGCCCGTTCGCGTCAGCGAGGATTTTTTCATTGAGGCCCGCAAAGCCAACCCTCCGCAGATTTCGTTGGCGCGTCCCGGCCATGACTATCACGCCAGCCCCATTGAAGAGGTAACGATTGCCGCCAAGGCTAACGACGAATACGGACTGCATGACGTAGCGCTGCATTATTCGGTGAACGGCGGTCCCGAGACTACAGTGGATGTTCTCCATCAAAAGGGAGCCAAGCAGGCCGACGGCTCCACCGCGCTTTCGCTGGAAAGCTTCAAGCTTGTTCCGGGCGATCTGGTTAGCGTCTACGCCACCGCGAAAGACGGTAACTCCGAAGCGCACACCGACATGATGTTCATCCAGGCGGACCCGTTTGAGCGCGAGTTTTCGCAATCGCAAACCTCGGGCGGCGGCAGTGGTGGAGGGGGAGGTGGGGGCGGCGATCCATCGGCCGAAATCTCGCAGCGCGAGAAGGAGATTATTTCCCAAACCTTCAAACAACAGGGCGATAAGAACTCCACGCAGCAGCAGGCCACCGACATCTCCAAGCTGCTCTCCCAATCCCAAGCCACCTTGCGCGATCAGGCCGTATCGCTATCCGGCCGCTTGGAGGCGCGCGAACTGACCGACGAAGTGAAGGCCATCGGCGATTTCCAGAAGGATATGCTGGCCGCGTCGCAGGCCATGGAGCCGGCGTCCCAACAATTGCAGGGGCAGAAGTGGAAGGACGCTATTCCCAATGAGCAGAAGGCGCTCCAATTTCTGCTGCGCGCTGAAGCCACCTTCCGCCAGATTCAGGTTGCGTTTGGAGCGCAGGGCGGCGGAGGCGGCGGTGGCGGAGCCGCGCGCGATTTGGCCCAGCTCTTTGAACTCGAACTGGATACCCAGAAGAATCAGTACGAGACCCCGCATAACGCTTCCAGTAGCGCTGAACAAAAGGCGCGGGAGATCGACGACGCGCTGAAGAAACTGGACGAACTCGCCAGGCGCGAGCAGGATCTGGCCCAACAGCAGCGCAACGGCGCCCAAACTGCCGAACAAAAATGGCAACAGGAAATGTTGCAGCGCGAGGCGCAACAGCTCCAGCAGGAAATGGAGCAGCAGCTTGCGCAGAATGGGCAGCAGGGCCAATCGCAACAGCGGGGACAGCAGGGACAGCAAGGGCAACCCGGTGGCCAGAGCGGTTCAGCCTCCGGCCAGTCCAGCTCCGGCCAATCCAGTTCCGGACAATCCAGTTCCGGACAATCCAGTTCCGGGCAATCCAGTTCCGCTCAAGCCCAAGCCGCGCAACAAGCGCTCGATCGTTTGCGCCAGGCCAACCAGGACATGCGCCGCGGCGCCTCCCAAAGCTCCAGCCCCGCCGATTCCCGCCGTGCAGCCGACCGCTTGCGCGAAGCCACCGATCTGCTTGGTGGCCTTCAACAGCAGGACGCCGCCGGCCGCCTCAACTCCATGGCCCAAACCGCCGAACAGTTAGCGGAAAGGCAAAAGCAGCAAGCCGATCGCGTGCGCGATTTAATGGCCCAGCAGAATGCCGCTCGCACCGCTGGCCGGACCATGACCTATCCTTCCCCGCAGGAAATCGACAAAATGGTCAACGATCGGCAACGCGTGAGTGACGATCTCTCGCGTCTCACCCAGCAACTGCGCGATTCGGCGCGCGAGCTGGCGCCCACGCAACCGGCGGCTTCGGGCAAGTTGCGGAGCGCGCTCGCAGGTATGGATGAAAACGATCTCGGTACCCGCGTGCAGCGCAGCTCCGATCAATTGCGGAGCGGCCAATTCTCAGATTCGTCCGAAACCGCCCTCACCGGCGACCTGCAAAAGCTGGGCCGCGACGTAGGCGACGCCGCTCGCGCCCTGGGCAGCGCACAGCATCCCTCAGACGACGCAGCGCTCAACCGCGCCATGGACGACCTGTCGCGTCTGCGCGACCAACTCGGCAGCCTTGGCGGCCAACAGTTCCAGCCCGGCCAGCTCAATCGAGACGGGTCATCTGGGAACGGCCAGACTGGGAACGGCCAGACTGGGAACGGCCAGACTGGGAACGGCCAGACTGGTCCAGCGGGCGGACGCCAGTCAGGTCCGGTCGGCAACCGCGCCGCCGGTCCAGTAGGCAATCCCGCCGGAGGCGCAGGCAATCGCAATCCGAACGGCGGCTATGATACCGGCAACACGCGCATCTCCGGTCAGGCTGTCGCGCCTCAACAGGGTCCCAACCCGGCCGACGCCCAGCGCCAGATTGACCAGGGATTGAACCTTCTCAACCAGGTTCGAACTGTGGTCGAGGACAGTCCCGAAGCGCAGCGCGAGCTGCAGGCCTTGATCGATCAAATGCGCAATCTGGATCCCAAGCGTTTCCCCGGCAATCCCGCCCTGGTCGAACAGATGCATCAGCAGCTCGTCAGCAATATCGACGCGCTGGAGTTGCAGTTGCGCCACCAGCTTGATACAACCCAGGGCGCTACCATTCGCAACACGGACCCGGCCAAAATCCCTCCGGGCTATCGGGAATCGGTCGCCGAATATTACCGCAAACTCTCCAGCACCGGTCATTAAGTATCAGACGTGGCGATCGAGCCAGTACGAAGGCGTTCACACGATTGTGAACGCGGCACGCACGAGTGCGTGCGCCACAAGCGAACGTGAGTACTAAGGGTGGCCGTAAACGATTCGGCCGCCCACCATTGTGAGCGCCGGCTTGATGTTTTTAATCTGGTCGGCCGGAACCGTAAGGTAGTCGCGGTCGAGAACCAGCAGGTCCGCCAGCTTGCCCGGCTGAATCGACCCCAGGTTGTTTTCCTGAAAAATCAGATAAGCATTTTTGCGCGTGTGAGCGATCAAGGCATCCTCTCTGCCAATCGTCTGCCGCAGCACTTTGGAACCGCCCGCCATCTTGCCGGTAACGGCAAAATACAACGTGGTGAATGGCAGGTATTGATTAGCCGCGGTTCCGTCGGTTCCCAATCCCCATTGAATCCCGCTGTTCTGGATCGTGCGCAGCGGAGGCATATCGTAAGCGCCGACGCCGAATTCCTCGTGCATGATCGCTCCATTGATAACCGCCCAGGGATGAACGGCGGCGTACATTCCCAGCTTCTTCATACGCTCGAGCTGGGGCCCGTCGATCTGGTTCACATGCGCCAAAGTCCAGCGCAGGCTCTTGATGGGATGTTCCCTGTTCACTGCCTCGATTTGGTCGAGAAATGCATCGATGGTGTCATGCAACTCCGCATGCACGTGCAAGGGCAATCCGGCCTTGGCAATTTCCATAGCCATGCGGCGCCACTGCTCTAGCTGATCGGGCCTTGGATCGGACTTGATCGCAAACATAGGATCGTGCAGCGGCTGGTAAACGCTTTCTCCAAAAAAGATATTGTCGATAAAACTGTCGCCTTGAAAAAGCTTTATTCGGGGAATTTGCGCCACGGCCCGGTCCACCTGCTCCGGAGTTCCGGCTGCCACGCCGTCGATACAAAAGATCCGGATATTAAGCCGGCCCTGCGCCTTCCATTTTTGGAAAATCTCCAGCACATCGGCGTTGCAGCCCGGAACGCCCACCGCGGTAAGGCCCGCTCGATTGATATCTTCGACCAACGCCCGGCTGCTCGCCTCCAGATCTTCCGGCGCTACTTTAGGAAGCCGCGCCGCCACGGGGCGAGTGGCTGGAATGTCGCCGCGAATCACGCCCGTCGGCTTTCCACCGGCGTCGCGCAGGATCGAGCCTTTGACGAAGTCCTCCGGATCGGGCGCGTTGTCTTCAATGCCGAAAGCCTTCAATGCGCGGCTATTCAGAAAGACTTGATAGTAGCTCTCCTGCAGCGATACCGGATTGTCCGGCGCAATCTGGTCCAGCTCTTCGCGCGTAAAAGGTTTTGGATCGTCCGCGAACTGGTGGTGCGTCCAGCCGCCGATATTATAAACCCACGCTCCCGGCCCCGCCGCCTTCGCCCGAGCGCGCAGCATTTCGACGGCTTGTTTTCGCGATTCCACCCCATCGAATCGCAGCTCCCGCGGCCAGGTGGCGGCCGCGCGCAGCAGGTGCATGTGATTGTCGATCAGCCCGGGGACGACGGCCCTGCCCATCAGATCGATCCTGCGTGTGCCGGCGCCGGCGAGCGGAAGTATCTCCCGATTTGCGCCCACCGCAACGATATGGTCGCCTCGGATAGCCACCGCTTCCGCGATGGTAAAGCGTTCATCCACCGTGATGATTTTCCCATTCGAAAGAATCAAATCCGGTGCGGACTGCTGGGCGCACAGCGCCGCAGCGCTCGCGGCGGCACTCGCAACCAGCGCAAGCAGGCGTGACTTCAACATACGGTTATGATATTTTCCGTCAAAGGAGTCGGCACATGTGGAACTGGCTGGTTCGCCTCTGGCGCTCGTTGCTGCCGGCGAAGCGCTCTAAATTCGATCATTATCATCGCACCAATCTGCACGGCCGCCGTTAGGCCGTCTGTGTCGAAACCGGCTCCCTCACGGTCGCGGCTCTGTGACGCGAGGAATCTGCTGAGCCGCGCGCGTGAGCAAGCGGACTTTTCGGAATTTCGAAACAGCCGCCGCTAGGCCGCCGCTTCATTCCACCACCGCGCTCCAGCCGCGGCGCGACAGGTCCCAATAAATGACCGCGCCGGCCGCCAAACCCATAGCCAGCAGCGCCGATCCGCTCGCGAATTCCTTCAAAATCAATTTGCCGGCGCCGAACAAAATGCCGTAGATGAGCAGACATCCGCAGATCCAATCGAGCAGATTCGAAAGGCCGCCCGTGGACGGACGCACGTCGGGAGCCAGGCGCGCGATGGGCCGCCAGCCGACCTTCGATGGATGCGTGCGGCGATAGAAGGCCACCAGCGTCTCCTTGGATTCGGGCCGCGTAAGGAACGTGACGGCCAGCCAGACCACCGTTGTGACGGAAACCGTCACAATCATGATCCAGGCGAAATCGCGCGGCTGATCTTTGTCAAGGCCGAAAGCGGTTTGCATGGCAAGCGATACGACGAAGCCTGAGATCATAGCCGATACTTCACTCCAGGCATTGATGCGCCACCAATACCAGCGCAACAGCAAGACGCCGCCGGTGCCCGCGCCGGTGACCAGCAGCAGTTTCCAAGCGCCGGCGATGGAATCCAGGTAAAACGTCACGACCGCCGAGACGATGGTCAGAAGCACTGTGGCCCATTGCGAGGCGGTGACGTAGTGGCGATCCGCTTCACTTTTCCTCAGGAAGCGGCGATAGAAATCGTTGACCAGATAGCTGGCGCCCCAATTCAATTGCGTCGCGATGGTCGACATGTAGGCGGCGGCGAAGGCCGCGATCATAAGCCCGCGCAACGACGGCGGCAGGTAGGCGATCATCACGCGGATGTAGCCGGTTTCCGGATCGGCCAGGCCGGGGAAGAGAATCAGCGAAGTAAGCGCGACCAATACCCACGGCCACGGACGCACCGCGTAATGCGCGATATTGAACCACAACGTCGCGAGCAGCGAATTCTTTTCGTCCTTCGCGCTGAACATCCGCTGCGCCACGTAGCCTCCGCCACCGGGTTCGGCGCCGGGATACCAGGTGGACCACCAGTTCATCGAAATGTAGACCAGGAACGTGATCATGGGCATCCACGCGGAGTGCAGATCGGGCACAAAGTTGAGCACGGAGCCTTGCGCCGCGCCGCGCGCGTGGTCCACCAAAGCGAGCTTGGCCTTCATGCTGTCGATGCCGCCCACGGCGCGGACCGCAAAGACCGCGAGCACGGTGACCATGCCCATCTTGATGACGAACTGAAACAGATCGGTAACCAGCACGCCCCACAATCCGGAGAGCGTGGAGATGAACGACGTGAGCGCGATCATTCCGATGACGATGGCGAGCGCTTCGGCCTTCGAAACGCCAAGCACCAGTTCCAGGATCTTGACCATCGCGAGATTCACCCATCCCAGAATGATGCAGTTGATGGGAATGCCAAGGTAGAGCGCGCGGAAGCCGCGCAGGAAGGCGGCGGGCTTGCCGGAGTAGCGGATTTCGGAAAATTCGATGTCGGTCATGACGCCGGAGCGGCGCCACAGTCGGGCATAGAAGAAAACGGTGAGCATGCCGCTGGCGATGAAATTCCACCATAGCCAGTTGCCCGCGATTCCGCCCATCGCCACCATGCCGGTGACGGCGAGCGGCGTATCGGCGGCGAAGGTAGTTGCCACCATCGAGGTGCCGGCCAGCCACCAAGGTACGTTGCGCCCGGAGAGGAAGAATTCGGTGACGTTCGTGCCCGCGCGGGACTTGTAGTAGAAGCCGATGGCGAGGTTGAACAGGAAGTAGAGGGCGACTACCAGCCAGTCCACCGAGGTCAGTTGCACAAATGAATTGTACCGAGCAGCTTGGCGGTTGGGGATTGGGATCGGGATAGCTTTGCGATCGGAAGGCGCTTGAAGCGCCTTAAATAGTGGTTCGCAGCAGGCCAGTGAATGCCTTGACCGTCGCCAAGCAGTTCGAAATTCTGCCGCTGATCGGCTGTGGCGTGCAAAAGTCGCGGGAACCAAGCCAGCGGAACGGAAATCTTGCGGCCATCGGCGAGAGATACAGTGAGTTCGTCGTCGCTGATCCAGACCTCACGAGCCTTCGTGCGAATTTCGACTACCGAAGAACTCATCCCATGCCTCCAACCACGTTTCCTGGTTTTCGACGACTAAACATTCCAGTTGCCTTGGCTCGCCGGCCAGAGATTTCTCGTGTTGCATGTGAACATGCGGAGGCTCCAGTGCCTCGTTGCTGAAGAACAATACACGGTATGGTCCAAGGCGAGCAATCGTGGGCATGCATATTTAGAGCACCTGGGATGAGTATAACAACCGCTTTATGCGGCCCACTGGCAAGGAGCTACTGTCTAGAAGGCTTTGTTGAAAGTCCGAAAACACCGCTTGCTCACGCGCGCGGCTCAAAAGTGCAAAGGGTGCGGCGCGCACCGCCAAACGGGCCAGGAACTGCCTCGCGCCGCACTCCGTTTTGCGTGTTCCTCAAAATATTCCGCGCGTTACAGAGCCGCGACCGTAAGGAAGCCGGTTTCGACACAGCCTCCTACTCTAGTCTAGGCGCGACTTTAATCTTGCCTGGGACGAGGCCTTCCCAGACTATGTATCCCAGCCGTTATGGTCATGGCGATCAATGAGCCCACCAGCGCTATTGCCATGTCATGTTGAGAATCATTGACATCTTCGGTACCAGCATAACCGGGGTTCTGGTGCATACCGATTCCGTAATATACTTCCGCGATTTCCCAGATGGCTGAGGCGGCCAGGATAATGGCGACCGGCAAAAGGTAGGACCATGGGGCCCTGCATCGGGCGATTCGGGGAAGGTTTTCGTAGACCGGATAGTAAACCAGGAGTCCCACGCAAAGGTGGACGACCCGATCATAAGGATTACGCGCGCCTCCCAAGGCGGCGGCTAGCCACGCGCCTATCCGTTCATAGCTGTAGTGCGAGCCGAGCGTCGCCAGCAAGAGGAACGTCAGCAGCAGGAGGTATGAAAGATCCGAGAGCGGCCACCATCGGTAACTGACAGTCAAGATGATGAGCATCGCGATGATCGGTATATTGCCCTCCTACCATTCCATTCGGTTCGCAGGCTCCACTCCGGCGACAATCGTAATAGCCGCGAACAATAGGATCAACAAGTGTAGGCGACGGCGGGCTAAGAACGGCGGATTCGTGGACACAGGCACGGTCTATCGATCTCAGGATAGCTGCTGGTCCATGCTGCTCCACCTCACGAGCCTTAAGCATGCCGAAAACACTTGCAGACGCGCGCGGATCAGAATCACGACTGAGCGCAACGCGCCACCAGCAGCGTGATGTCATCGTGCTGCTCGTGCGGGCTGAATTGCTTCACGTCCTCCAGGATGGAGTCCATCAACGCGCGCGGCGGCTTGTCGCGATGGCGCCGCAAGCTGTCGACCAAGCGTTGCTCTCCGAACTCCTCGCCACCATCGTTAAACGCTTCGGTAACGCCGTCCGTATACAGCACCAGCGTGTCGCCGGGCAAGAGACTGCTCTCGCCAATGGAGCACTCCCAGTCCTCAAAGAGTCCCATAACAGTGCACGTAGAAGCCAGCCGATCCAGAGTCTCATCGCTCCGCAGGATAAGACCGGGCAGATGCCCGCAATTGGCATAACGCAGGCGCCGCGCGCGGTTATCGTATTCGGCGAAGAAGAGCGTAGCGTAAGCGCTCTCGATGGTGTTCTCGAAAAAGAACCGGTTCACCGATTCCAGGAATCGTTCTGGATGTTCCGAAGCGATAGCGCACTGGCTGCGCAGATTCGCCTGTAGATTCGCCATCAATAAGGCCGCGGCGATTCCTTTGCCCGCTATGTCGCCGACCACCAGCCCCAGGCGCTCTTGTCCCAGATTCAGAAAGTCGTAGTAATCGCCGCCCACCTGGCGAGCCTGAACGCACACGCCCGCGTAGTCCAGCGCGCCGAACGGCGGCAGCGTTTGCGGGAAGAGCCGCGCTTGAACCATTCGTGCGATTTCCAACTCCTGTGCCGCGCGGCGTTCCGCTTCCAATTTCTCCGCGATGGAGCGGCGTTGCTCTTCGAGCGCCCGGCTGACATCGTCGAATCCAACCAGCGAAAACGAATTCCCGTCGATGTCTTCAAAGCGCGTGAACACTCCGCCCCAGATGGGCGCTTGTTCCCCGGCCGAAGCCCGCGAATAATGCTGAACGCGCCTCAGGCGAGGCGTATAACGGAAATGAACTCCGCGCTTACTCCATTCGCGGTACTTGGAGATGACGTTTTCTGTGAGGAAGACGATGGGCGTGGGGCAGCCGATGAGCTTGTAGTCCTCGGAGTCCAGTTCTGGCGTGATCAGCCGGAGCACCGTGGTGCCGTCGGGCGGTGACACTGCCACCAAACGGTGACCGTTTTGAAGCCGGATGTCCAAAGCCAGATCGAACCCGAGCTGATTGATATAAAAATCCAGACTGCGGTCCTGATCTTTGACGAACACATTCACGGCGTCGATGCGCAGGTACGGGTTCTGCCGGTCCAGTCGAACGTTCATGCCAGCGGATTGCGCCATTTCAGGCCCGGAAATTTGCAGGATGTCGCCGTCAAAGTGGGCGTCGAAGGCTAGATTACGCGCCGCGCCCTTCCGGCGGCGAAGGCCAGGTTCGATAATAACTACGGACGGCTGCTCCAGCCAGGAGTCGATTGGATCGAAGGAGACAGCAAGAGGCATGGGATTGCGAAAAAGCCCTGGGCGCACGGGAAGCACGGTCCTGGGAGAGCCAATCGTTTCGGTTCCCGGAAGTGCGGCCTCCAGCCCAGCCGTCCGAGATCGTCACTTCGGCAGTGAGAGCTACGGATTGCATCTTCGTCCTCAATGGCATCGGCGGCCGCAAGCGCTTCGTCCCGTCGTTTGGAGCCTGCTGGAAGGAGACTGGGCGCTCCCGCATAAAGTGCCGAATTCTCACGGAGACATCATAGCATCGCGTCGTTAATCATCAAGGTTGCTGGAGGGTGAGCGCCGCCGGCCATCGCAAGAGCAACCGACTCACTTCGTCAAAAACACCTGGCACACGCCATGTACGCAGGTGTATTGGCTATTCGCGTTAGGCCAATAAACAATGCCGGGGTGTTCACAGGCAAGAACGCGCGTCGTAAGTGGCGCGGCGGGCGTCCCATGGACCTGGCAGTTGACATCGTAATATTGAACAGCATGGCCAAATTGGCCAGTGTCGGAAGCGTCCGGCTCTTCGGCATAGGTCGGTATCAGCCCAGCCAAGCTGCCGCCGGCGTCCGCTACGTGAAGGTGAATGGTTCCAGCCGCGGCGCTCAACTGAATGGAGGCTCCTGACGTCGATGGTGCGCCGTTTGGTGCGCGCAGGAAGAAGGTTGCGCTAGCGGGAGTGTTAAGGTCGTTGGGCACACCCGTCACATTAATCGGATCTTGTAGTAGATCCTGCGAGGAAAGTTTAGTGGCAAGATTGGTATCGTACGGAGCCGAACAATCTTTATAGACATTGGAATACACGATGCTCAGCGCGCTCGTGCAAGTCCAAAACTTTGCCCTTGGGACACGAAATGTCGTGGAGCCGCCCGACGCCAGAATGGGCGACTCGATGTGGGCCTTGCCACCTTGGAGAGAGGCGACGATGAACCAGATCCACGACCCTGCCAAGGCGAGGATGCTGACCGTTACGGTAGTGATAAGGAGTTTACGCTCTGTTGTCATTTGGACCTCGTTTCCTTACTGGCCTTGCACCTTACTTACGCCTTCCGCTTGCTCACGCGCGCGGCTCAGTAGATTCAAGGCGTTACAGAGCCGCGACCGTAAGGAAGACGGTTTTGCCACAGGCTGTTAATTAGGGATCCAGGGATACCGAGCACAAACCCTGGACGCATAGATAGCTTTGTTTGTCGACCCAGGTCACCCAACCGGGGTGCTCGCAAGCGGGAACGGGGTTGGGGGCCGTGCTCGACGTCCCATGAACAGGGCAACCGGGATCGAAGTATTGGATGGCATATGTTTGTTGTGGAGAATAGGAAGAGCCGCTGGGCTCCGCCGCGTTGCTCGACACCAAGATCGGATTGCTAGTTGCGGTCTTATACACCTGGACCTGTACGTAGTTGGTTCCTCCGCCGCAGGACATGTCATAGTTCGGGGAATTGCTGGTGCAAAGGACGATATAGGGCGTCGAGGGGGTTGAAGTCGAAGTCGGCGCTGCTCCGGGGTCCCCGTTCGGCAGGCGCATGTAGAAAGTAACCTTCCCAGTTTCCGAACCGGAAATACGACCGTAGCTGGGCGCGGAGAAGAAGTTGCCCTGACCGTCTCCCCGGTACAAATGAGTGGGCGTGAACCCGCTGAAACTTGCTGAAGTTATACAAACCGAGGAAATGTTGGCCACTCCAGTTCCGGTGGGTGCAATGCAGGGATTCCAGGGGGATTGCGAGCGGAAAGTCATCGATCCGCCGGACGCCGTAATGGGCGAATCGATATGCATACGGCCATTACTGATTTGGGCGGTGGCAGATGTTTGTGGAGGCGGTTTTTGGCGCCCGATCCAAGCGCCTATCGATGCAACGGCCGCCACTGCGGCGAGAACGGCGGCCGTTATGGAAGCGACTCGGGCTTGGTCTATAGGCATAGAACCCTCAAATGTTCCTCAAACGCAGCAACGCGCCGACCGAATCGCGCACGTCCGGGCGGCTAGAATAACCTTTGTATTGCTGTGGAGACCAATTATGCGCAAAGCCGGATAAAATGTCCAGTCCTTTTTGCGCGGATTGCTTGGCGCCCGCGGGATTGTGCAGCGCGCGTGAAATCTTTGCGAGACTCAGTGCGCTGAGATACTCCGATTCTTTTTGCCCCGACGCCGCAAAAAAATCGTGCGCGCTCTGCGCAGCCGGCGAAGCTTGAGCCGCGTCGCCCGCAACTAAATATGCGTCGGCGAGCGCAAGTTGCGCCGTAGCCGCAGCCGCACGATCCGACTCCCGCTGCGCCTGCGCGATGGCCTTCCGGCACCATTCTTCCCCAGGCGCAGGCGAGCCGGATGCCGTTTCGATTTCGCACATCAGGCGCTCGAAATAGCCTGGATCGACATTCGATTTGTCCGCCAACGGGCCATCCACCACCCTCTTCGCCTCCGCGAAGCGTTTTTGACTGACCAGCATACCCGACGTGATCTCCGCGATCTTGATCGCGATATCGGAGCGGGTCTTGCTCGCGGCCGGCAAGGAATCCAGCGTTCGCTCCGCCTCTTTGTAATCGCCCAGGCGCCAGACCGTGTCGGCGTAATGCAGAAGGTAATACTCGTCGGCATACACGGCGTGGCTGGCTGCGATGGCTCTTTGAAAATGATCGAGCGCCTCCGGATATCGCTCCAGATCCAGGAGGACGCTCCCGAGAGCATCTTCAGCCCGCAGAATGGCGGCAGGTTTGTTCAGTTTTGCCGCAGCCGCCACCAACTCCTGCCCCGATTTCAAGGCTGCCTGATTATCGCCCTGGTCGCGTTGAGCGCGCACAATCTGAGCCAGCGCGTCGACGCTTTCGCTAGCAAATCCCATGGGGCGATAGTAATCGAGCGCCGCCTGCGCAAGCGGAATAACTTCGGCGGGCTTTTCCTGATGCGCCCGAACCGATGCTAGACTATATTGAGCGAGCGCAACCAGGCGAGGATGCTCACCGCGTTGCGCGAGATTCAGCGCTCGATCCAATTGATATTCGGCCTGGCCGTAATCGGCACGCACGATATATGCGTTGCCGAGACGAATCTGACTGTCGATGGCCCAGTATTCGATCCCATTTTCCTGGGCCATTGCGATGGCCTGATTGGATAAGGCGATGGCCTGATCCGTATTGCGGCCCAGATATTCAGTCACACTCATGCGTGTGAGCGCGCGAACCTGGAGTGGCAGGCTCGGGATCGCTTTCGCGGCTTGCAGCGATTTTTGCAGGTATTTCCGGGCGTCCTTGAGTTGAAGCTGCGTGTTGGCGTCGTTGCCCCGCTCGAAATCGATCTCGGCGATTCCTTCCAGATTGCTGGCCGCACGGTACAAGGCTTCTGCTCTCAAAAACGCCGCGTCGGCCTCCACGCTATGTTTACGCCGGCTTTCCAGCACTCCTAAGCGCACGAAAGCGGCTGGGGCTTCGGGATCCAATTTGGCGGCGGCCGTGTACGACGCCATCGCCTGGTTGATGTCGCCCGCTTTCTCTTGCGCACGGCCCAGATCGACATAACCATTGGCCCGCATTTCACCGGGCAAGGCTTTAAGGATTCCCTGGTAATCATGGAGCGCCGCCGGAAAATCGCGAACAATGGTGTGCCGAATTGCTTCCACATAGTGCTGGTCGAGCGCGGAAAGCCTTCCGCCCGACCCGAGCGTTGAAGCCTCCAACATCTCGTCTTTGGCTTTGCTGGCAAAGTCCAGCTCGTTCCAGGCGTCGGCCAGACGGACGTGACCCAGGACAAACTTCCTATCTAAATCCGCCGCTCTCTGCAGCGCATTCGCGGCTTTGAGGTACGTGCCTTCGCGCAATGCCGCGGTCCCCTGTTCATACCAGGGCCGCGCTTCCGCCGAGGGCGTTGGGTCAATGCGCCACCAGTACCGGAACGCGACAGCGGCCAGGATGGCGATCGCAAGTACCGCGGCCAGCATCGCCAGGCGATAAGAGCCGGCCGTGAGGGCTTTCGCCACCGCGGCCGCGGACTGGAATCTTTCCTCCGGCTTGGACCGGAGACAGCACGCTATTGTAGCCTCCCAAGGACGAGGAATGCCCGGCCGGATCGAAGAAACCGGAATCGGAGTATTCCCCCGGTGCACGGCCGCGGCCAGAGGCGTCGATCCTGGGAAGGGAAGCCTTCCCGTACTCATCTCATACAAAACAACTCCCAAGGCGAAAATGTCGGCTGCCGGCGTTGCCGCCTTGCCTTCAAACTGTTCGGGCGCCATATATTGGATTGTTCCTACCACTGCGCCCGGAGCAGAGCCGGAAGCGCCAACGGCCATGGCAGAACCGGCGTCGATTTGTCGGGCCAGGCCGAAGTCCATCAGAACGGCTTCCGTTCCCCGCTTTCGTTCCGCCAGCATGATGTTCCGGCTTTTCAGATCGCGGTGGACGATCTCCGCTTCGTGAATGGTCTGCAAACCCTGGCAGATCTGCAATGCGATTTTTTCCGCTTCTTCAATGGATAGTGGCTCGCCCGTACCGATGCGATCGGAAAGTGTCGATCCTTTTAGGAACTCCATGGTCAAAAAGGCGGTGGCCGGCCGGCGCGCGGAAGCAGGAAGCAGGAACAGCTCATGAATGCGGCAAACATTCCTGCCGTTGACCTGGCGGGCGCACTGCACCTCGTGACGGAATCGCGCGAGGATCTCAGGATTTTCCGCGATTTCGGGCCTTATGGTCTTCAGTGCGATGCGCCCGGTTTGGGAATCTTCCGCCTCGTAAACTTCCCCCATGCCACCGTATCCCAAAAACCGAATAATTCGAAAACGGTCGAGTAATATTTCTCCCGGGGAAAAGGCGGGGCGATATTCACCCGGCTCCAGGCGCACCACTGGATGGTCGATAGAATCGGTCGGCTGCGCGGCCGAGCGAAGCAGGTCCAGTAACTTCGCTAGCATCGCCGGATCGTCCTCGCAACTCCGGCGGGCAGCCTCTTCGCGCTCCTCAATCGGAAACTGCATGGCTTTCTCGAACAGCTCGTTAAGCCTTCGATACTGTTCGGGCGTCATGCGCTGCCGGAGAGCTCGCTGCGCAGCCAGGCGCGCGCCATTTGCCAATCCCGCTCCACCGTCCGAAGCCCCACGCCGAGCGCCTCGGCGATCTCTTCGAAAGACAGGCCTCCGAAGAAATGCAGTTCCACCACGCGGCCGTGGCGCGCATTCAGCTTCGTTAAGCGCTGCAATAGTTCATCCAGCATCAGAATGGTGAGGGTACGCGCATCCTCCACAAACATGCCCTCGTCGACGGTCACTTGGCGTCTGCCCCCGCCTCGCTTCGCGGCGCGCCGGGCCTTGGCATGATCCACCAGAACCTGTCGCATTAAATGGGACGCAATCGCTAAAAAATGGATGCGATCTTTTAGACTGATTTGCGATTGTTGCGCCAGGCGAGCGTATGCTTCATGAACCAGCGCCGTGGGCTGGAGGGTGTGGTTGCGGCGCTCCGAGCGGAGGTGAACGGCCGCAATCCGGCGAAGATCGCGGTACAGGCGTTCGATCAAAAGCGCTTGTGCCTGCGCATCTCCGCCATTAAAACCTTCGATAATGGCGGCCAGAGAGCCGGAGGGAATCTCGTCCGCTCTTTCATTCATCGCCATAGGGGTACCCGTGGAAATATTGTAACCCCGCCGAAGTGCGCGCGCTGCAAAGTTTTTCCTCCATTCATCCGGTAAAGGGAGTTCGCCGGAAGACCCGTTTCTTCCGGCGAAGCTCCAGCAAGCGTGGCTCGCATCTAGAATTCGCAATTGAGTAGCCACGAGTTTGTGATATTCCAGGTGGTGTTTCCGTTAACTCGGACATTGGATACGACGCAGACGTCGCCGTCCTCGTCCACCAACTTCAGATCGTAATAGCCCGAGAAGAATCTCTCGGGCAGCGTGATATGGTAGCCGGCCGGAAGCACGCCTTGGCCCAGCAGATCCCTTCTCCAGTTAGGGTCGGCCGCGGAGGACATGTGGATCTGATAGATCGCATAGTCGGAAATGTTGTCGATTTGAACCGCATAGCCGGACTGAGCCTGGACGAAAGAAGCGGTAGAGCCGGCGATCAGCGCGAGGGCGGCGACGGCGGAGATGAATCGGGATACGATGTTGCGTTTCATTGGAATTCTCCTTTTCGGTTTGTCTCGGCCTTTCGGCCTTCACTCCACGATGCGAAATCGAGAAGAAAATCCCGCCAGCCAGCGGTCACACTTCAACTGAGCCGCGCGCGTGAGCAAGCGCAATCGTCGGGATAAACCGGCGTGCAGTCGGGGATGAAAGAGCCCCACGAGAAAGGAGTAGCGAACCATCTTGACCTCGAGTCTTGCGCTGGGTGCCGCGAGGTGCCGGGTGAAGCGTAGACAGAGGCATCGACGGGCCGGGAATTGAGCTTCGAAAAACGCAATTCGGGCGCCGACCGTGTGCTTGTAACGGGAAGGCCACACTGGCGGGAACGCAAACGCGATGCTTTGGTCAGGCCCGGCGTAGTCCAAGAGCCAGGAGCACGCCGAGAAACTGCACGCGCGAGAACCGAGAGACCTCGCCGGCATGGAGGCGAGGAGTCGAACATCGGCGTAGTGTGCGCTG
>Ga0302326_10009934_pt1 | contig 20665 bp, 20 predicted proteins | sample Palsa_T0_3_FD_202264 | JGI IMG/M metagenome (GOLD analysis project Ga0302326, IMG submission 202264) | Peat permafrost microbial communities from Stordalen Mire near Abisko, Sweden - Palsa_T0_3 | ecosystem: Environmental > Terrestrial > Soil > Palsa > Peat permafrost | place: Sweden: Abisko...
GTCTCCGCGACGACGTCGGAGAGCCGACGGCGGGCCCGGTGCAAGCGCACCTTGGCGGCGGTCGGCGCGATACCAAGCGCCGCCGCCAACTCGAGGGTCGAGAGACCGAGGTGGGCGACGAGGGTTAGGGCCAGCGCGTCGTTGGGCGACAGGTGGCCTACCCCGTCCATGACGGCGTCAAGGCTACGGCGACTCTCGACACAGCCTTCGGGTCCCACCTGCGTGTCTTCGAGGGAGGCCAGATCACATCGATCGTCGAGCGTCGTTCGGTACCGAGCCCGGAGGGCGTCCATGGCCGTGTTGCGGGCGATGCCCGCCAACCACGCGGCGAAGCGCTCAACGTCTCGCAGTTGGTCCAAGCGCTCGAGGGCCTTCACGAACGTGTCCTGCACCACGTCGGCGACAACCTCCGGGTCCGAGACGACCCGACGGGCGGCGGCGACGACGGAGGGAGCGAGACGGGTGTAGAGCTCGCCGTAGGCGGCCCGGTCCCCGGCTCGGGCCCGGATCGCCAAATCCACGATCCCGACGCCGTTGACGATCCCGACCCCGTCGACCTGAGCGGCTGTACGCACGGGCTTCCCCGAATCCTCCCCGCCGAAACGTCAACGGAGCGCGCCAAACTCGCCGCTTCAACCCGCCTCTTGTTTCGACTCTGACTACGTATCTCAACACCTGAGCAGGGGCGTTTGGGATACACGTCGGCCAAGAAAAGGAACGGGCGACCGCCGTTGTAACCGAAGGCTGATCCGCTCGTCTTGATGCACTGAGGTCGCCAAACCGGCGGCTCGAATCAATCCTCCAAGGAGTCAAAATGGCGCAGGCGACGATCGAAGTGACGGGTGCTGACGTTCAGAGCCTCGTCCCCAAGCTGCAGGATTTCATGACGACCCTCAAGCCGGCTGAGCAAGCCGTCCTGGGCATCTTGGTGAGCGGCGCCAACGTCAGCGCCGAGGTCACGACCTTCGGGGTGGGTGCTTCCGCCACCCTGGGTGTGGGTGTCGACCTGTCCGACGTCACGGGCGGACTGAGCAGCCTTCTGAGCTCGGTCAAGATCCACGCGACGCCGGCCGGTGGACTGGGCGTCGGCGTCGCCGGTCTCGGCGGTGTCGCCGCGGGCCCCGGTGGCGTTGCCGCTGGTGCCGCCGTCGGCAACGTCAGTGCCAAATTGGGGATCGCACTGAGCCTCTAGCGAGCCGGGCGGCCCGCAGTTCGCAGCCCGCCATCGGCTGAGTACCTCCTCACCCAGGTTTGCCCACGAGGGCGGACCTGGGTGAGTGCGCGTCGGGAGACAAGTTGGGCCGGCCGCACCCGAGCAACGAGCGCTGTAACTCACGCGTGGCTGGCACGTCAGACTGCCGTGGACATCGAGCTGCACGAACCAGAGGGCGCCCCGCGCCTCATCACGATCTCCGAGCCCATCGAGGTCGGCCGCGCCGCCACTCTGAGCATCAACGATCTCGAAGTCTCCCGCCGTCACCTTCTGCTCACGCCGACAGCAGGTGGGCTGCTCGTCCGAGATCTCGGGAGTGCCAACGGGACGACGCTCGACGGCGTGGACTTGACCGAGGAGGCCTTGGCCCCTCCCGGCTCGGTGATCGAGCTCGGCACCACGACGCTGCGCGTTGTTGAGAGCGCGCCGACACCGACCGCCAGCGCGGCCCCCACACCCGACCCAACCCCAACCCCAACCCCGACCCCGACGCCCGCACGCGTCCCGGCCCGGCCCGAGGTCGCCGGCCTGGCGGCCCGCTCCAACGACGCCGGCTCTGTCCGCTACCGGTCCGGCTCCGCCGGTGAGAAGGTCGCCGGCCAGGTCCTGAGCGCCCTCCGCAAGGCTCGCAAGGGCCTCGCCGGCCTGGGCTCAGAGCCCTGGGGTGTGCAACCGGAGCTGCTGCTCATCGACCCCATCCCCGACCCCGACAATCCCCAACAGGTCCTGACGAGCGGCACGCTGCTCGACCAATCAGCCGGGCGCATCTGGATGGTCGTGACCAACGAGTCGCCACCCCAACCGGTCGGACGCTCCCTCGCCCTGTTTTTCGGCGCCAGCCTTCCGGCCGCGGCCGACCTACAAGTCCTCCTCGAGGGATACGGCCTCTACGTCGATGGCCTCCCCGATCCCAATCCGGAGTTGCGGGGGCAGGCCCTTCCGACCCTGGCGGCCGCCACCGGTGACATGCGGGCGACCATGGCGTTGTCCTTCGTCAGATACCTCATCGAGCGGGCCGACGAGACCACCTTCCGTCGCGCCCTCGGCAGCGCGCAAGCCCATCGCGTCGACGCCACGATGCAGGATCTCTACGGCGACACGCTCGGCGGCCTGGAGGAGGCGTGGCGGCTGAAGCTGGCCGGCGGGCCGGCCATCAAGAGCGGGCAGTTCCTCCGCCTCTCCGTGAAGTATCTGCGACCCAACTCGCGGCGCCAGGTCGAGATCTGCTTCTACATGCTGCTCGGCCTCGGCTTCAACGTGATCTTCCCCTTCGTGACCAAGCGGCTCTTCGACCACGCCCTCCCCAGTGGCCACTTCTCCGAGGTCCTCAACCTGCTGATCCTCCTCGGGGTCGCCTTCGCCATCTCCCTGCTCGCCGGCCTCCGCCAGACACAGCTCTCCGCGTACGTCAGCGGGTCGGTCATCAAGCAACTCCGCCTCGAGATGTTCGACCGCCTGCAGGCGCTGCCGACGGGCTGGTTCGCATCGCGCGACCAATCAGACGTGCTCTCGCGTATGTTCAGCGACGTCGCCGTCGTCGAGAGCGGGTTGTCGCAGGCCCTCCGCGAGGGCCTCTTCCAAATCCTGACCCTCATCGCCGAAGGGTTTGTGTTGTTGAGGCTCAACTTTTTGTTGGGCGCCATTGTTCTCATCTCGGCGCCCATGGTCGCCATCATCTATCGACTCATGGGCAAGGGTGCGCAGACGCGCAGCCTGGCCGTACAGGAACGCTCCAACAATCTGATCGGCGTGACGGCCGAAAACTATTTGGCCCAGCCCGTCGTCAAAGCCTTCGGCCTCGAGGCCCGCGAGCGGGATCGCTTCGACAAGTCGTCGGACCGCCTCTTCGGCAGTCAGCGCCGCCTTGCCCTCTTCGGCGGACTCTTCGGTCTCTCGGTCAACGCCGTGGTGACCCTGCTGCGTCTCAGCGTCCTCGGCCTGGGCGGCTACCTGATCCTGCATCACCACCTGACGGTCGGTGGCCTCGTGGCCTTCCTCGGCGTCATGGGTGATGTCATCGCTCCGGTGACCTCGCTCACTTCGATGGGCCAAGCCCTCCAGCAGTGCACGGGGGCCCTGCTGCGCGTGAACGAGATCCTGCATGCCGAGTCCGACGTCGTCGATCCCCCCGATGGCGCCCCCCTGGCCCCGTTGGCGTCGGAGATCCGCTTCACATCGGTCGCATTCTCCTACAACGCCGAGCGGCAGACCCTCGACGATGTGACACTCACCATTCCCGCCGGCGCCCGCGTCGCCTTTGTCGGTCCATCGGGTGCGGGCAAGTCGTCGGTGCTCGGACTGATCCAGCGCAACTACGACGTCGACGATGGAGCCGTGATCTTCGACGGCCACGACGTGCGCTCCGTCTCGTTGGCATCGCTGCGTCGACAGATCAGCGTGGTCTTCCAGGACACGTTCCTGTTCGACACCACGATCAGGGAGAACATTGCCCTGGGGCGCACAGGCGCCACCGACGCAGAGATCGAGGCGGCTGCTGAGCAGGCCGGCATGGCTGAGTTCTTGGAGTCGCTGCCGCGTGGCCTCGACACCTTGGTAGGCGAACGAGGGGGGCGACTCTCCGGCGGTCAGCGGCAGCGAGTGGCCATCGCCCGAGCGCTCGTTCGCAACCCGTCCGTGCTCATCCTGGACGAGGCGACGTCCGCCCTCGATCCCCGGACGGAGCGGCAGATCGCAGCAACGCTCGAACGCCTGAGCCATGGTCGAACCACGATTGCCGTGACCCATCGACTGACGTCCGTCACCGACTACGACCGGATCTTCGTCGTCAACGCCGGGCGCCTTGTCGAAGAGGGCACCCACGCTGAGCTGGTCGCTGCCGGCGGCCTGTATTCGCAATTGTGGGCCGAGCAGACGGGTGGTGCTGTCCGCGTCGCCGAGCTCTTCGATGCTCCTGCCGCATTGGCTGCGATTCCGCTCTTCGCCGGCCTCACGACGGATCAGTTGACCGACATCGCCGGTCGGATGAGCGAGGCGCTGGTCCCGGCCGGCTCCGAGGTAGGCGAGGCCGGTGCCGGCCTCGTGCTCATCGCCAGCGGCCACGGCGTCGTAGAGGCGTCCTCGATCGGAGGGCGGGGGGGCGTGGTCGCCGAGCTCGGTCCGGGGGATGCCTACGGGCTGTCGGCCATCCTCGGCCAGGAGTCGGGGACGACCCTGCGGGCGACCGAGCCGATGCGGTTTTTTTGCCTCGACGCCACCCGCCTCGCTGCCGTTGCCGCCGACATTCCGCAGGTCGCCGCCGTGATCGGCGGGAGCGGGCCCGGCCAGGTCGTGGTGCCCCGTGGCACCCAGCGGCTGCCGCAGCTCACGATGGCGGCGCCGCTCGGCTTCGACGACCGTCCGATCGCGGTCGCCCCGCGCCTCACCGAGGCTCTCCCGATCGACGTGCCCGGAGCCCGTCCGACAGGGGCGTTCGCCGCCCTTCCGCCTCGATGACGGACACGCCGATGAGCGGCGGCGGCGCAACGGCGCCCGACTCCGTCCTCCAAGCGGTCATCACGGCAGCCGTCGAAGCGAGCGGCGCGCTCGACGGGTGGATCGCCTCGGCGTTGGAGGCGGAGCTCACGATCGTGGCCGCCGCCGGCGAGGCCGCGACCGACCTGGTCGGTCGGTCTCTGCCGGCCCGGGGATGCAGCGCCCGCTTCGTCATCGACTCCGGGCAACCCGTCGCCCTCACACCTCACGGCGACACCGACGAGGTCGGTCGGGCGGTCATGGGCCTGACCGGGCGTCAGCCGTCCAGCATCCTGAGCGCGCCATGCTCCGCGGGCGGGCGGATCGTCGGTGCCATCGAGCTGGTCGACAAGGCGGGTGGCGACCGCTTCAGCTTCGACGATCTCGAGATCGTGGCCCTCCTCGCAGGCATCGCGGCGACGGCGATCATCGACGCCCGTCACGCGGGGCCCGACCACCCGTCGGCCGACGTCCTCGCCGCCGGTCTGCACTCGCTGTCCATCGCTGATCCGACGCGCTTCTCGACGGTGGCCGGCATCCTCGCCGCCCTCCTCGGCTCGTGACAGGGGCGACATGAATGAGCCGGTCCGTCCCGCATGGACCCGCGAGTCGGCCGTCCTGCGCCTCGATCACAGCGTCTCGCTCGACGAGCTCAGCCCGGCGTGGGCGTGGGGCGGGTCGACCGGAGCGGGCGTGCGCGTGGCCGTGGTGGACAGCGGCGTCGAGGCCGATCACCCCGACCTGGATGGGTGCGTCGAAGCGGCCGCCGGCGTCGCCGTCACCCCCGACGACGAAGGTCAACTCTCCTGCGTCCGCGGTCCTCATGAGGACTCGTTCGGGCACGGGACGGCGTGCGCCGGGATCATCCACATGATGGCGCCGGAGGCTCGCATCACCAGCGTCAAAGTGTTAGGCGGCGCTGCACCAACCACCTCCGACATGTTCTTCAAAGGACTCAGTTGGGCCGTCGACGCCGGCTTCGACGTGATCAATCTTTCGCTCGGCACTCGTCGTCGGGACTGGGCTCTGAGCTTCTACGAACTGTGCGACCGGGCCTACTTCCACGGCAGCTTCGTCGTGACTGCTGCCAACAACGTGATGAGCGCCAGCTATCCGTCGCTCTATGCCTCTGTGACGAGCGTCGCCTGCAACCTCTCCAAGGACCCTTTCCGTTTCCACTTCAACCCCGAGCCGCCGACGGAGTTTTTGGCGCCTGGCATCGACATCGAGTTGGCGTGGAGCGGCGGGAGTCGAATGACGGGCACGGGCAACTCGTACGCGGCGCCACACATCAGCGGCATCGCCGCACTGATCAAGTCCAAGCATCCGGAGCTGCGACCGTTCCAACTCAAGACGGTCCTGTGGGCGACGGCAGCCAACGTGCGGGAGGCGCCGGCCATGGCGGGACGCATCAGCCGAGTCATCCGACCCCTCAACACGGCAACCGGTCTCCACCGGACCCTCCACATCTGATGGGCGGCCACACCCGCTCTACCCGCCCGGGGCGGCACTGGCTCGCCGCGCTGAGCGTCGGGACCATGATGGCGGCCAGCCCCTTGCTGTTGGCTCTCAACGCCGGGTCGGCTGGAGCCGGCCCCGTGGGGGCGTCGGGGGGCGGCCCCGTCCTCGCGCCGACAACCACGACCACGACGACCGTCCCGCCCACGACGACCGTCCCGCCCACGACGACGACACCGCCGACCACGGTCGCCCCGACGACGATCGCGCCCACGACCGAGGCGCCGCCGACGACGGCGACACCACCGTCGCCGCCACCCACCAGCCCGCCGACGACAACCGCGGCGTCGAAGCCAAGCAAGACGCCCGCGGCCACCACCACCACGACCACCACGACCGTGGCACCAACCGTTCGGGTCGCTCCGCTACCGACGCTGATCGTGCCTCCTCCCCCCGATGTCTTGACCCTCGCCGTGGCGCCGGCGTCAAGCCTCCCCGGCGGTCAAGCCACCGTCGAAGGGGGCGGCTGTCGTCATTTCGAAAAGGTGGCGCTGGAGATCGGCTCGCGACCGGTCCGGACGAGCGTCGCTGATGCGTCGGGCCAATTCGTCGCCTCCGTGTCGCTGTCCGGGGAAGGCATCGGCGACCACGAGCTGGACGCTCGTTGCGGCGCGCTGACCGCCACGACCAATCTCGTGGTGGCCGACGGCGAGGCGGCGCGGCCCGGCCTGTCCACCCTGCTCGTGGCCATCTTCATCCTGCTGGTGGTCGTGGTGCTGTCCCCCAAGTGGCTCTTCCGCAAACGGGCCCAGACCAAGCAATGAGACGGGAGCAGACAATGCGATCAGCCCGACTGTGCCTCGTTGTCACCGCGTTGGGCCTGGTCCTGTGGGCCCCCAGCGCTCACGCGTCGAACGGCGTGGAGCTCTACGCCAGCATCAACGGTCGTCCCGTCTCCTCGGGTACCAACGGCAACCCCATCGACCTGCACCCGCGACAACCGACGACGCTCGACGTGAGGGTCGACAACCAGGGTTCGGGACCGATCGTGGTCCATGGGGTGCGCCTCGAGGGTCGCGTGATGGGGGTCACGTTCTACGAGTTGGACACCGAGGTCGACTTCGAGGTGCCGGCTGGTGAGATCCAGGCGCGCGATTTTCAGGTCGATCTGGGCGACCTGTCGGGCCAGGCCGTCGGGCTCATCCCGAGCTCCGTCACAATCCTTGACGGCGGGCACCGCCCCATCGCCACCGAGGGGACGCTCGTCGACGTGGAGGGCTCGTGGCATTCGATCTACGCCGAGTTCGCCCTCGCCGTGGCGCTCGTGACCGTCCTGCTCTTCATCGGTCTTCTGGTCGGAGTGGCGCGCCATCGGCTCAAGCCCAACCGGTTGTGGCGGGCGTTCAGCTTCATGCCGTTTGGCATCGGCTTGGCGTTGACCATCGTGTTCCTGCTCTCGGCCGCCGCGGTCACGCAGCCGGGCGTGGCCTTGGCTACACCGGCCCTGCTCTTTTGCGGAGCGGGCTCGTGGGCCTTCGGCTTTCTGAGCCCGAGCCCCGACGATGAAGTCGACATCGAGCGGGACCTGCTCGAGCGGCGAGACCTCGACGACGAGCCCGGTGGGCCGGTCCCGGCCAAGCACGCCCTGCGCTGAGGGGCTGAGCGGCGGGGGCGGCCCCCGCCGGGGCGGCCGCGCCGCGCCGGGGCGGGGGCGGCCCTCAGGCCTGGCGGGTAAAGCGGAACCGCCGACGGCGACCCAACCGGATCCCGGCGATCGACAGGACCAGACCCGCCGCGACGCCGATCACGACTGACACCGCCGTGGCGGCGACGGTGGGCTGCCGACCGCCGAGCAACCACGCCGCCAGCACGCTGACGACACCCAGCAGCAGCCCCATGACGATGAGGCCAATCAGCGGCGCGACAACCCGACGGCCGCGGCGGAGCGAATGGAGGAAAGACTCGGTGTAGGCGATGAGCACACCCAGGAGGGCCAACGTCGCCAGCCCCGGCGCCGTCAGATAGACGGGTTGGCTGAGCTTCACACCGAAGGTGCGGAAGGCCAGCTCGTTGCCCTGTCCGAGAAGATCGACTCGGGCCGTCATGTGGCCGGGTAGGAGGTACCGGGCCACGCCGGCGTCGATATCGACCGTCCTGACGCCCGAGCCGGGGGTCACGGCAGCCTCGCGTTGCAGGACTCGATGCCCGGCGACGACAAAGGACAGCTCGACCTCCGTGACGGTCTTGGGCGCTTGTCGGCTGAGGGTCACGGGGACGGGTTGGGCCAGATCGAGATGGACCGTCGTCGCCGCCGCGGGGTCAACGCCGCCCACGGTGACCATCCCTCGGCCGAGGTTGCCGCCCGTCGAAGGGCTGCCGAGCCCGATGAACGAGACCACGACGGCCAGCAGAGCGAGCGCGAGGGCGGCGAAGCCGGGCAGCACCCCGGCCGGCGGGGGCGGTATGACCTGCTGGACGGGCACCAGCTGCTGGGCATCGACGTCAACGATGCCGACCCCGCGGGCTCGCACCGTGATGGTCCGCCGCACGGGGACGGCGATGCTCGTCGGTGGGGACGGGACCAACTCTTCCGACGTCGGGACCCGGCCGGGGCGGACCATGGTCTGCTGCTCACCGGCGTCGGGACGAGCCGACACTGTCGGCTCGCCGACCAGCGGGGCGCTGGCTGTCGTCATGGCCATGAGGGCGTTGGATCCCATGAGTGGTACGGACTCGGCGTTGAGCCATCCCGGACCCCACGCTGCGGTGCAGGCCTCGGCAAGGGCGAGAGCAAAGGCCTCGGCGGTCGCGTACCGATCGGTGGGTGCCGTCGCCAGCCCTCGCATCACGACGTTGGCGACGGCCTCGGGGATGCCCGGGGCCTTCTCGCGTAGAGGTGTCGGCTTCTCGAACGCGTGCTTGAAGAGAAGGGCGAGTGCGTCGCCGTCGTCCTCGTAGGGCAGCTCACCGCTCAGCAACTCATAGAGCATGGTGGCGATGGCGTAGATGTCGGTCGCCGGCGAGAGATCGCCGCCCTGGGCCTGCTCGGGCGCCATGTACGCCGGCGTGCCGACGACCTCCCCCGCCCGCGTCGCCATGGTCTCCTGGCCGCCCACGACCTTGGCGATCCCGAAGTCGGTGACCTTCAGCGCGCCCTCCCCTGAGAACATGAGGTTCTCCGGTTTGATGTCTCGATGCAGGATCTGATGCTGGTGCGCAGCCTGAAGTCCCGAGCATGCGGCGAGCACGAGCGCACACGCCGTGCCGGGTGTGAGACCCGACGTGGTAAACCGGCTCCAGACGGTCCCGCCCGGCAGCTTCTCCATCACCAGCAGGCAGAGTCCGTCCTGCTCCACGTAGTCGTAGATGGGGACGATGTGGGGATGATCGAGTGACGCCAACAGCCGAGCCTCGGCCACAAAGCGGCTCAGGACGGCGGGGTCGGCGGCAAAGGCCCTGGGCAGTTGCTTGATAGCCACCTCCCGCCCGAGGCGCCGGTGGCGGGCGCCGAGCACGACACCCCATCCACCCCGCCCCAGCTCCGCACCGATGTCGTAGCCGGGCAGCGCCTCGACCAACTGCTCCTCGTCCAGCCTCACCAGATGCTCCCCTCAGACGTCATCATCGATCGCGGCGCAGGACCGCTTGCCACAAGCCTTCTTCGAGTGTTTCCGGCGTCCAGGTCAAGTAGGCCGAGCCGCCGGCCTCGTCAACCCTGTGTCCAAGCGCCCACGCGATGCCCGGACCGAGAAGGGCACCGAGCGCCTCCCGTTCGCCGGCGGCGAGGTCTTGGGTCGCGAAATCGTGCAGCTTCTCCAGCATCTTCGCCACCGCCTCACGAGTCACTGGAGGAGTGGTCGCTCACCGCCCCCGGCGGTTACACGGGCGCAACGGTCAATCCGTCAGCCCTTGGATCCGGATGTCATGGGTGCGGATCACGTCGGCCAACGCCTGAGGAAGGGCCTGGGCATCCCAGTCCAGGAGGGCGAACCCCTCCACGTCGGATTGGAGGTAGGCGCCGGAGATGCCGGGCGCGATCAGAGCGGCAAACATGCTCCGCTCGTCCTCATCAAGTGACGCAACGAATCCGCGCACCTTGGCCAGCAGCTCCGCGGCGAGCGAGGCATCCTGATCGGACGACCCCCCGCCCTCCGAGTCGGGCATGGTCCTCCCTCCTGGTGAAGTGTCGAGGCCGAAAGCGCCCACCTCGGCGAGCGCGGCGCCCCGGCAGACGGCGCACTCGCTGACGTGCGCGCCGGCCGCCAGCAACTGACCCTCGCCGGCCAGCAACTCCTGAAGATCGGCACACCCGGCACCGCGACCTCGCACCATCAACTCGAGAACGAGGGCGTCGCGCATCCGGCGACGGGCGCGGTGCAACATCACCTTGGCCGCGTTGGGGGTCAAGCCCATCGCCGCGCCGATCTCGGTAGGGCTGAAACCAAACTGGGTGACCATCGCCATCGCCGTCGCATCGCGGCCCGACAGCCCCCCCACGCAGCCATTGACCAACCCGACCAGCTCGCTCAGCTCGGCCAATTGTTCAGGGCCGGGCCCCCCATCGATGGCTCGACCGCCGGCTTCGCCATCCAGGATGGTCCACCCGCGCGCCCGGCGCGAGTCGACCGCGGCGTGCCGGGCGATCGAGAGCAACCAGGGACGAAACTTGTCCGGGTCGCGAAGAGCGTCAAGGCGCTCCAGCGCCTTGGTGAATGTGTCCTGTACGGCATCGGCCACTGCCTCACGGCCGGACAGCTTGGCGGCGACGGTCTGGGTCACCGACTGCACATGACGGCGGTAGAGGTCGCCGAACGCCGTGGTGTCGCCCGCCCTCACCGCGACGACAAGGTCGGCGTCGGTCGCGTCGAGCGAATCGATCACGTCTCAACTGACGCCCGGGGCGAGCGGTGGTTACCGAGACGTGCAAGGCTGATCGCAGGCGGTCGAGGCGGGTTGCAAAAAGATTGCTTCCCCTGTCCTCCAAATCGCCAGCTCAGGTGTTGACATTGACGAGGGGGTTGCGCAGCGCTTGATGGCACGTCGGAGCCGCGAGGAGGAAGAGTTCACGGTCGTATTCCGCGACCTGTTCCCGCGCGCCTATCGAGTCGCCTATCGGATGCTCGACGACCGCGGCGCGGCCGAGGATGTCGCCGCCGAAGCGATGAGCCGAGCCTTCGCTCGCTGGTCGACCGTCTCCAACCTCGACTACCGAGACGCCTGGGTCATGCGGGTGACCATGAACCTTTGCCTCAACAGCCTGCGGCGTCACTCGCTGCTGGTGGCACCGCCCGATCCGACCAGCATCGAGGACGCCACCGCTACCCGCCTGGCCCTCGTGGCCGCCCTCGCCGCGCTGCCCACCCGGCAACGTGAGGTGGTCGTCCTGCGCCATCTGGGCGGCCTCCCCGAGCTCGAGGTTGCCAGGGCTCTCGGGATCGGCGCCGGTACCGTCAAGACCCATCTCAAGCGTGGCCTCGAGGCCCTCCGCGGCCAACTCCTCGAGCAGCCGGCGATCTGACCCATGACGATCACTCCCTCGCCCCGCCCCGAGAGTTTCTCCCAGCCGCTCGACGTGTTGGCCGCCGGCGCCATCCGCCGCGGTCGTCAGCTACGCCGTCGCCGGCTCGTGGCCGTCGCCACGCCGCCCCTTCTCGTCGCCGTGCTCCTCGCCGGGACGCTCGTGCGTCTCACGACGCAGCACGAGCCGCGGACCACACACGTGACCACCGCGCCGCATGAGCTGTCGCCGAGCCTCCCACCGATCCCTGACGCGACAACCGGGGAGGGGGCGCGCGGCGGCAACCAGGCCGGCCTCGGCGGCGGCGGCGGCGCCATCCCTTCGGTCCGGTCGTCAGCCGGCACCGCGCTCCCGAGACCACCTTCGGCGCTCTCCGCGCTCAACGTCGCCGAGTCCCCCCTCCCGCCGTTGCCCAAGATCGTCTTCGACCGCCAGTTCGCGCAGGTGGACGGCGAAAACCGCAGCGACATCTACGTCGTCAACGGCGACGGCACCGGGCTCCGCGACCTGACCAACAATCCGGCCTGGGCCGCCAAGGACGCCGCGTGGTCGCCCGACGGGACGAAGATCGCCTTCGCCAGCCGCGAGGACAACCTCGAGGAGTGCTGCCACAGCATCTGGTCGCTCTTCGTCATGAACGCCGACGGCACCCACATCCACGAGGTGGCGGCCGCGACCTACCTCAGCCTCGACGGCAGCGACGAGTTCCCGACGTGGTCCCCCGATGGGAAGCAGATCGCCTTCAACAGCTCTGATAGCGGCTCGGCCGGCTTCTCCGTCGTCAACGCCGACGGCACCGATGAGCACCAGGTACTCAAGGCCCAGGGCTTCGGGCCTGAGTGGTCGCCTGACGGCAAAGAGATCGCCTTCGTGGGGGTGGTCAACGGAATTCAGGAGATCGAGGCATTCAACCCGGACGGCACCGACCTCCGTCAAGTGACGCATGGCCCGTCCGTGGCTGGGGCGATACCGCATTGGTCGCCCGACTCCAAGTGGATCAGCTACGCGGTTGTGACCGACGACGGCAGCGGGAGCGTTGTCCACCTCATTCACCCCGACGGCTCTGACGACCATGCGTTGGGCAACCCGTCGGTCTGCCAATTTGCCGCCGTCTGGTCGCCCGACGGTCGACAGATGGTGGTCGAAGAGGGCGCCTCCGACAACCCTACCTATGCCGACGCGCCCCACTACTTCGTCATCTACCGGCCCGACGGCACGCTGGTCCGCACGGTGATCCCGATCGTGGATGACGGCAGCTACGAAGCCTCCATCGATCCCGCGCCCTAGCTGCCGGGGTTGAGCAGGACCCCGACGCCCGGCGCGCCGTTGGTGTAGCCGGCGCCGTTGGTGACCGATCGGCACCCCGTGGGGCGGACGAGGGCGTCGATATAGCCGGCGGTGCCATAGGCAAAGACGACAAGGGCAGCGCTCCCGTCATCGGCGGGGCAGTTGGTCATGCCGGTCAGTCCCGGAGGCAACGCGTCGAAGTCCTCCGCCAACGTTTGTGCCGCTGAGGCCGTCAACTCGGTGGTGGCCCGCAGACCGAGGGGAGGGGTGGCGTTGAGCCCGTCCCACACGCACACGAGTGCGCCGCTGATGGATTGACCGCTGAGCATGAGCGGCACAAGGCGGGCGCGGAGTCCTGCCACGTCATTGGTGACGAACTCCGGCGCAGCCGCGGGGCACGGTGCCGCCGCCCCGAGGTGCACGGGCTTGGCCTTGTCGACCGGTTTGCCCTGAGCGGGGAGCACGCCCGACGCCCCGGTGGTGTGGGAGTTGCATCCGGCCAACACCACCGCTGTGGCGCAGAGGGCCAAGGTCGACATCCGGACCCGCGAGGGCATCAACCAGACGTTACCGACCCACGCCGCTGCTGAAGCACCGCCGTCACGGCCTTACCGTCGGCCTGCCCGCCTGTCGCCTTCATCACCATCCCCACAAACATCCCCGCCACCTTGTCCTCCCCGGCCAGATAGCGGGCCCACGCCCCGGGATCGGTGGCGATCGCCTCGTCGACAGCACTCTCCACAACGCTCGCGCCGAGAGGCTTGAAACCTCTCGCGTCGGCGATCGCCTCGGGATCCCCGCCCGACTCCAACAAGCTGGACAGGACCTGCTTGGCCTGCGTCGGGCTGAGCCGGCCCTCGCCCTCCATGCGACACACCGTCGCGAAGGCGAGCGGATCGAGAGACGACGAGTCGGCGCCGGCGACCTCGTTGGCCGCCCGGTTGATGGCGATCCTCGGCTCGGCGCCGGCCTCGATGGCGGTGGTGACCAGGGCATCCAGGTCGAGCTCGACGAGCACGGCTACGTCGGAAGGGGACACATTCCCCAGAGTCGCCAACGAGCGCCTCCGCTCGGCCGGCAACGGCGGCAGCCCGGCGCGGACCCGGTCCTTCCACTCGTCGGAAGGGTCGAGGGGCACGAGGTCGGGCTCGGGGAAGTAGCGGTAGTCAAACGCCTCTTCCTTGGAGCGCATGGACGACGTGCGGCCCTCGTCCTCGTTCCAATGGCGGGTCTCCTGCACGACCCGCTCGCCGGCCTCGTGGAGCTCGATCTGACGCCGCACCTCGTAGTCGATGGCGCGGCCGAGGCTACGCAACGAGTTGAGGTTTTTGATCTCGCACCGGGTCCCGAAGGGCTCGGCCGGCCGGTGGACACTGACGTTGGCGTCGACCCGCAGGCTCCCCTCCTCCATCTTGCCGTCGGACGCGCCCGTGGCCACGAGGATGCCCCTCAGCTCGGCGACGTACTCCCGTGCTTGGGCGGCGCTGCGGATGTCGGGCCGGCTGACGATCTCGACCAGGGGCACGCCGGCCCGGTTGTAATCGACGAGCGAATGATCGGCGCCGTGAATGCGGCCACTGACGCCGATGTGCTGACTCTTGCCCGTGTCCTCCTCCATGTGCGCTCGCTCGACGCCGATGCGAGTGCCGTCGGGGAGCTCGAGCCAGCCGTCGGAGTTGATGGGCTCGTCGTATTGGCTGACCTGATAGTCCTTGGGCATGTCGGGGTAGAAATAGTTTTTGCGGTGGAAGATCGAGCGCCGAATGTCGCAGTGCAACGCGGCGCCGATCCGCATCGCATAGTCGACGGCCGTCTCATTGATGACGGGCAGCGAGCCGGGAAGGCCGAGACACACCGGGCAGATGTTGGTGTTTGGCTCGTCACCAAAAGCGTTGCGGCAGCTGCAAAAAAGCTTGGTCGCCGTCCGCAGTTCGCAGTGAACCTCGAGCCCGATGACCGTCTCCCATTCACTCATGACCGCACATCCGTGCATTCGCTCGGCACTTCCCGCTCCCCGCCGCTCGGGCGACGCTCGCTTCGCTCGCTCATGACGCTGCCTCTTCCAATGCCGCGGCCACTCGGAACATGACCGGTTCGCCCAGGGCCGGAGCGAGCACTTGGACCCCCACCGGCAGCCCGTCGGCGCCAACGCCGAACGGCACGCTCATGGCTGCGTGACCGGCCAGGTTGGTGGGGATCGTGCAGACGTCGGACAGGTACATGCTGAGGGGCGTCTGGGTCTTGCTGCCGAGGGGGAAAGCCGTCGTCGGAGAAGTCGGCGTGAGCAGCACGTCGAAGTCCTCATACGCTTTGGCGAAGTCACGGATGAGGAGCGTCCGGGCCCGCTGGGCCTGTCCGTAATAGGCGTCGTAATAGCCGGCCGACAGGGCGTACGTGCCGAGCATGATGCGGCGCTTGACCTCGGGTCCGAACCCGGCGGAGCGGGTCGCGCTGTTGGTCTGCGTGACGTCGTCCTTGGTGACGCGCAGTCCATACCGCATGCCGTCGTAGCGAGACAGGTTGGAGGAGGCCTCGGCCGGCGCGATCAGGTAGTAGGCCGACAGGGCGTAGCGAGCCGCGGGCACGCTCACCTCATCGACCTTGGCTCCGCGATCGGCGAGGGCGTCGGCCGCGTCCCGAAGGCGCCCGGCCACGTCGGGCGCGATCCCGTCACCGGTGAGCTCGGTGACAATGCCCACGCGCAGTCCGTCGACGCCGTCGGCGGTCGCCGATACCAGATCGGGCAGCGACCCGGACCAACTGGTGCTGTCGAGGGGATCGTGACCGGCGATGACTTGGAGGAGGAGCGCGGCGTCGCCGACCGTCCGGGCGAACGGCCCGATCTGGTCGAGCGAGCTGGCAAAGGCGATCAACCCGTACCTACTGACGACCCCGTAGGTGGGCTTGACGCCGACCACGCCGCAGAGGGCGGCCGGCTGGCGCACGGAGCCGCCCGTATCGGAGCCGAGGGCAATGGGCGCGAAGCCGGCGGCGACGGCAGCCGCTGATCCGCCGCTGGACCCGCCCGGCACCCGGCTGTGGTCGTGCGGGTTGCGCGTGGGGTAGTACGCCGAATTTTCGGTCGAGGAGCCCATGGCGAACTCGTCGAGATTGGTCTTGCCCAGGGGCACCGCACCGGCGTCACGGAGTCGTTGCACGACGGTGGCGTCGTACGGCGGCAACCAACCCTCGAGGATGCGCGACCCGGCCGTCGTCGGCACGCCCCTCGTGCAGAGATTGTCCTTGAGGGCGACAGGGACGCCGGCCAACGGCCCCGGGTCCTGGCCCTTGCCGATCGTGAGGTCAACGGCGTCAGCCGCGGCGCGAGCGGCGTCGCCGTCGAGATGGAGGAACGCCTTGACCTCGCCGTCGTGGGCGGCGATGCGGGCCAAATGCTCCTCGAGAACCTGGCGCGCCGTGCGGGTACCGGCCCGGACCGCGGTGGCGATCTCGCGGGCGCTCGGACCGGTCCCGACGCCCGGGGTGGCCTGACGGCCGGCCGGCGAGGCGCCGGGCGGCGAGGCGGCGGGCGGCGAGGCGGCGGGCGGCGAGGCGGCGGGCGGCGGGGTCATGGGGCGTCGCCCAGGATCTTGGGGACACGGAAGCGCCCGTCTTCGGCGGCGGGCGCCATGGCCAAGACCTCGTCGCGATCGAGGCTGGTCCAGGGGACGTCCTCGCGCAGCACGTTGACCAGGTCGAGGGGGTGGGCCGTCGGCGGCACGCCGGCAGTGTCGAGCGACGCCACATCGGCGGCATGGTCGAGGACGGCGGCGAGCTGCTCGGTGAAGCGATCGAGCTCGTCGTCGTCGAGGTCGAGGCGCGCCAGGCGGGCCACGTGCGACACGTCTTCGCGGGTCAGCGATCCGGCCATGAGGTCCATCGTAGGCGGGCGCCCGGTGGCACCTTCGGGCGGTTTCGGCGCGCCGGTGCCGGGCCGGTGCCGTGTGGCTGGCGCGCCGCTGCTCAGGCCGTGACCGCGCTCTCCTTGGACCCGCCGTAGATGTCGCAAGCCCGCCAGCAATACCACGCGGCGACCGAACGGTAGGGCCGATACGGATCGCCGAGCACCTCGAGCTCCTTGGGCGACGGCATGGCCATGTCGTGGGCGAGGCCATAGCCGCGACGCACGCCGAGATCGCCGGTCGGCCACACGTCCATGCGCCGCAGTTGGAAGAGCAGGAACATCTCCGCCGTCCACCGCCCGATCCCCCGCACCTCGGTAAGGCGGACGATCACTTCCTCGTCGGGCTCCCGGGCGAGGCCGCGGGGATCGAGGATGACGGTGCCATCGAGCACCTTGGTGGCGAGATCACAGATGGACGCGGCCTTGTTGCCCGACAGGCCCGCCCCCCTGAGCGTCTCGGCCGGGAAGGCGAGGATGCGCTCGGGCACGACCGGACCGTCGATGGCCGCGATGAGTCGGCCGTGAATCGTCGCCGCCGCCGCGCCCGCCAACTGCTGATAGACGATGGAGCGCACGAGCGCTTCGAAGTGGGTGCCATGGCGCTCTCGGAGCTGCGGGGTTCCGGCGGCGGCCAGGAGCGCGGCTATCGCGGGGTCGCGTTCGGCCAGAGCGCGGGCGGCCGCCGCGTGGCTGACGCGAGGCATCGTCTGGGTCGACTGCCGGCTACCCGGCGAAGACCTTGGCCAGGAAGTCGACCGTGCGCGTCTCGATCTCGGTGGCATCGAAGTCGAGCGTCGCCACGTGGAAGCTGTTGTCAAGCGTGACCTGCTCAGCGGGGCCGCCGACATGCGTGGCGAGGTACTCCCCCGCAGAGGGCGGGACAACGTGATCCTGGGTGCTCGTGAAGACGAGCGTCGGACAGTGGATACCAGGGATGAGCGGCGCCAGATCCTCGACCGCCTGGGCCATCGACATCAGCGCTGCCACCGGGGCGCCGGGATAGGAGACCTCGGCCTGCCCGGGCTTGGCGATGTCCGAGCCGATCGCCGGCAGCACTTCGGTACCGGCGGCCAGCAGGTCGCGGCCCATTTCGATGAGGGCGTCCCCGCCCGGCTCGACGGCGCCGTTGATGGTGACAAGGGCAACGATCTCGGGGTGACGGGCCGCCAGCCACGTCACGAGGGTCCCCCCCATCGACAGTCCCACGACGGCGACGCCGTCGCAGCGGCCGGCCAGCTCCGCGTAGGCCGCTTCGGCCGCGCCTGACCAGTCCTCCCACCGAGTCGGGATCATGTCCTCGAGCGCCGTCCCGTGACCCGGGAGCAAGGGCAGCTCCACGCTGTACCCAGCGGCGGCGACCGCCTCGGCCAGTGGCCGCATGGACTGGGGGCTCCCGGTGAAACCATGCAGCACGAGCACCCCGTGGGGCCCGCCCGCATAGGACGCCGGCTCGGCGCCCGGAAGGATTGGTGAGGTCATGCCCCCGAACCCTATCGGCCGCCTGTAACGCGAGGGGCGTAGCTGTCGCCCGGACCGAGCGGCTCGTCCCACCAGTCGGCGGGGGCGGGGGTCCAGTCCGGGTCCTCGTAGATGCAGTCGACCGGGCACGGCGCCAGGCACTTGTCGCAGCCCGAGCAGAGCTCCGGGATGATGATCACGTCGATGCCGTGGTTGAAGATGGCGCCAAATTGCGGCGGGCAGTGGCGCAGGCAGGCATCACAGTTGATGCACTCGCTCATCTCGATCCGCAGCGGCGGCTGACGCCACTTGGGGTTGCGGGCTCGCAGCTCGATGCGCTCAGGACGGGTAGAAGGCGACACGGACCCGAGATGCTATGACCCCGGCGCGCTATGGTCACGGCCGGCGTCAGCCGAGCCCGGATGACGCCCCGTGTTGACCGAGTCACGTTGCTTGAGCCATAGGAGGGCCTCATGGCGCAGTACCCGTTCCTGAGTGACGAGTGGGTTGCCGCCGCACGCGGTGTGTACGACGCCCACCGAGGTGAGGGACCCCCGGTCACGATGTCGCTGAAGGCCAACCTCAACATCACCGAAGTCCCGTTCGGTGAGAGTCCGCTGAAGGCTCACCTCGACACCAGTTCCGGCGAGCTCACCCTCGACCTCGGCCACCTCGAAGCGGCCGATGTGACGCTGACGATGGGCTACGACACCGCCAAGGCGCAGATCGTCAACCAGGACCAGGCCGCCGTCATGCAGGCCTTCATGGGCGGCAAGATCAAGATCGAGGGCGACATGTCCAAGGTGATGGGCCTGGCCGCCGGCGCCGCTGGTGGCCCCGAGGCGCAGGCGCTCGCCAAGAAGATCGCCGAGGAGATCCAGGCGATCACCGAGTAGCCCCGGCGGGCCGCCCGGGCCGGGCCGCCGGGCCGACCCTCGCCGTTTCGCCCGGGCCGGCCGACCTTGTGCGCACTGGCGTTAGGAATCACGGGCCATTGGTCGCTGATCCCTAACGCCACTGCGCACAAGGCACAAGCACAAGCACGAGAGCGAGAGCACCAGCGCCCCGGCGCACCGGGGCACCGGGGCACCGGGGCACGAGACGCGCTGAAGGCGGGCGGGTGGTCGAGCCATCGCCGCGCGCTCCGGGAAAGAAAAGGGCCCGGACGCGCCACAGGGCCGGAGGGAGCGGCGGCACCGGCAGCGGCTGGGGAACACTGCCTCAGCTACGCCGCCCCCTCGGGCCCTGCGTCTTGATTCGGAGTGTAGCCCATGGATCCGGCGCCGTGAAGGTCGCGACGGGCAGGTTTTGCGTCAGAGCTCAGCCAAGGATGCGCGGCATCTCGGCGGCCAGGCCGTCGACGGTCCAGCGCTCGCCGGCGTCGATCTCCCCCGCCATCGTCCAGGGCTGGAAGACGGCCACCCGGCCCCCCTGGACGAAGAACACGCGGCCCGTAGCCGGGCAGGACTCGGTGGCCAGCCAGGCCACCAGCGGGCTGATGTTGGCCGGATCCCAGATGTCGAACGTGTCGGGGCTGGAGGGGGCCGCGACCATGTCGCTCAGAGCCGGCGTCGACTGCGTCAGCCGGGTCCGGGCCGCCGGGGCAATGGCGTTGACCCGCACGCCGTAACGCTCCAGCTCCTTGGCCGTGATCTCGGTGAACGTGGCGATCCCGGACTTGGCCGCGCCGTAGTTGGACTGACCGGGATTGGAGAACAATCCCGAAGTCGACGACGTGTTGATCACCGAGGCGTTGACCGTGTGGCCGGCCTTGGCCTGCTCACGCCAGTAGGTGGCCGCAAACCGGGTGGGGACGAAGTGGCCCCTCAGGTGAACGCGCACCACCGAGTCCCACTCGTCCTCGGTCATGTTGACCAGCAGCCGGTCGCGCAGGATGCCGGCGTTGTTGACCAGGACGTGCAAGTCCCCAAATGTCTCGATGGCGGCGTTGATGAGCCGCTGGCCGCCCTCCCAGTCGGCGACGTTGTCGGCGTTGGCTACGGCCGACCCTCCCATCGCCTCGATCTCGTCGACGACCTGCTCGGCCGGCGTGCGGTCGTCCCCTGTTCCGTCGGCGGCGCCACCGAGATCGTTGACCACGACCTTGGCCCCTTCCGCAGCAAACAACAGGGCGTGCTCGCGGCCGATGCCGCGACCCGCGCCCGTGATGATGGCCACTCGGTCAGTGAGCGCACCCACGGTCATCCCCCTTACAGCAGCCGAGCAGCTGCCCTTCCGGCGGCACCTTAGCGAGGGCGGCGGGCGGAGGAGCCCCACCGGCACAAGAGCTCAGAACAGGTAGAGATACACAGCACTGCCCTGGTTGACCGTCTGGCCGGCTTCGGGCTGCTGGTCG
>Ga0302326_10009935_pt1 | contig 20660 bp, 18 predicted proteins | sample Palsa_T0_3_FD_202264 | JGI IMG/M metagenome (GOLD analysis project Ga0302326, IMG submission 202264) | Peat permafrost microbial communities from Stordalen Mire near Abisko, Sweden - Palsa_T0_3 | ecosystem: Environmental > Terrestrial > Soil > Palsa > Peat permafrost | place: Sweden: Abisko...
CCCACGCTACTACTGTGCCTACATCATGGCGAGCCTGACCGGCACTTTGTACATCGGAGTGACTGGCAACCTCCACCGCCGCGTCTTCCAGCACAAATTCCATCGCCACGAAGGCTTCACCTCCCGCTACGACGTGGTCCGTCTGCTCTATTGGGAATCCTACGACGACGTCCACAAAGCCTTGGCCCGCGAGAAGCAACTGAAAGGATGGACGCGCGCCAAGAAAATCGCGTTGCTGGAACGCCGCAATCCGCAATGGAAGGACCTCGCTTCAGAGTGGTACCCCTGGATGCAGCCGACTGAAGGTAGGGATGCTTCGACTCCGCAGTGAGGCCCGCTTCGCGCCCCTCACCGCTCCGCTCAGCATGACACTCGCCGTTGGGATCACTCGTGCGCCGCGTGTTCGCCCTACCTTCTGGTCTGCCGTTGTGGATTCTGCGATGAAATAAAGTTTGCGCCGGTGTTCTCTGCGAGGGATGGTTTCTCCTGGCAAGCACTGAAAATGGGTATACCCCCCACCCCCCTGGTATTTAAGAATCATGAGGTTAGCAAGAAATTCTCCGCAAAATACGGTTTTCAAAGAACTTAGATATCAAAATCTAGAAAACAAAGCGCTTAGAACGCTGCGCTTTGGTCTCTGGGTGACCGTCACGGCCTCGACAATGATCGCGCAAATAAATGGTGGGCGCAAGGTTGGATGTCACACGAGGGTGTGGAAAAAATGCGTCCATATATACTGTGCAAATGAATCTTATTCTGTCGCTCGACGATAAGCTTCTAGCTCGCGCCCGCAGGAAGGCCGAAGGGCTCGGCAAGGGTCTCGATGAGTTGGTGAGCGATTACTTGCGCTCGATAGTCGACGGAGACGATGCTGAGCGCAGCATTGAGGAGTTCAAGCGACTTTCAGGTCAAGGCGACTCGCGCGGCTGGCGGTTCGATCGCGGCGAGGTTCGCGGGCGCTCGTAGTTCTGCGGTATCAATTTTTCTGGGCGGCGGCCACGAGCTAGGCGGGAATTCGTGGCGCGGCAGGATCAGGTGCGGGAAGGGTTGAAATGCCTGCCGAGGTACGGAGGTGTGACAGGCGGGGAACCGAGCGGTAGGTGAGGCTCGGATTGGGGCGCAAGCAGGGAGGGCTTTTTCCGCGCGGCTTTGGCGGAGCCGAACCTAAGACGTCGCGTTATATACACTGCATCCTAAGTCCAACGTCAAACATCTTTTCTTCTTCGTCAAACCACTTGCCGCAGAACACGACCTCCAGTTTGTACCTCCTCGGATGGGCGTTTGCAGCCGCGGCTACGAGATGAAGGCGGTAGGTGCCCGACCTAAGCAGGTGCCCGCCCGTATTAGGCGGAAACTCCACGTCCAAGGCAAGTACGGCGTCTTGTTGCGGGATGCCTGGTAGGTCTTCAGATAGGGAGTTCTTGTAGAGAGGGTCCGTTACGTGGCCCACATCACAAAATACGGGTGGCATGTGTGGTAAAAGTACGGGCAATGTGGCGCTTCTTCTGTAGGACCAATTCAGATTCATCGGTGCAAATCGGCTGACATCTTCCAATCCTGCCGCGGTAACGCGCTCAATGCTCGCCAGGAAGACCTGAACATCGTGCGCGGCAGTATTGCCGCGGTTTTGTATGGCTAGCCGGAAGTAGTAAACGCTGGCTGGGTTCGCCACTTTCAGTCCGCGCCATACAGTTTTCTCTGAATACGGACGGCCCACTCGAGCTTTTAATGACAGCTTCGGGCGAACAAACGAGCCCTTTATTTCTTCGCCCCAAACAGCGAGGATGAGCGCGATGACGACCGTCCCGACCGTGCCAACGGCTGTCAGCCATTCAGGGGTGAGTAGCCTCGGGATCCATGCTGGAATGTACATGGTCAACTTGCACGCAATGGTAGCACCGGCACGGAAAGGGCGTAAGGGGGTCACGAGCGGTCGTAGCCGTTTTGACAGCCTACCGTTCGCTTTCTCGGTACTCGGGACTCGCTGCTCGGGACTCGCCGCTACTTCGCGGCGCTAGCCATTTTTACGCCGCGAGAAGTTGCGGCGTAGCGGGCGATGCCTTTGTAGAGGGCTTCGGCGATTTGTTCGCGGTAGCCGTCGTTGCGAAGCTTTTGCTCGTCGGTGGGGCTGCTGACGAATGAAACTTCGGCGAGAATTCCGGGCATGGAGGTTTCGGTGAGAACAACATACGAAGCTTCTTTCACGCCGCGGTCGCGCAGGCCGGGATTTTCTGAAGAGAGCGTGGCATAGAGCGAGCGCTGCACGCTGGCGGCGAGGCGGCGGGATTGTTCGATGCGGTCGTGAAGCTCGGCGGGAGAAAGCGTTGCTGCCGGCGCGGCGGTTGCGGCGCGGCTGCCGTTGTCGCGGGCTTCGGCTTCTTTCGAGCCGGGGACGGCGAAGAAGTTGGTGTAGTAAGTCTCGACGCCGCGAGCCGAGGGCAAGTCGCTGTAGTTGGCGTGGACGGAGACGAACAAGTCGGCCTGCGACTGGTTGGCGATTTCGGCGCGCTCATCGAGCGGAATGTAATTATCGTCGCTGCGGGTGAGAATCACTTCGGTGCCCAGGCGGCTCTCGAGAAGTTTCGCCAATCGTTGGGCAATCTCAAGAACCAAATCTTTTTCGAGCAGGCCGCGGCGGCCGACGGTGCCTAAATCCCAGCCACCGTGACCGGCGTCCACCACCACGCGCATTTTGGGAACCTTAGCGCGGAGTTGCAAATCCTCACGGGTGGGCGGAGGGACAATGATGGCCAGCTTTTCATTGGCGGTGACCTGGTTGGCGGAGCCGGGGAAAAGATTGATTCGGGCCTGCGGCTGCGCGCCCAGCCTGCGAATCTGCACCACTAGGCGATAGGGATTGGGTTCAAGACTCACGGAGAAATTGGAGCTGCCCCGGGTCTCAAGCACAACGCGAGTCAGGCCGGGAAGAGGCTGGGCGATACGAATCCGCGACAATAGAGCGTCGCCGACTTCGATGGTTTTTCCCGTGAGGTCCGCAGGCAAGGCGGTATCGTGAAGGTCGAAATAGATGCGGTCGGGAGTGCTCAAACGGTGGGCTTCGTATTGCACCTGATCTTCGAGGTCGAGAACCACGGTGGTGCCGTCGGCCGACGACCAGTGGCGAATTCCGGTCATGCGAGGGAGCTTGGAGGGTTGCGGAGACGTGGCGCCGGCATCGGCGGACGCAGCAGTCATGCTTGCGGCCAGGTTGCCTTCAAAGCCTGACGCTGGACTTGTGGGTGCGCTTGAGCTGGCGGCTGGCGGCGCGGCGCTGGATGGCGCGGCTAAGCCAGGAGCGGGCGGTTTCGCCGGGGCTGCGGCGGCGCGCCGGGCAGCAATCTTGTGCGCTGGAGACAACATGGCTTTGCCCAATTGCGCATTGCTCAACTTCCACCATCCAGCCAGGGCCGCCAGAGCCGAGATCACCACCATGACCAGCACAAAGAGCACGCCGGGACGGCGATCCGCATCCGACTGATCAACGGCAAAACTTGGTACGGAAATCGATTCGTGCGCGCTTTCATCGTGCGTGCTCTCCGAGTCCACGACGAGGCTCGGAATGGATGCCATCTCCGGCTCGATCTCGACCGCACTTGTCTCAGCTTGAACCGACAGTTGAGCGTCGCCGACTGGATCGGCGGGGTCTGGGACCTCAGCGTTCTTGAGGCCGGCTCGCGGGGCTCCAACTTTCTCGATTCCAACTGTCTCGATCTCAACTTCTTCAAACCCAACTTTCTCAATTCCAACTTTTTCGATCAGGGCATCTTCGAGCAAAGATGGTGGGAGAGCCGGTGGATTGGCATCGGACGGAAGCGCCGCTGCATTCAATTCGTCGGCTGCGACCTGAGCCGATTCGGCGAAGCGGTCTTCATCTTCGGGACGGAGCGCTCCCAGGACCAACTCAGCCAGCAGTTGTAAGCTGCGGATGTCGCTGTCGTTGAATCCGAAAGGTTCCGAGGAGAATGCTTCGAGCAATCCGATGACACGGCGGCGTCCGCAGAGGGGAACCGCAACCATGGAGCGCGCGCCGAGAAGACGGCAAGCCCGCCGGTTGACGCGATCGTCGGTTTCGGTGTCGTCGCAGCGGATAACTTGCGCGTGGCGGAAGCAAGCTCCGGAGAAGGCCGAGTTGCGGTCGATGCGGACGCCGAGGTCGGGCTTGATCATGCCTGCCGAAGCCCGCAAGACGATTTCGTTGTTCTCGGCCAGAGCGATGGCCAGGCCATCGGCGCCGGTGATGGCGACGGCGCGTTCGGCGACAAGCTGCAGAACTTCGTCGAGGACAAACTGCTCGCCGGGTTCGAACTCGGGGAGGGGTACGATGGCCTCGAATCCATGGCTTTCGCCGGCCAAGGCACGGCGGTGCCTGATCTGGGTGTGCAAGGCGGAGAACGCCAGCAGGGCCTGGAGAGCATCGCGGCTGGAGGGTTTCTGTGCGGGGTCGGTGCTGGACGGGGGCGACACTTCGGAGTCGGCTGGCGAACCTCGGGGCCAGCTGGGCACACTCATGGCCGGGTACTGAGGGGTTACCTCGATACTGGGTTTGGTGGAGCTGGTCGCCATTGTAAACCCCACGCCCACGTTGAACTAATAGAGTATGGGCAGCGGTCGAAGTCCTTGTCAACTAGCCACTTAGCCTACTCCATCCGGCTGAGGATAAGTTCTGGCCTGGCTTTCGGGTGCGGCGCCGCAGCCAGCACCTTCTCTTGGATCTTCGCACACTGGTTCACCAGTAAGTTATAGGGCTTTCGCCTGAGATGCAATTGTTTTGGCATGACCTCCCGGACATGACCTTTCGGATAAAGGGCTTCCGCATCGCAGCCTTTCGCGGACCTGCCGGCTGCGGGCCGTTGAGACGATGCTAACGCGCCGAATGGAAGGAGCGATTCGATATTTTCACCCGCTGCAAATGTCCGAACCAGTGCGGTTACTGCAATGGGCCACGCGATGCGGCATAAAATGCCCAAGTAAGGGCCTGTGGAATCTGTGCATTCTGGTGGCGAGTATGCAGGCAGGATCGTCCCTGGCGAAGCACGCGCGAACTCATTATCGTCACGAACTGCGCACGCTGATTTACGTGACGCTGGACGAGGGCAACGGCGGAATCATCCGCAATCTTTCCAACAGGGGAGTAAGCCTGCAGGCAGTTGCGGCGCTGCGCCCGCAGCAACGGGTGCGGCTGCGCTTTGAGCTGAGGCAGCCCCGCCTGCGGGTGGAGACTTATGGCGAAGTGACCTGGGCCAAGTCTTCGGGGCAATGCGGGATTCGCTTCGTGGAATTGCCGGCAACAATCGGTTGCCTGATCAGCGAGTGGATCTTTGGCAATCTCCTGGATTCGATCTCACGAGATGAAACGGCGGTGAACTCCAGCTTCGAGGTCGCCGCCTTCGAGAGCGCTGCGGCTTCGACCCCGGCAGCAAGCGATGGGTTAATGCTCTCCGGCGCGGTGCGCAGCGCGATCTGTCTGGGGCCTGAGGCGGTATCATCGCAACTAGCGGACGGGCGCAGCGAAGCTGAACAGACGCGCGCGGACGTGAGTTCGGCTATTGCACGGGATTGGCTGGCGCAGCCGCTTTCCTACCGCAGCCTAGCACGCTTGGCGGACTCGCTGGTGGTGATCGCGGCGGTGCTTTTGTTCGCCGTAATTTTTGTTTCCATTGCCAAAGAAATTCCACGCTGGCCACTGGTTTTGGGAATTGTCTCAGGCTGGGCCGTATTCGTAGCCACTGCGTACTGGGGAATCTTCGCCGTGTTCGGAAGAGGAAGTCTGGGGGTTTGGCTGGCACGGGCTGTGGCCTCGGGTTTTGGAGACGAGGAAGACGAGAGCGACGATGCCGCAGGCCGCTTCCGGTAAGACATTTGGTGGACGCCGCCGCTTCGCGATACAATCCCGGAGTTGATTGTTGGTTGGAAGCGATCCCTGCATTTCTGTCTGAATGTTCGCACTTCCGATTGTGTGAGCCAAGGAAACGACAATGTTCAACCCAATGTTTAACCCTCGGTAGTTCGCCATCCTTAGTGAGTCCGCAAGTTCGGACCTCTCGCTCTGTCTCCGGTGATTTTAATGGTCGGTAATTTTGGTCGGCGCATTCGCCTGATTTTTTCCGGCGAGTGCACGGGAAGCTCGCAGGTCTTTTATGGAAGCTAGCGTCTCGGCTGCGGAGCAGCAGCACACACTCTGGGCGTCACTGGTGGAAGCCGTTCGCGGCTCGCATCAGGATTACACCACCGGCAGCCTGAACCGCGCCATCTTGCTGCTGGCGGTGCCCATGGTGCTGGAGATGGTGCTGGAATCGCTGTTCGGGGTGGTGGACGTCTTCTGGGTCGGACGCCTGGGCGCAAATGCGGTGGCTACAGTAGGGCTCACCGAATCGATGCTGAGCCTGGTATTTTCCGTGGCCATGGGGCTGAGCTTGTCGACGACCGCGATGGTGGCGCGGCGCATCGGAGAGAAAGACCCTGAAGGCGCGGCGGTCGCCGGGGTGCAGGCGATCGCACTCGGCCTGATGGTTTCGGCAGCCGTCGGCGTGCCTTGCTTCTTGTTTGCGCCAAACCTGCTGCGCTTGATGGGCGCGTCGCCGGAGATTGTGGCTACGGGCAGCGGCTATACCAGGATTTGCCTGGGCGGAAGTTTTGCCGTGCTGCTGCTCTTTCTCAACAACGCGATCTTTCGCGGCGCTGGAGATGCGGCCATCGCTATGCGCCTGCTGTGGGTATCGAACATCATCAACCTCGTGCTCGACCCCTGCCTGATCTTTGGATGGGGGCCGTTTCCGCGCCTAGGGGTGACGGGCGCGGCTTTGGCAACGCTGATCGGGCGGAGCATCGGAGTTCTCTACCAGTTCTATCGTCTGATGCGCGGGACGGAGCGTCTTCGCATCCTCAAGAGCCAGGTTCGCCTGCAGTGGGGTGTGCTGTTGCGGCTGATGCGGGTTTCGCTGACGGGTATCCTTCAGTTCGCCATCGCACATACCAGTTGGATCGGCCTGGTGCGTATCGTGAGCATCTTCGGCGCCGATGCCCTCGCCGGATACACGATTGCCATCCGCGTGGTGATTTTTGTCATCCTGCCGTCATGGGGCATGAGCAACGCGGCAGCCACGCTGGTGGGGCAGAACCTCGGTGCCGGGCATCCCGAACGCGCCGAGAAAGCGGTGTGGCGCACCGGGCTTTACAACGTGATTTTTCTAGGCACGGTCGGAGTCTTCTTCATATTCTTTGCCGAACCGATCATCCGGCTGTTTACGCATGATCCGGCTGTAGTGCCATTGGGAGCGGCTTGCCTGCGTATCGTGAGCTACGGCAATCTGGGATATGCATATTTCATGGTGATGATGCAGGCTTTCAACGGCGCGGGCGATACGATTACGCCGACCGTCGTGAATTTTTTCGGTTTCTGGCTGTTGGAGATACCGCTGGCCTATTGGCTGGCGATTCCTCTACACATGCGTTCGAATGGGACTTTCTTTGCTATCGCCATCGCCGAGACTGCCATGGCCGCCGTCAGCGCAATTTTGTTCAAGCAAGGGCGCTGGAAGAAGCAGAAGATCTAATTCCCGGTTCGTAAACTGAGAACTGAGAACTGAGAACTGGATTCGACTAGTTGGCGAAGAACTGCTGGGCCAGCCAAAGGCGCAAGGCATGTTGCATGCGGGGGGCGATCTTGACGAAGCGAACGCCCAGGTTGCCGCGATCGTCACTCCAGGCCACATGCGCTTTCGCCTGCAAAGTACGCTTGGTGCCCGGCAGCATGAAGGAAACGTTCAAGGGCTCGGTGGTATGGAAGCTGTCATCCAGGCGCACCTGCAGCCCGCCCTGGCTCACATTGATCAAGTGCGCGTCCACGCGCTTGTGCGCGTTGCAACTGAGGGTGACGGGAAGTTCCAGACCGGCGCGATGGTAGCGCAGCCGGCCGTCGAGGATCATGTTGCGAGCGGCCGAGAGGGTGCGCACCGCCTGTTCCACCGAAATCGGTTTGTCGAAAGAAAAGACCGCGCCCATGGCCTCGAGATCGACTTTGCCTTGAAGGGCGCCCATGACTACCAGAGGCACGGTGTTCCGTCCCCAGTTTTCGCGCTGCAATGTGCGCAAAAACTGCGCCGTCCCGCCGAGATCGCAGTCGACGATGAGCGCATCGACTTTACTGTGGCTCAGCCGGTCGAGAGCCCGTTGTGGTTCACCCTCTACTGCGCAATCGATGTGGAGTCCTCCGAGAATGCACTCCAGAACACTGACTTCCTGCCAGTCGCGCGAAACCACCATTGAGGAAAGTGTCATGCCTTTACTCTACTCACGTCCGTAATGGGGCCGTAGATCACTAACGTAATGCGGGCCTCGGACCTCGGACTTCGGGCCTCGGACCTCGGACTTCGGACCTCGGACCTCGGACTTCAGGCCTCGGACCTCAGACCTCAGACCTCAGACCTTAGACCTTCGACCTTGGACCTCGGACGTTAGGCTTGACAGCCAAAACTGGCTCTTGATCCTCGTGTTCAATGATTGGCATCTGCCGGCGAGGTTGGTGGTGCTACGGCGAACTGCCGTGTGAGGTCTGAGGTCTAAGGTCCGAGGTCTGAGGCCGCGCTTGGGTGCGATACCACTCCACCGTCTGCCGCAGTCCCTCTTCAAAAGTCACGGTGGGGTTGTAGCCCAGATGCTTTTTCGCTCGGGAGATATCGGCCAGAGAGTGCTTGACATCGCCGCTGCGCTCCGCGGCGTAAGCCGGGGGCCCGGAATAGCCCGTCAGCTTCTGCAGAACATGGAAAGTCTCGAGCAACGTAACGCGGCGGCCGGTAGCCACGTTGAAGACTTGGCCAGCGACTTCGGCGGCCGGAGCAGCGCAGGCCAGCAGGTTCGCAGCCACGGCGTTATCGATGTAAGTGAAGTCGCGGCTCTGCTCGCCGTCTCCGAAAATGGTGGGCTGTTCTCCGCGCAGCATCTGGGTGATGAATTTCGCCAGCACACCGGAATACGGCGACGAGGGGTCTTGCTGGGGGCCAAAAATGTTGAAATAGCGCAAAGCTACCGTCTGCAAACCGTAGCAGCGGTAGAACGAGATCATGTAATGCTCGCTGGCCAGCTTGGCCACGGCGTAGGGCGAGATTGGACTCGGGGTCATGCTCTCGTGCTTGGGCAACGTGGGAGTGTCGCCGTAGGCCGACGAGGACGAAGCATAAACCACTCGCTTAACTCCGGCATCCCGCGCTGCAACGAGCAGACTGACGGTGGCGTCTACGTTGGCGCGATTGCTGCCCAGCGGATCGAGCACCGACTTCGGAACCGAAGGAATAGCCGCCTCGTGAAAAACATAATCGACAGCAGCGCAAGCCTGCCGCATGGCATCGAGATCGAGGATGTCGGCTTCCCGAAACTCGATGAGGTTCAGAATCCCGGCAATATTTTCCCGCCTCCCGGTGGCAAAATTATCCACTCCACGAACTTGTTCGCCGCGATCCAAAAGAGCGCGCGCGATCGACGAGCCGATGAAGCCGCCAATTCCGGTAATGAGATGAAGAGACATATCTGTTCATCATAGCGAATGGGAGGTCCGTCATGGGCTGGCGGATTGGGAGCCCCAGTGAAGAGAATCTAGAGTGAGAGAACCGCAGCCGCCGGGATTGTTTCTAGGGCTTCGATGCCTCCGGCTGGCTTTTGCGCAGGAGGCGAAGGAATTCTTCGCGCATCAGCATCTGCCTGCCTTCGAAAAAAGCCAGCAGGGCATGAATCGCCGCCGCCGGATCGGAAATCGACTGGGGCGGAGGCAGCGCCACGCCCGCAGCCAAAACGGAGTCGCTCCGCGGTCCCATGATGACCGCGGATTGCGAGAGGGTTTGCAGCAACTCTCGCAGACGCGTGCGCTCGCCATCGGAGAGGTCAGCGAAGGCAATTCCAGCGCCCTGGCCGGGATTGCTCGCGCGCACCGTTCCCTTGATCCGCATCCGGTGTCCATTCACTTCGAGCTTCAGGTGCAGTGCGGCGCCCACGGGGTAAGTGGTGGTCGCCCTGACGTAGCAGCCGCCCATGCTGATGTCGGTGAATGTGGCCCAAGTCCGCACGGCGCGGCCTTCTTCCCGTACCTCGGCGCTGCCTTCGCATCCATAACGCGGGCTGCGCCGGTTTTCCCGGCCTTGGGGGCGCAGGGTTGCAGCCCCGGCGGCGATGCCAGGTCCGCTGCCCGTCGACTGCTTCAGCGCTAGCAGATACGCGACGCCGCTATTGATTTCTTCGCCCATTGATCGGTGGTGCGGGATCGCGACCCGGCACCATCCGCAAAATCCGCATGTCCTATCCGGGAGATATGACACGGCTGCACGGACCCGCAGGTTTCTTTATCGGCCGTCAGCCCCGAACGGTTTACGGGAAGACGGTCGCGGAGGAAGAGGATGAGGGACTTCTAATCAAAAGCTCTACCTGAAGACTTCTGGGTCGAAGCTTCTAATCGAAAACTGGGCCGAAGGTTAAGACGGGTTCGCGGCTTGCGCCGCGCGGCGGATATGCTTCCATAATTCTTCGCACCCGGCTCCGGTTTTCGCGGAAAAGGGAAGAATGCCGGCGTTGGCGTGTTCCTGGGCGAGACTCTTCAGAGCGTTGCGCAGTTGATTGCCGGACAGGCGGTCGCTTTTGGTAGCAACTACCAGAAATTCGCGGCCTGAGGCGCTGAGAAAGTCGAGCAAATGGCGGTCGCTCGGCTGCGCGGGAACGCTGGCATCGACCAGGGCGACGCACAACGCCAGCGTGGGGCGCTCGGTGAGATAGGGATCGATGAACTTCGGCCATTCCTGGGAAATCTCGCGCGAAATCTTGGCGTAACCGTAGCCCGGCAGGTCGGCGAAGATCAGCTCCGGACGCGGCTTTCCCGGCCAGCGCACCTCGAAGAAATTAATGCTGCGAGTGCGGCCGGGAGTGGAACTGGTGCGGGCCAGCTTGGTGCCAACCAGAGAGTTGATCACGCTGGATTTGCCAACATTGGAGCGGCCGAGGAAGGCGATCTCGGGCAAGGAAACGGCAGGGAACTGCGCGGCATCGGTCGCCGCCGCCAGGAAGCGCGTGAGAACCCTCATGCTCAAGTTTGCAATGTGCGGAGGAAAATGGCAAGCGGATGGGAGCTAGGTCGTGTCCCGGGCGAGTTTAAGGGCCGCCGGCCGGACGAAACTGTTTGCTCAGCGTCAGCGCCTGATGCTGATACGACGACCCAATTGCCGTACCGTAAATCTTTTCCGGACGCGACAGGAGCGGCATGTAATTCAGCCGTCCCACCAACTGGCCGTGCTCCATTAGAAATGGAACTTCGTGGGCGCGAACCTCGAGCACGGCGCGGGTTCCCTTGATGTCGCTGGAACCGTAGCCGAATCCGGGATCGAAAAATCCTGCGTAGTGAATGCGAAACTCGCCATCGGAAGGATCGAAGGGAACCATCTCGGCCGCGAAGTCGGGCGGAACGCGAACGCGCTCGCGCGATGCGAGGATATAAAAATCTCCGGGATCGAGAATCAGGTTCTTGCCCGCGCTCTCGCGATGGATTTCCCAAAACTCTTCGGGCGAATAGTGGCCGATGCGGCCAAGGTCAATCATCGGCGCGTTGCGCTTGGCCTTGTACGCCATGATTTCGCCTTTTTCGCCGGCTTCGAGATTCACGGTGATTCTGAGGCCGCGGTCGAGATGGGCCTTGGCTGGGCTGTCTTCGTCCATGTACACGAGCGTTTCGTCCTGTTCGAGTTTGCGGATGGTGCTGTCGCGAGTGTCGGGATTTCCGCGCACGAAGCGAAGCTGGCTCAAGCGCACGCCCGCGCGAATGCCCACGGTGAAGGTGCGCGAAACGATCTCGGCATAGAGTTTGCCTTTATAGCCCGGAGGAACGCGGTCGAATTCGGAGCCGTAATCCGTGATGAGGCGCGTGAAAATATCGAGGCGGCCGGTGGTGCTCTTGGGGTTGGCTTTGCCGGAAAGATTTTCGGGCAGGTTGAGTTCCTCGAGCAAAGGCACGATGTAGACGCAATCTTTTTCAAACACGGCGGAGCCGGTGAGATCGACTCGCGTCATGCGCAGCTCTTTGATCTTGGATTCGACCGTGCTGTTCGGTCCGGGAAGAAAACTGGCGCGCACGCGATGCGCCATCTCGCCGAGCCGCAGGTCGAGACTGGCGGGCTGAATATGCTGCTCTTCGATGGCAGGATTGGCGCTGATTTTGCCATTCGCAATCAGACGGGCGATGTCTTGCGAGGGAAGGATTCCGGTGGTTCGAGTTCCGGATTCCTCCGGGGCAAACTCGGGAAACAATCCCACTTCTCCGTTGCTGATTTCGGAACCGGCCATTGTTTTCAAAACTCCTCGGCGAACGCCGCTTGCGGCGCTGAATGGCGAAATTGCAGGCTGGAAAGTGCTTTCACTCTACGAAGGCGGGTTTCTTGTGTCAAGCCGGACTCTATCGAGAATGTCGTGACGCTGCGCGGACGTATTGAGCAAGCATGCTATTGATGCGTGGCCGGCGCTTCCGCCGTGCTCGGCGGGATGGTCGCAATGGGCTGCGCGGCATCGGCTTCGTCGCGCGTTGGGAGCGGGGTTTCCAGAGCGATCTGCAGAACTTGGTCCATGGTGTCGACGAAGTGCAGCTTCATGGCATTGCGCAGATTTTCTGGAACCTCGGCTACGTCCTTCTCGTTGTCCTTGGGCAGAATCACTTCGAACAGGCCGGCGCGGTGCGCGGCCAGCAGCTTTTCTTTCAATCCGCCGATGGGCAGCACTTTGCCGCGCAGCGTAATCTCGCCGGTCATGGCGAGATCGCGGCGCACAGGAATCTTGCTCAGCGCGCTGGAAATAGCCGTGGCGATAGTAATGCCCGCTGACGGACCATCTTTCGGAATCGCGCCTTCGGGCACGTGCACGTGCAGATCGAGGTTGCGATAAAAATCGCGATTCAATCCCAGCCGGTGCGCGCGCGAGCGCACATACGACATGGCGGCCTGCGCCGATTCCTGCATGACGTCGCCAAGCTTGCCGGTCAGCGTCAGTTTGCCCTTGCCGTCGACCACGGTGGCTTCCGTGCTCAAAATCGAGCCGCCAACTTCGGTCCAGGCCAGGCCGGTGACCAAACCGACTTCGCTTTTTTCGTGGGCCAGGGTGTCGCGGAACTTGATGACGCCCAGGAAGTCGTTGACATTTTCGCCGGTCACTGCGATTGCGTAACCTTCGCCTTCTTTCACCACCTTGCGCGCGACCTTGCGGCAGACGTTGCCGATTTCGCGCTCCAGGTTGCGCACGCCCGCTTCGCGCGTGTAGGAGCGAATGATTCATTGAACTTGATGTTTTTTTCCGACAGGCCGGCCTGCAACATCTGTTTCTTGACCAGGAACTGCTTGGCGATCTCGACTTTCTCCGGCTCAGTGTAGCCGTGCAGGCGCAACACTTCCATGCGGTCTTGCAGCGCGGGAGGAATGGTGTGCATCACGTTGGCCGTGGCCACGAAGAAAACCTGCGAAAGGTCGTACTCCACGTCGAGGTAATGATCGACGAACATGAAATTCTGCTCGGGATCGAGCACTTCAAGCAGAGCTGCGGAAGGGTCGCCGCGGAAATCCATCGACATCTTGTCGACTTCGTCAAGCATGAAGACCGGATTCTTGGTTCCGGCCTTCTTCATCATCTGAATGATCTGGCCGGGCAGGGCGCCGATGTAGGTGCGGCGATGCCCACGAATTTCGGCTTCGTCGCGCACGCCGCCCAGCGACATGCGAACAAACTTGCGGCCCGTGGCCTTGGCGATCGACATGCCGAGCGAAGTCTTACCAACGCCGGGAGGGCCGACAAAACACAGAATCGAGCCTTTGGGATTTTTTACCAATTGCCGCACGGCGAGAAACTCAAGAATGCGCTCCTTGATTTTCTCGAGGCCGTAATGATCTTCGTTCAGGACTTTTTCAGCGCGGGATATGTTGCGGATTTCTTTCGACCGCTTCTTCCAGGGCACGGCCAGCAGCCAGTCGAGATAGTTGCGTGAAACCGTGGATTCGGCAGACATGGGCGGCATGGCTTCCAGTTTCTTCAACTCCTGGATCGCCTTGTCTTTCACGTCCTTGGGCATGCCCGCGCCTTCGATCTTCTTTTTGAGCTCGTCGAATTCGCTTTTTTCGCCGCGGCCCAGCTCTTTCTGGATGGCCTTGATCTTCTCGTTGAGGTAGTACTCTTTTTGCGCCTTTTCCATTTGCCGCTTCACACGCGACTGGATGGTGCGATCGACATTGAGCTTTTCGATCTCGATATCGAGCACATCGGCGATGCGGCTCAGGCGCTCGCCGGGATCGAAGATTTCGAGGAGTTCCTGTTTTTCCTCGATGGAGAGCTGCAGGTTCGCCGCGATGATGTCGGTGAGTTTGGCCGGATCTTCCATGCGCACGGCCGAGATCATAGTCTCGTAGTTGAGCGCCTGGCACAGCTTTACGTACTGTTCAAACAGGGAAGTCACGCGCTGCATGCCGGCTTCGATCTGCGGATTCATTTCGGAGGCGTAGCGCGCCACCCGCACCGAAACCTGCATGAAGCCTTCGCCGTCGGCGACCTGCAAAATCCTGCCGCGCTCGATGCCTTCCACCAGCACCTTGACGTTGCCATCCGGCAGTTTGAGGCTCTGCACGATGTTGACAATCGTGCCCACCTGGTAGATCTCGTTGGCCTTGGGCTCGTCAATGGAGGCGTCGTGCTGGGTCGCCAGGAAAATCTTCTTATCCGCGGCCAGCGCCTCTTCCAGCGCGCGCACGCTCGACTCCCGGCCGACCACGAACGGCGTCATCATGAAAGGAAAGATGACCACGTCGCGAATCGGCATCATGGGAAGCTTTTTGCTCTCGAATTTTTCCTTGGATGTGGTCACTCAATCTCCCCGGGAGAACCGGCCTGGAACGGTCTAAACCGCCATCTTACTGCCACTCTACCCTAACCGGAGCAAAAATCGCCAACCCCGCCCACCACAGTTGCGCTACCCCGCCTTTTCCATCATGGCAAACGAAGCATTCCGCTTCTCCACCATCTCGCGGGTGACTTCAAATTCCTTCAGCTTCTTCTGGCTGGGCAGGTGGAACATGAGGTCGAGCATCAGTTCTTCCAGAATCATGCGCAGCCCGCGCGCTCCCACTTTGCGCGCCATCGCCTGCCGCGCCACCGCGCGCAAGGCGTCGTCGCTGAACTTCAAGCGGACATTCTCAAACTCGAACAGCCGCTGGTATTGCTTGATGATGGCATTCTTGGGCCGGGTCAGGATTTCGATCAGGGCAAACTCATCCAGATCCTCCAGCATTCCAACCACCGGCAGCCGTCCCACGAATTCAGGAATGAGTCCGAACTTGATCAAGTCTTCGGGCTGAATCTCGCTCAACAACTCGTAGTGGCGCTTGCGCGAAGCGGAGGCAGCCTCGTCCTTTTCCGATTCTTCGCCGCTGCGGAACCCGAGCGATTTCTTGCCGACGCGCCGGCCGATGATCTTTTCCAAGCCGACGAACGCACCGCCGCAGATGAAAAGAATATTCGTAGTATCCACGGGAGTGAATTCCTGGTGGGGATGCTTGCGTCCGCCCTGGGGCGGCACGTTGGCCACCGTGCCTTCCAGAATCTTCAGCAGCGCCTGCTGCACGCCCTCGCCGGAAACATCGCGGGTAATCGAGGGGTTCTCGTCTTTGCGGCCGATCTTATCGACTTCGTCAATGTAGATGATACCGGTCTGCGCACGGCCCACGTCCCCCTCGGCCGCTTGCAGCAGTTTCAGGATAATGTTTTCGACATCCTCGCCCACGTATCCGGCTTCGGTCAGCGTGGTGGCATCGACGATCGCAAACGGCACATCCAACATGCGCGCCAGAGTCTGCGCCAGCAGCGTTTTTCCCGTGCCCGTCGGCCCAATCAGCATGATGTTCGACTTGGTCAGCTCAATTCCGTCGCTGGTCTTTTGCCGGTTCATGAAGATGCGCTTGTAGTGGTTGTAAACGGCGACCGCGAGTTTTTTCTTGGTCTGCTCCTGCCCGATAACATATTCATCGAGGAAGGTCTTCACTTCCTGCGGCTTGGGCAGTTGATTGGGGGCGGTGGTGGCGGGCGTGGCGGTGCGGTCATCTTCGAGAATCGAGTTGCAGACGGCAACGCACTCGTCGCAGATGTAGGCGCGCGGATAGTCGCTGGGAGACGAGATCAGCTTGGCCACCGCGTCCTGGGACTTGTGGCAAAACGAACACCGCAGTATCTCGTCCGATCCCGACCTATTCTTCACTCGCCTCTGCTCCTCACCATCGTGGATGGCCCGAACTTAGACGGCTCAATCGGGCCTCGAAAGCGGCCCCACCGGCCTATGCCGGCGAAGCAGCGATCATACCGCTTTTGTCGTCTTATAGATGATATCGTCTATGATTCCGTATTCCTTAGCCTGCTGGGCGTTCATGATGAAGTCGCGTTCCACGTCCTTCTCCACTTTATCCAGCTTTTGGCCAGTGTGCTTCGACAGTAACTGATTGGTAATCTCTCTCATGCGCAGGATTTCGCGCGCGTGGATGTCGATATCGGTGGCCTGGCCCGATAATCCTCCCATCGACGGCTGATGAATGAGAATGCGCGAATTGGGCAAAGCCAACCGCTTTTTCGGCTCTCCGGCCGCCAGAAGCAAAGCCGCCATCGAAGCTGCCTGGCCCACGCACAGGGTCATCACATCGTTTTTCACATATTGCATGGTGTCGTAAATCGCCATGCCCGCCGTAATCGACCCGCCCGGAGAGTTGACATAGAGCTGAATGTCTTTCTCCGGATCTTCCTGGGCCAGAAAGAGCATCTGGGCAATCACCAGATTGGCGATGTTGTCGTCAATCGGCGTGCCTATGAAAATGATGTTATCGCGGAGCAGCCGGGAGTAAATGTCGTAGGCGCGTTCGCCCCGCCCAGTCTGCTCGATGACCATGGGTACCAGCATCATTTGTGGATCGTTTTGCTTCACGTTCACCTGCCACACTCCTTCCCGGCTAATGCGTGCTCTGCTCGGGGAGGATCGAAAGTGGTCCGCTTATGCGGACTGGCGATACAAAAAGTCGAGGGTCTTCTCACTGCGGATTCTATTCCGGATTCTATCGAGGCCCCCATCCTGTGTCAAACGAGCGCGTACGGCTTCCGACGTCTGTTTTGTCTGTTGGGCGAGCGATTCCACCTCCCGTTGCACTTCTTCGTCGCCGACCCCGATGTTTTCCAACTCCGCGATGCGCTCCAGCAACAGAGACGATCTCACATCGTGCAGCGCCTGCTCGCGCTGGCCCGCCCGCAACCGCGGGAGGTCCATCTTCTTCAGCTCTTCCATCTTCATGCCCTGCGCCGCCAGCGCTCGCAAGCCACGCTCCAGGCGCAAGTCGATCTGCCGCTCCACCAGCGACTCCGGCACTTCAAAATTGTGGCGCTTCACCAGTTCGGCCACCAGTTTGTCTTTGTTTTCATGCTCAACTGTGTGCCGCTTTTCCGCTTCCATGTTTTCGCGAATCTGCTTCCGCACCTGGTCGAGACTGGAAAACTCGCCCAACTCCTTCGCGAAGTCATCGTTCAACTCGGGCAGGCTCTTCCGCTTGACGGAGTGAATCTTCACAGCGTAGACGAAGATCTTTCCCGCCAGGCGCTTGTCCGGGGCGTCTTCCGGATAGATCACGTCAAATTCCCGCTCGTCGCCCGCGGAAGCGCCGCGAAGATTCTCGGTGAATTCCGGTACGGTATTCTTGCCGCCAATTTCGATCAGCACTTCGTCCATGTGCACCGGGTCCATCTGTATCGGCTTGGCGGCGCTGTTGTTGCCGCCGTCGCCGTTTTTCGGCTTACCGTCGAACGAAGCTTGAGCAAAGTCGCCGTCCGCCAATGCCCGGCCCTCAATGGAAGTAAAGGTCGCATGTTGCTCACGGACATTGGTGAGCGCCTGCTCGACTTCCTCGTCGGTGACGACAATCTCCGGCTTCTCGGCGCGCAACTCCCTGTAACCGTCCACGGCAATTGCCGGCAGCACTTCGAAACTGGCCTTGAAGCGCAGGGGCTCTCCGGCATGAATGTGCAGATCGGTCACGCGCGGTTGCGACACCGGCACTATGCCAAGTCTCTCGGCTTCTTTTCGGAAGTAACGCGGAACCAGCGCCTCGACCACATCGCTCTTCAAGTCTTCGGCAAATCGTTGCCGGATGACCGAGGCCGGCACGTGGCCGCGGCGAAAGCCCGGCAGCCGTGCCATCTTCTGATACTTCTGAATGATGACTTCGGTTTCGCGGGTGACTTCTGCGGCAGGAATCTCGACCGAAATCTCGCGCTTGATGCCGTCGTTCGTCTTGGCATCGTTCTTCGCGTCGGTGGTTTGTGCTGCGATCTTCGCGTCTTCGGTTTCTGTGGGGCTCACGATTTTCCTTCTGTAACTCTATCTTTGAGTGTAAAGACTTAAGGAGAGCAGCGTCAAACGAAGGAGGCGCCGATTTGGGAAAAAATTCCCCAAGAGTAACACTGACTGTGCTTGACACCAGCGAGCTTGAGGTCTATGCGGTTCGGATGGCCGAAGATCGCAAGCGCGCCCTGTGGGCTGCTTCCTTCTTGAAGTCTCATGCCATCAGCGCTACTATGGCTTGCTTCGCTGCTCTTCCGTGGGCGACTTGGCTGGATCTGTAGCTCAGATATCTCTATGCCGCAAAACTACGTTCCCATCTTCATCTTCATCGGGTTTGTCAGCGTGCTGCTTCCGCTCACATTGCTGGCGGCGAAGCTGGTGCGCCCCGACAATCCGAGCAAAACCAAGCTGATGCCGTATGAGTGCGGCATCGACCCGATCGACAACGCGCGCGGCCGCTACACCGTCCGCTACTACATCATCGCGATTCTGTTTGTGGTGTTCGACGTGGAGACGATCTTCCTGTTTCCCTGGGCGGTGAGGTTCAAACACTTCGGGGTGTTTGGCTTTGCTGAGATGCTGATCTTCCTGCTGATCCTGATCGTGGGCTACATCTGGATTTGGGGAAAAGGTGCGCTGGAATGGGTATAAGGCCATGAGCACGACTCCGGCTATTCCGCCTGCCGACAGCAGAGGTGAAACGTTCTCCGCCAGCCGGTGGACCCAAGGGAATTTCTTTTTTCCCACCCGGATTGTGGTCACCCCTCTGCGCGTGAGCCGGGCAAAGTCGCGGCTGTTTGGCAGTAACGAAGAGAGCATCGCGATGTCGAAAGTGGCGTCGGTGCATATTTCCACGGGCGTGCTGTGGTCGGAGATTCGCATCGAATCCACGGGCGGGACCGACCCCATCACCAGCCACGGCCACCGCAAGGCCGACGCGCAGCGCATTCGCGGGCTGATTGAGTCCTATCAGGGACCGGCGCGCACGTAGCGCGCGGAGGCGCGCCACCAGCGGCCACACTCGTTAAGGGTTTTTTCGTGGCCGATTTCGTTGACACGCAATCCTCAAGCTGGTAGAAGTTAACGTTCTTTCCGAATCTCTCTGCGCCACAAGCTTGCGCGTTTGAGCCATGCCGGACGAAACCAAGTCGCCCTCTTCACCGCCGCCGGAAGGTGAGCCGAAGCCGACGGCGGATCAGCCCGCCGTCCCTGGAGGCGTGACGGCTGGTTCCGGCTCCGTTCAAGCGGAAACGAAGCCCGCACCGCCATCCGTACCATCGGATGCGAAGCCAACTGCGCCCGCCGCCGCAGCCCCTGCGGCTCCCGCTGCCGCTAAACCTGCGTCCCCGGCGGCTGCTCATCCGGCTGCGCCAAAGCCGGCAGCCCCCGCGCCAACCCCTTGGGATTCGCCGATGGTCGCAAAGCTGAAACTCTCTTATGGCTCCGGCATCGAGGCACTGACGTATCTCGGCCAGAACTATATGGTGGTAGACCGCTCCCTGATTCCGGAGTTGCTGGAGATTCTCCGCAGCGATGAACAGTTCGACTACTGTGTGGATATCACCGCGGTTCACTATCGGGAGCGTGCGAAGCAGTTCGATGTGATCTGGGTGCTGTATTCATTTCCGCGCAACCAACGCATTCGAGTGAAAACACCGATCGCCGACGGCGAGAGTCTTCCGACTTCTGTTCCCATCTGGCCGGGGGCGAATTGGCTGGAGCGCGAAGTCTACGACATGTTCGGGATCAAGTTCGATGGACATCCCGACCTGAAGCGCATTTTGCTGCCGGATGGCTGGAAGGGACATCCTCTGCGCAAGGACTACGGCATCTTGCAGCAGGATAACGAGTGGGTGCAGATCAACCTCGGAATTGAAAGCGGACAGTAGACCCGACCCGCGATACACACGAGCATAGATTAAGAGCAATGACTGACCCGAACGCGCTCTCGCCTCTCGACCTGGAAACACCCGAGAAGCCGTTTCTTGATGCCAACGAGCTTGTCATCAATATGGGCCCGCAGCACCCCGCGACGCACGGGGTGCTGCGCGTAATTCTGCGATTGGATGGCGAGAAGGTGCTCGGTCTGGAATGCGTGATCGGATATCTGCATCGCGGCGTGGAAAAGATTGGCGAGAACCGCACCTACGCGATGTTCAATCCATACGTCGACCGCATGGACTACGTCGCCGCGGTCTCGAACGGACTTGGTTATTGCGAGGCGGTGGAAAAACTTCTTAACGTGGAAGCGCCGCCGCGGGCGCAATACGTTCGCGTGATTCTTACCGAGCTG
>Ga0302326_10009939_pt1 | contig 20655 bp, 16 predicted proteins | sample Palsa_T0_3_FD_202264 | JGI IMG/M metagenome (GOLD analysis project Ga0302326, IMG submission 202264) | Peat permafrost microbial communities from Stordalen Mire near Abisko, Sweden - Palsa_T0_3 | ecosystem: Environmental > Terrestrial > Soil > Palsa > Peat permafrost | place: Sweden: Abisko...
GGCGTCCTCCCAGGGCGCCCAGCACGTCAGCGGCCTCGCGCGTGACGCTCGCGCGGAACTGCTCGTCGGCGATCGGATAGTCGAGGTTGGCGAACATGAAGTCCTGCCACACCAGGATGCCGAGCTCGTCGCAGAGGTCATGGAAGATGTGGCTCTCGTAGGCCCCTGTGCCGGGTAGGCGAAGCATGTTCATGCCGGCGTCGCGCACGCGGCTCAGTTCCGCGCGCAGCTCGTCCTCCGACGGGGCCAGCCCGATTGCGTCGATCGGGGTCCACACCGCCCCGCGAGCGAACACTCGGACGCCGTTGACGTGCAGGTCCAGCCCGTCCTGTTCGACGTCGTGATCAGGCCCAGCTCCGAATGCGAGCTCTCGAAAGCCGACTCGGCCGGCGTCGATGACGGTGGGCTCGAGGGCGCTGTCGACAACGAGGCGAACATCGTGCAAGGCCACCTCGCCATGCGTGTGCGGCCACCACTGCGCCACGTCTGCGACGCGCAGATCGCCGCGGGCCGTCAGGTAATTCTCGCCGGAATCGTTTGTCCCGGCGCCGGGGTCGTTCGCTCCATCGAGGACAAGCTGCGTGCGGTGAGACCCCGAAGGCCCATTCAGCTCGACCTCCACTGAGCTCACCTCTGCCTCGCCCAGTGGACGCAGACGCGCCAGCACCGACAGCACTCCGTCCTCGCCCTGCAGGCGTGGCCGCAGCGTGAGCTCCTGAACCTCCAGGCGCCGGCGGCGCTCCAGCCGCACCGCGCGCCAGGGACCGATGGCTGCCGGTCCGGGTGCAATGCCGGGCAGCCGGCCGAGGAGCATCGTGCGAAAGAAGCGCAGGTTGCCGTTGGTGACGAGTCTCGTTCGCCAACGCGCACGCGGGCGGCGGCGGATCTCGAGCAGCGGCGCCAGCGCGCGAAAACGGATCGCAAGCTCGTTGTGCTGCTGCAGGCGGGCGCTGACGTTCAGCTCGTGGCGGGCGAACATGGAATCGCTCACCAGCAGCAGCTCACCGCCCAGGTACACCTCGGCGACGGTGGCCAGTCCGTCCAGGCACAGCCACAACTCCTCGCCCTCGCTCGCGGGGGCGGCTTGGAAGCTCGTGCGAAACCACCAGTCGTGTGAGTCGAAGTCGTACTGCTCTCCCGCTCGCCACCGGCCGGCGTCGGCGAGCGCCGCGGCGGCGGTGCCGGGTACGCGCGCCGGCAGCCACTCGGCGCTTCCCAGCGCGTCGATCTCGAGCGCTGTCCCGGGTGCGACTGCCGCGATCTGCCAGCCATCGCTGAGCGCGATGCGCTCGTGCGCGTCCGCGCGCGCGCGCGGGCAGCTTCGGCGCGCAGTGCTTGGATCAGCCGACGGCGCCATCGACCCGCGCCATCGCCTCGTCCCAGGCGGCGGACAGCTCCTCGACCATCGGCGCCGGCTCGAACTCGCGGCGGCGCGCAAGGCGGAAGGACAGCACCTTGCAGCCATCAACGATCCGCGTGAAGGAGGCGGATGCCGGGTTGGAATCTTCGAGCAGCCAGTCCAAATATGAGCCCGCTACCTCGAACGCGGAGCCGGCCATGCGAACGGTGGCGAAAGCGTAGGCGTGATAGTCGGCGGCGTCGCCGTCCAGCAGTCGTGGCAGATCGCGCTGCAGCTGCTCGCCAAAGCGCGCGAACGGGTTGGAGCTGGGGCGGTGGGCGAGGTGCTCGCGCAGCAGCGCAAGCGCCCGGTCTCTGAGCTGCTCGCCCGCGAGCGCAGGGGCGGCGTCGAAGCGCACCAGCTCAGTGTATGGGGGTAGCACGTCGTCTGAGAACTGGCGCCCGAGACGCCATACGCCGCGGTAGTCCTCGCCGGAGAGCTCATGTAACCCGGCCGCATGGAAGTAGCGCATTCGCTCGCCCTCACGGTCGATGCCCTCCACCACGACAGAGCTCTTGACGTGCTCGTTGCGGTAGCTGGTGGCGGCGGTGTCGGGCAGGTGCCAGGAGTCGAGCTCCACGATCAACGTCCTACCGTTGGCCAGCTGCTCGGCGGCCTGGTCGGGCAATGCGCGGTAGGGCTGCATCTCGTGGATGTCCACGCCATAGAGCATCTCCAGGTCCTGCGCGGCGGGCTTCAGGAACGTCCACTGGTCGCCCTCGAAGTCCATGCGCATCGTGGGTCCCATAGCCGCCAGCGGCTCCAGGCCGCGTGCGTGCAGCAGCTCGATCAGGATGTCGGCGTAGCAGTTGGTTTCCACATACGTGCGCTCGCTGGAGTGCAGCGCGTGCGGGCGATACCCGGCGGGGTCGAGGCCAAATAGGCTCACCATCTCGCGGATGTCGGCGCTCATTCTTGCCACAGCTCCTCGCGGGTCTCCGTAGGCCATGCGCGTACGTCGAAGCCGTGCCTGTTGAACAGGGCAATCGTGACGCGCTCCAGGCCGAACCCAAGGCAGGCGGTGTGGGCGGCGCTGCCGTCGGCCATCTGCAGTCCGTAGGCGGAGGAGAAGTGCTCCTGGTGGTAGTTGAAGGACGCCACCGCCGTCGGCTCCGGCCCGGCGATCTGGGTGACGACCTCGAACTTCAACTGCTGCTCGCGTTGGCTTGCGGCTAGCATCCGCCCGCTGCGACCGAAGAACGGATCTGTCGCGACCTCGAGCTGGACATCCAAGCCGATGCGCTCGAGTACCTCGAGCGCACGATCGCGCCACACATCGCGCCAGCCGTGGACGGTCTCGGGCTCGCCGATGCGGACGATCTCGCGCTGGTGGAACATCTGCATCCGTGCGGGATCGCCGGAGGGCTCGTGACGGAAGACGTAAGCGCCGCCGGCATCCACGGTGACGCCGCCGGGGGGCAGCGGGCCGCGCGCGGCGATGGCGGGGTAGACGGGGTAGCAGGCGGCGGGCGTGAGCACCAGCTCGCTCATGCTCTGAAACTCGCTCCAATCCTCATGACGGCAGGCGCGGTCGTACTGCTCTGCGGCCTGCGCCTCGGTACCCTCGAAGGCGAAGATGCTCCCGGCGAGGTGCGGGAAGGATTTGAGATAGCCGACGCGCTCGAGGTCGGCACGCGGAAGGATCGGCGGAAAGCGCAGCGACTCTGGCCGTTCGTGCGCGGCGGCGCGAGTCACCAGCGCGGCCACGCGCTCGCGTACGTCCTCGAAGTCACCGCCGCGACCGTAGACGCCGGGCACCCCGGTCTCGATCAGCAGGCGACGGTCGACGAGCTCGGAGAGCAGCGCTGCCTGATCGGGGCTTGCCGGGCGAACGCCCGGCATTAGACGTCCTTGGCGATCAGCAGCAGGCTGGCGTTTGTCTGGTGGATGCGCTCGTTGGCCACCATCAGGCAGGCGGACATCGTGTCGCGCAGATGGCGTCCGACGCTGAACGGCGTGTCGTTCTTGAAGCCCACGATCCCGCACACACCAAGCGCACCCTGACAAACCTTGGGAGCCTGCTCGGAGGCGGCGATCTTGAGATTGTTGAAGCGCAAGATGCTCGCCATCTCCGATAGTCGTGCACGGTCCCCGGCGGAGGCCTCGATGAACTCGCGCAGGCCGGAGGATACCTCCGCGCGCAGCAGCGACAGCTCGCTCATCAGCTCCGACAGGCGGATTGCGGCCGGCAACGGCTCTCCGGGCTTGCGCTTGGCGGCCGCGCGCACGAATGCGCGCGCGCGTTCAAACGCGTCGGTTGAGATGCCAAGCCACAGATGCGACCACAGGATGTGCGAGATCGGCACCATCGACTCGTTCATCACCCGCGCGAACTGCGTCGGCAGCACTTGCTCTAGTGGAAGCTCTGCCCGCACCACGTTGCCGGGCGAGCACGTCCCGCGCATGCCGAGCGGGTCCCAGGAGCCGGTTGGCTCGAGCGTGTGCTGATCCTTACTCGTCAGCACGCAGACCTGGTCGCCGGGCTCGGCGTCGGGTGCACGACGCAGGGTAGTGAGCAGGTCGTCGGCGTACGCGCCGTAGCTGACGGTCGGGGCCTGCTTCTCGAATCGGCCGATACCCTCGCCGGCCGGTTCGACGCTCGCGATCGAGCTGCCCATGTCGCCGCCCGTGCCGACCTCGGATGTCACCGAGGCGATCAGTCGCTGTTCGGCGACCACATCGCGCAGGTAGCTCTCGAACCATGGGGCTTGGTCGAGGTGGCGAACGATCGTGGCCACCTGTATCTGATGCATCGCAAACACCATCGCGCTCGCGCCGCACCGTTGGCCGAGCTCGAAGCAGGCGGCGGCGATCGTCTCGAACGCCACGCCACCTCCGCCCAGCTCGGTGGGAATGAAGGCCGACAGCGCACCCTCGGCACGCAGCCCGGCGATCGTCTCGGCGGGAAAGCGAGCCTCGCGATCGACCGCGTCCGCGTTGGGAGCGGCGAACTCCTCGGCGACGCGACCGATGGCGTTGAGAAATGCCTGGTCGCGGTCGACCGAGACGCTCATGACACGGGCTGCTCGGCGCGCAGCTCGTTGAGCGCCGACTCGATCGCAGAGATGCTTTCGAACACGCTGCGCTTGAGCATCCGATCGGGGAACTCGATATCGAAATGGTCCTCGAGCGCGAGCATCACGTTCACGCTGGCGTGGGAGGTCATGCCGGCGTGATAGAGGTCGGCGTTCGGCGCGAGCCCGGCGACGTCAACCGAAAGGCGCCCATGCTCGGCGATGATCTTGCGAATCTCCTCGATCACGTTTTCTCTATCGGATCGCTGCGCCGATTCCTCAAGTCCAGCTCGGCGATCACAATGGCCGATGCATAGCCCGCCTCGTGGGAGATGCTGAGCGCGAAATCGCTCAGGCCGGCCTCAGCGGCCAAGGCGGCGGCGCGCCCGCTGAGCTCCACCTCGACCCATCCGGCGCCGTGGCGCACCACCTCAATCGTGCGCCAGGGGATCGCCTCGTCCACGGGACGGAGGACCTTGAGAGTGGCCTCCTTGGCGGCGAAGCGGGCGGCGAGGCGCTCGGCGACGATGCCCTGAGGGGTGTGGCAGTCGCTCAGTTCGTTCTCGTTGTAGATGCGATTGAGGTACCGATCACCATGTTTGTCGATCGATTCACGCACCGACTCTACGGATACAAGATCTATTCCCACACGCGGCGCCATATAGGTTGCATCCTCTCATATCAAGTCTGAGGCGGTGCTGGGTGGGTCGCTACTGTTAACCGATGCAAGAGGTTCTCGCAGCATGAGCTTGCGGGCAGGTGCGGCAACTGCGCGGGCGTTTGCGAGGAGCGCTGCTGTGCGGGCAGAGGAGCCCGCGATACTCACGTGTGGGGTGTCCGGCGGGGTGGCGACCGGCAATCCCAACCAGCCGGTCGACCGGGATGACGTGATCAGGGAGGCTATCGCGGCGGCGCAGGCCGGCGCCAGCATTCTCCATATCCACGCACGAACGACAAACGGCGAGATGACCCAGGCGACTGAGGACTACCTCGCGATCAAGCGGGCGATCCACGAGCAGGTCGGCGAGGAGGTCGTGCTGAACTTCACGACCGGTGGGCAGCTCGCGACGGGGGGGCAGCTGCAGGAGCCCGACCGCGAGAGCCGCCGCGCGATCGACGCCGGGCCGGAGCTTGCGACGGTGAACTGCGGCAGCATGAATTTCGGCTCCGGAGACGACGTGCTGCTTAACCCCCGCTCGCTGATCGCGGAGGTCGCCGAGGAGCTGGCCGAGCGTGGGATCGTCCCCGAGTACGAGTGCTTCGACATCGGCATGGCGCTCACCGCCGCCAAGCTCGCAGGCGCGGCGAAGGGCCCGTCGGGCATGATGCACATGATTCTCGGCGTCGCCGGCGGCGCCCCCGAGAGCGCCGCGACAGTTTCATTGTTCGCCGGGCTCGTGCCCCCCGGCGTCCCCTGGGCGGTGACCGCGATTCCCCGGCACTTCCCGACGATGGCGCTCACGCTCTCGCTTGGTGGGCACATCCGCACCGGTCTGGAGGATGTCGTTTACGTCGCGCCCGGCGAGTACGCCGAGTCCAACAGCCAGCTCGTCACGCGCGCGCGGATGCTCTGCGAGGCACTCGGCCGGCCGGTCGCGACCCCGGCGCAGGCCCGCGAGATCCTCGGCGTAGGCCTCGCCACGCAGGCGCCGGCCGCCGCTCAGGACTAAAGCCCGAACCTCCGCTCCGCCTCCCCAGCCACATACCGCCCGATCGCCAGCGACGAGGTAGCCGCGGGCGAAGGCGCGTTGCGCACATGCAGCGCCCGCTCGGTCGCAGAGAACACGAAGTCGTCGACAAGCCGGCCGTCGCGTGCGAGCGCTTGGGCGCGTACTCCCGCAAACGCGGGCTCGACGTCGTCCGGCTGTAGCTCGGGCACGTAGCGTGCGGCTGCTCGCACGAAGGCTGAACGCAGCGTGGCGTGGCGCAGCTCGGCAAGCCCGGTGCGCCACCAGTGGCGAAACATTCGCCACGACCCGGGCCAGGCGAGCGTGTCGAGCAGGTCCGCGCGTCGTACCCGGCGCAGGTCATACGCGTCGCGCGCGCCCGCCAAAAGAGCGGTCGGCCCGATCAGCACGTCACTGTCTATGCGCTTGGTCAGGTGGACGCCGAGAAACGGCAGCGACGGGTCGGGGACGGGGTAGATCAGCGAGCGCACGAGGTGGCGGCGCTCGGGTACGAGCCGTAGGTAGGCGCCGCGGAAGGGCACGATCCGCGGGTCGGGATCAGCGCCCGCGCCCACCGCCAGCCGGTCCGACCAGGCGCCCGCGCAGAAGATCGCGTGCCCGGCCTCGGTTGCGCCGTGGGCGTGCAGCAAACGCAGCGACCTCGCCCCAACCTCCACGCCCTCGACCCCGCACCCGGCCACGACGGTGCCACCCGTCTCGAGCACGTCGCGGGCGTAAGCGCGTGCGACAGCGGCGAAGTCCACGATTCCGGTACCTGGCGAGTGCAGCCCGGCGATCCCCCGCGCGTGCGGCTCGAGTGCTTCGATGCCGCGTGCGTCGATGCGGCGCAGACCCGGAACCCCGTTGGCCTTGCCACGCCGCTCGAGTTCATCCAGCCGACCCAGCTCGCCGGGCTTGGTGGCGAGGATTACCTTTCCGCACGCCTCATTGGCGATTCCGTGCTCCTCGCAATACGTGTAGAGCTCGCGCGCTCCCTCCACGCACAGTCGCGCCTTCAGCGAGCCGGGCTCGTAATACACGCCCGCGTGGATCACACCCGAGTTGTGGCCGGTCTGGCGGGTCCCTACCGAGCTCTCGCGCTCGAGCACGCAAACCGACGCTTGTGGATGACGTTTGGTCAGCTCGCGTGCCACTGCCAGCCCCACGATCCCGCCACCCACGATTGCAAAGTCGCACCGCGACGGCGCCTGCATCACGGTTATTACTGCCGCGCTCGTGAGATCCACTTGCGAAGGACGCGTAGACGATCGACCTCCTCCACGGGCAGCAGGCGCTTGGCGCTCTGAAGCACTCGCCGGCTCGCGACCGCGGGCGCGGCGCGCGCGAGCGCCGGCGGCAGCTGTGATCCAACCGGAAGCAACACATCCCAACTGGCCGCGTCGCTGCCGTTGGCGAAGGCGTGCTTGTAATCGACGCGGCCCCAGCCGAGGCTGAACCGGCGGTCACTGTGACGGAACCCTCGCTCGATCATGCTCAGCATCGACAGGCGCGGGGCGCTCAGGTGCTTGAAGCGCTCGTCCCAGCCGATGTTGACGCCGATTATCTCTCCTCCCGCCGTGAGGCACAGGTCGGCGCTGATCGGCTCCCCGTCGATCTCGAGTATCAACAAGCGAAAGCGCCCCTCTCCGAGTAGCGCCGCCGCCAGCTCGCCGATCAGTATTGGCTGCCGCTCCCCGAGCGCCGCCAGACGTGAGGAGCCCAGTCCCTGCCAGCGGGCGATGTGCAGGCGTGTGAACGTCTGGATGTCCGCGGTCACCGTCGCCGGTGTGCTGATTCGCTCGGTCCCGCCCTCCTGCTCGAAGCGTCGCCGGTAGCGATTGTAGTTGGCGCGGAAACGTGAGCTGCGGGACTGTAGCCACTCCTCGAATGACCCTTGATGCAGCGATATCGTCGGAACCTCCAGCAGATCTGCGCGGTAGGCGAGAGGGCGAAGAGCTCCCGGCCAGCACTCGCGCAGGGCCATCGCCCACGGGGATGTCGCGGGCAATGGACCCAGCTCCAGGGCAGCCGGCCGGGGCTCGCTCGTCCTCAGCGCGTGCGCCACCGCGTCGGCGACCTCCCAGGCACGATCGGGCAGCGCCAGCGGCGTGACGTAGCCCGAGAAATCGCTGGCCAGCAGACGATGGCGCCGGCGGAGCCTCGGTTGCCCGAGATCTACATACAGAGGAGCGATCCCGATCAGCTGACCCCGATCGTGAACCGCCACGACACGCAATTGTGCCTCGTGCGGGGCCACGTGACGCCACCACCCGATCATCCAGGCGGGCCCCGACTCTGGCGCGGCGTTCATCACGGCGAGCGCATCCCACTCCGCCGAAAGCTCTTCCAGCCGGGGCAGATCGCAGATCAGCTCCGCCTCGCTCATCCCGGGCTCCGCTTCAGGTGTTTCAGCGCTCCACGCAGCTTGTCCACCTCATCGTCGGACAGCGATCGTCTGATGCTGCGTCGTATTTGACGACCGACTGCGTCGGTGCTCATCAGTGTGCGGGGGAGCCTCGCATCGATCGGAAGCAGCACGCTCTCCGCGACCGGGTCGTTGCCATCGGCGAAATCGAGCTTGTACGAGCCTGTTCCACGACCGAGGCGGTAGCTTGCGTCCCTGCCGAGACTGTAGTGATGCTCGCCGCGCGCAAAAGCATCCTCGAGCGTGTAGAGCATTGCAAGGCGTACCGGGCTGAAGCGCTTGAAGCGCTCGTCCCAGCCGGTGTTGATGCCGACGAGCTCGCCGCCGCCGGCGATCGTCAGATACGCGCCGACCGGCTCTCCCTCCAGTTCGAGCAACAGCAAGCGAAAGCGCTCTGTCGGCAGCAGCGCCTGCGCCAGCTCACCCAGCAGTAGCGGCAGTCCCTCTCCCAGCGCCACGAGTCGCGACGCGCCTAGTCGCTGCCAGCGCGCGGCGTGCAGTTGCTTGAACATCTGGATGTCGGCCGTGACGGTCTCGGGGGTGCTCATTCGCGCCGTGCCACCCGCAAGCTCAAACTGCCGGCGGCGTCGGCGGGAATCGGCGCGAAAGCCGGAGCTGCGGCTGCTCAGCCACTCTTCCAAGGAGGCGTGCTCGAGTGAGATCGTCGGAGCGTTTGCGACCGAATGACGCAACACGAGGGGTGCAATGCGCCCGGGCCAGACGTCGCTCAGCGCGGTTGTCCACGGGGAGCTTGCGAGCAGCGGCGCGAGGGCCAGGGCAGCGAGACGTGGCTGTGCTCGTCCAAGCACCTCCGCGGTTGCCGCGGCGACCTCCCATGTTCGATCCGCCCGCGCCAGCGGCGTCACCGAGGAGCTGAAGTTGTGAGCCAGCAGCCGGTAACCGTGCGGGTCGTTGGGTTCCACACACAGCGGGACGATCCCGATCAGCTCGCCGCGATCGTGAACCGCCGCCACCCGCAGTTGTGAGCCGGATGGCGCCACGTGACGCCACCATCCGAGCATCCACGCCGGTCCTGAGATGGGCGAGGCATTGGCCACCGCGAGGGTGTCCCACGCGTCCTCCAACTCCTTCAGGCGCGCCTCCTCGACGATCAGCTCTGCCTCGCTCATCCTGACTGCACTTTATTTATCGACGTGCCGGTGCTCGGTACGCTCACGGCGCCAGTGCTACCGCGCTCGGTGCTCATCCCGCGCCGGCGGCGCAGTGCCTCCGCCGCGGCGGTGTTGCGCAACTCCAGATCGATCGCGGCGGTCGTCCCCACGATCCTTCCTCGGGTCGATGGGCTCGGGACGATGAGACGTGCAAGCTCACGGTCGATCGCCCCCAGCCGGTACTTGTACTCGTCGCGTCCGGGACCGAGGTCGAGCTCGGTGCGGCCCTCGGCGATCGCTTCGAGGATCGCGTGTCGCTCGAGCGAGCTCCCGGGGCTGAGCGTCGCATGGTCCTCGCCGAGGCCGAGCAGATAGCTGTGCTCACGCGGTCCCTGGACGAGGTCCAGGCGCATGACCAGGGTCCGGCCGCCGGCCTCCAGGGTCCACAGGCGCGCTCCGTCGGGCCCGAGCTCACGCACGGCGTCGAGGATGAAACGCTCAAAGCGCGCATCCATGTGCGTGTAACGCTGTCCCATTGCCTTCGCCCGACCGCGGCGCAGGTCCAGCAGCCGGTGCATTGCAGGCTCGATCTCCTGGGGATCGCTCACGATCCGCGGTGCGGCTCCCAGCTCGAGCAGGCGCCGCCACTTGCGGCGTTGGGTGCTGCGCTGCTTGCTCCCGAAGCGGGATTCGAACATCGAGCCGTCCTCGGGAAGCGTCAGGAAGGGCTGGAGACGAAGGCTGTCTGCACCGGCTTTGAGAGGGCCGCGTCCCTCCAACAGCAGCTGCGCGAGGCACGACCGGGCTGGCAGGCGCCGGATACGCCAGATGTCCCAATCCCGGCGCCGCGCGGCAAGCTTCTCCAGCAGCAGGGCGCTGAATCGGGGCTCCACCCCCCGCGCGCAGAGCAGGGTCTCCATGCCGTTCCACTCACCGCCCGCGAAAGCGAGCGTGCGGGCGAGCGGCGTCCGTCTACACGCGAGCAGTGCCAGGGCCTGGAGCGATCCATCGGAGTCCTCCAGCCCCAGGCACCACGGCTCGTGGTCCTTGCCGTAGGTTCGCCACCACGCCAGGATCCAGCCGGGATCGGCAAACGCGGTCGGGAACTCACCGCCGGCGGCGAGCTCGCGCCATTCTGCTCGGCGACCCTTCAGCTCGTCGAGCGTTATCCAGCGGCAACGTTTCACTTAAAGACAGCCTAAGGGACTGTCTGGAGGGGTCTGTCTCCTCCGGCGTTCGACCGTGCTCGTGAGGGACTCCGCTCCGCCATCACATAGGGTCTGCCGATGGACGATGCATGTCCCGGCGCGGCGACCGACGAGGTGTCCGCCGCATGACCGATCGAGACGTTGATGGACTGATCGAGGAGGTCGGTGCGCCCCAGGGCCGGCTCGCCTGCGAGTGGGAGCAACTGGCCGCTCGTGTCGGTGCAACTCCCTTCATGTACCCCGGATTCGTCTTGGCGTGGCAGCGCGCTTTCGACGATCGGCCGCTGCTGCTGGCCACGGTCCGGCGCGCCGGCGAGCTCGTCGGCGCATTGCCGCTGATCCGCCGCGGCGCGGTGCTTGCGTCTCCAGCGAACTGGCATACCCCCGAGACCGGCGTGCTCGCGCAGGACGAGGTTGCGGCGAGCGAGCTGGCGAGGGTGATCGCCACGGCCCGCCCGCGTCGGATCTCGCTCGCGTTCCTGGATCGAGCGGACGCGAGCGTCCAGGCGTTTCGCGGCGAGCTCGAGAGCGCCGGATACCAGCTCCTGCAACGGACCCTGACCCATCCCCCGTACCTCGATCTCCTCGGCGACTGGGCGGCGTTCGAATCGGGCATGGGCTCCGATGTCCGCGCAAACTTGCGCCGCCGTCGCCGCCGTTTGGAGGAGCGCGGGACGGTGACCTTCGCGGAGGAAGATGGGAGCTCTCGGCTCGATCGGCTGTTTGACGAAGTCGTGCAGGTCGAGGGAAGCGGCTGGAAGGACGAGCGGGGCACGGCGATTGGCTCGCGGGCGGACACGCTGCGCTTCTATCGCGAGATCGCGGGTTGGGCGGCCGAGCGAGGATGGTTGAGAATCCACATCCTGCGCTTGGATGACCGGGCTCTTGCCGCCAGCCTGGCGCTCTGCTGCGACGGCGTCCACTTCCACCTCAAGATGGGCTACGACCCCGAGTACCGGCAACTGGCGCCCGGCATGCTGCTGATGCGCGAACTGATTCACAACGCGTTTGCGGAGGGGCTGCGCCGCGTCGAGATGCTGGGCGAGGACGAAACCTACAAGCGCGTTTGGTGCCCCGAGACGCGCGAGCGGATCGGCCTGCAGGCGTTTGCGCCATCCATCGCCGGGCGTGTCGACCATCTGGCATATGCGCACGGCCGTCCCCTGGCCAAGCGTCTCGTGGACAACCGCTTGCTGGGGCGGTTCGCCACCGCGGACGGTCCGCGTCTGTGATCCCGGTCCCCGCCGTTATATCTAAATAGATATACTCCATACCATGGAGGTCACGACCCTCATCCGAGGCGCCCGCCAGGCCGCCGGCATCACCCAGCTTGAGCTCGCCGATCGCGCGGGCACCGCACAGCCCGCAGTCGCGGCATACGAGTCGGGCGGCAAGACCCCGAACCTCGCGACGCTGGAGCGCCTGCTCGGCGCCTGTGAGTACGACATCGAGGTGCTCGCCCGTCCCAGGATGCGCCGCGCAGCTGCGTCGCTCGCTGAGTTGGCACAGACGATCAAAGGGGATCTCGAGCAGGGTCACGAGCAGGACGCGCTGCGGCTGCTGTTCGGCTTCGCGGACGACTTCAGGGGCTCTTCCCGCCCGGGCAGGATCGCGCTTCTGCAAGACGATCCGCCTGGCACTGGCGACGCGCGTTTCGACGCGGCGCTCGCCGGCGTCGCCGAGTTCTTCGCGTCTGAGGGAGCCCTCTCCGCCCCGGTCTGGGTCAATGAGCCCGACCGCTTCGTCGAGCCCTGGTGGTTCGTCGCCACCCTGCCCGCCTTTCACGCGTACACACTTGCCAACACGCCGGCTGTGTTCGCTCGTCACGGGGTATTCATCGCACGCGAGGTCTTCGACCGTGTCTGAGCGTCCCACGGAGGACGCACTCGATCTCCTCGAGCAGACCTACCCGCTCCCCTAGTCCTACCCCACGGCCCCCGGCCCCCCAGGCGCAGTGGCAGCCGCCGCGTTCACCAACCCGGCCCCATACAACCGCGAGTCCGAAGGCCCACCCAGCGGCCGCGCAGTCGCCCGCAGCCGCGCCACCACCTGCGCCGGCGACGGATGCCGCCCAAGAACCCCACTGGCGATGATCAAAGCGGCGGTTGCCGCCACGTGAGGCGAGGCCATCGAGGTCCCTTCGTACCCCCCCGGGAACCCGAACTGCCGCGGCGAGGACCCGGTGAAGGTCATCTGAAAGACGTCGCGGCCGGAGGGTTCTTCGGGGTGGCAGTTGGGGTCGCCCGGCAGGGCGGCGTCGGCCCCTCCGCCGGGGGCGACGAGCGTCAGGCCGGTGCCGTCGTTTGAGTAGTTGGCCAGGCAGCCGTGTTCGGTGGTGGCGCCGACGGCGATCACGTCGGGCGCGCGAGCGGGGTAGGCGATCGTCGTGTGCCCCTCGTTGCCGGCGGCGGCGACCACAACCACGCCGCGGCGGTTGGCGTAGCGCAGCGCTTCGAGCAGCTCGGGGATGTCCGCGGCGGTGACTTCGCTTGCGAACTCGAGCGACAGGTTGATCACTTGGGCGTGATGGTTGACGGCGAAGCGCACGCCTTCGGCGATCGTCGAGGCGTCGCCTTCGCCCTGGCTGTTGAGCACGCGCACTGGCATCAGGCGCGCGCCGTAGGCGAGGCCGGTGAGGCCGAAGTGGTTGTTGGTCGACTCGGCGATCGTCCCGGCGACGAACGTGCCGTGACCGTTGCGGTCGTTGGGGTAATGAGAGTGCGCGATGAAGTCATAGCCTTTGACGAACTCGTAGCGCGAGAAGTCCGGCGAGCGGCGAAAGCGCCCGCGGTTGGCGTAGGCGACGCCGGTGTCGAGCACCGCGACGATCACCCCGCGCCCGCCGGGCGCTCCGTCGGCGGCGACGTTCGACCACGCTTCGGGGGCGTTCACGCCGAACGGCCCGACGAAGTTCCACTGCAGCTGCTCCCAGTCGGTGGGCGCCTCGCCGATGCCGGGATCGTTGGGGATGAACTCGCCGGCGGTGCGGGCCACGTAGTCGGGCACCGCCCACAGCACGTCGCGGCGGCGGCGCAGGCGGGCCAGGGCGGCTGGCAGGCTGGCGCCGTGGGGCAGGCGCAGCAGCCGGGTGTGCGCGCCGGGCGCTTCGCTTTCGCCCACAGCGCCATGCGTACTCGCTACACGCGCGAGCGCAGGCGTGGCGGGGGCGTAGCGGACGAGGATCTGATCCGGGGCGTATGACGACCCCATCGCCGGCGCCGCGAGGACGCCGAGCGCGAGCGCGACGGCGCACCCGGCAATCCGCAGCGGCCGCCGGGCAAGGGTGACAAGGGCACGGGTGGTACGGGAGCGGTGGGGGACAGGGAGGGGCATGGGGTTTTGAGTAATGATGATCTGCCGGTGCGCTTCAGGCGCCATGCACTGTCGCAGAGCGCGCGGAAGGCCCCGATCAGACTGGGTGACCCCTCAACCCTGCAGCGAGCACAGCGATTCTATGAGCGAGCGATTCCTCGAAGGCGACGAGTACTTCATGCGGCTGGCGATGCGCGAGGCCGAGCTGGCCTCAGAGCACGGCGACGTGCCGATCGGCGCGGTGCTGGCGCGCGCCGGCGAGGTGATCGCTACGGGCCGCAACGAGCGCGAGCTGCGCCAGGATCCGACCGCGCACGCCGAGATCCTCGCCCTGCGCGAGGCGGCGCAGGCACTCGGCAGCTGGCGCGTGCTGGAGACGACGCTGTACGTGACGCTCGAGCCCTGCGCAATGTGCGCCGGCGCGATCGTGCTCGCGCGCGTGCCGCGCGTCGTATACGGCGCGAGCGATCCCAAGGCGGGTGCCTGCGGGAGCGTGCTCGACGTGCTGAGCGAACCCCGCCTGAACCACCGCCCCGAAGTGCGGGGCGGACTGCTCGGAGAGGAGTGCGGAGCCCTGTTGAGCGCGTTTTTCGCCGCGCGGCGCGACAGGACGATCTAGCACGCGCAAGCACCTCAGCTCCAAAGACGGAGGGGGAGAGATTCGAACTCTCGGTACGCCAATCAGACGCACAACGGTTTTCGAGACCGCCGCATTCAACCGCTCTGCCACCCCTCCATGGGGGACCTCTTGAAGGCTAGTAGATCAACGCTGTCCGAGGACATGAAGCGACTCAGCACGCTCCGCGCGGCTCGATCGGCCCAGGCTCGCTGCCCACCCAGTCACTGGAACAGCACAGGCATTACGTAGCGATCGACACTCATCTTCAGGGTTGCGAGAGAAGGTCGCTCCCCGAGAAAGAACGACAATAGGTTGAAGGATCGCTTGGGGTCGACGTGACCATCGGGGTCGGTCAATCGCCGCTGACGCTCGCCCGGCGTGAGTCCTTCCACGAGATGCTTGTGCCGCTCCGAAACTTTGGCGTTCACGGCGAGCTTCTCCTCGACTACATCCTGAACCTGCTTATGGGTCCTCGGGTCCATGTGCTGCTCGCTCGCTCCAAGGAGGATCCCGAGAAATGCGATGTCGTTGTAGTGCTTGGCGTGACCGAACAGCCACCACGCGACGATCTTCTCCGCGAGAATCTCGTCCGGATGCATGATCGGCACCTCGACCTCTTCCGCCAGCAACGGGAACGGATAACGGTGACGCAGGCTGCGCGTGACCGACGGCAGCTCGATGCCGCGATGCGCGACCGACAAACTGAATTGGTCACGCGCACCGGGCAGTTCAGAGAAGCGAGCTGTGTACGTCACCGGCTGGAACGTGATCAGGTCTTTACCCGGCTCGACCCCCTCGACAGCAATCGCAATCTCGGGCTCGTCGTAGCTGATCGCCAGTCGCAATGCCTCGGGATCAGCCGCAATGCGGCTCGCGGGCGACTGCGAGGGTTGACTCACTTGCCATACAAAAGCCAACCTTCGATCCGGTCGCGTGGCACGTTGAAGCGCACACGCCAGTAGGGATCGATCTCGGCGTCGTCTCGAGGTGCCGCGTCGGCAACGAGGTCTGTAGTCCGATCAGCTCGACGGACACGTGAGGGCAAGTGATGTCGTGCTTCGAGTTCGTGGCCGATCATCGAGAGCATCGCTCCGACGCGTCGCGGCACGGCGCCGCCCAGGATCTGGGCATACCAGCACGCCTTCTCGGCGTCGATCAAGTCATGGCTTGCGGCACGTCCCCAACCCGTCGCCCATGTTTCGGTGCTGCCAAACAGCCTTGGACTCCACAACGCATCGACGAGAGTTCGCTGAGGGTCGCTGCGCACGTATGCCGGATCATCGGTGAGTTCGATACCGCTCTCGGGCGAGAACACTGCCTTGTCTGTGTGCACCACGTGCAGGGTCCGACTGCCAACCTGACCGGGCTGATCCGTGAGAGTGCTGTTTGCGAAGCCGATCGCGGCCGTGATGGCGCTCTCATTGAGGTCCACGAGACGATGCTCGATGAGTGCCGTCAAAAACCCTACGTAGTAATCGCCGTGCGGCGCCAGGCGAGCGTGGATCAGCGGCTGCCACGCTTGGTAGGCGACATCCGGCTGCCCCACCTTTGGGATCGCATAGCGGCCCGCTCCTATCTCCACGAGGGCGCCGCGTCTGGCCATGCGCTGCAGCATGTCCTTTGGTCGATCCGAATACTCAGCGAGCCACGGCAGATCCTCGCGTAGGACAATGACCTCGCGGCGACGGCGCCGAGCGGCGCGAATCACAGCTGTGTCGATATCGGAGAAGCGCTGCTCTCGGTTCATCCCACTTCCTTCCGGAAAGACATCAATCCAATGTCTTATCGGCAGTGTACGGGATGATCCTATCCCATTTCCTTCCGGAAAGACCACGGAACGCTGTCTTTTCGGAAGCACTTGGGATACAGCGCAGGATGTTGCGGCCCGATGACCCGCAGGTCGGCCCTCTCCGTCAAGGAAACCCAGTGCTAGCGACGAATGCACCGGGTGCGTATGTCACGTCGATCGCCACTGCTCGGTTTCGGGCTTGCCTGGGCCTGCCTGCTCGCGCTGCTCGCCCTGCTGGCGCCCGTCGCCGCCCGGGCCGAAGGCAAACCGAACCTCGGCCTGTCCGTGACGTCCCCCAAGAGCATCCTGTTCGGTGCCAAGGCGACCGTCACCATGGAAGCGAGCAACCCGGCGGGGGAACCCTACGGCTACAACCTCAGCTACCGCGCGGTGCTGCCGGAAGGGGTCGCCTACGTGCCCGGGAGCGCGAAACTCGGCTCCGGGGGCGCCGCTCCGACGCCGACGATCCTCGAAAACCAGCCGAAAACAAAAGAAACGACGCTGATCTGGAGCAACGTCGGCGACCTCTCGCCGGCCTCGCACAGCACGCTTTCCTTCGAAGTCACCCCGTCGCTGCTGACCTACCCGGTGGCCTCTGAATTCACGGTCCCGGCAGAAGCGTTCATCGCCGAAGCGCCGCGCTACCTGCCGAAGTTCAAGGCCAATGGCGAACCGAAAGGACCCGAATCGACATCGTTCACGGGCTATGCGAAAGGGTCCACCAAAACCGCGATCTCGGCCCTGGAAATCAAGCAGGAAGAGGGGTCCCCGGAGGGCGAGATCCTGCGCGGGGTGCACGACCATCAGACGGTCTACAAGGTCACCGTCACGAACAACAAAGTCAACGCGACGACGAACGTGAACGTCGACGACTGGCTGCCCGCCGACCTCGAGTACCTCGGCTGCGGGGGCGCCGGCTCCGACCACACGACCGACGCGCCGACCAACCCGGGAAGCACGGAAGAGTATCCCGGCTCGGGGCCGATCGAAGTCGCCGCGCTCGGGGGTTGCACGGCGCCGGAGCTCGTGGAAACGAAGGAAACCGACCCCGATGGCGCAGGCGTTGATCCGGACGCGGTCTACACGCACGTGCGCTGGAACGTGGCGGAACTGAAACCCGGGGAATCGCGCACGTTCGAATTCCGTGCGGCGGTGCCGCTGCGCGAAAACACGACCGCGTGGACCGGCGCCGAACCGACCCCCGCGAGTGCTCATCAGGCGGCCAACCTCGACAACAACTCCGGCAAAGAGACCAGGGACGGCGAGTCGATCGTCACGTTTGCGAAGGCCGAAGGCCTCTACAAAGGCACGACAGCGGTCTCCGCGGAAGAACACCTGACGCGCGTGGCGAAGGACATCACGACGGAGAAGTCGGCCAATTTGACGACGCTGTCCGATGGCCAGGTGAGCAAATGGACGATCCTCGTGCACTCCTCCGAGTACCGCTACAGCACCGGCGTCGAAGTCACGGATACGCTGCCAAACGGTCTCTGCCCGCTGAGCAAGACGAACCTCAGCAGCCCGGTGAGCACCGAATGCGAACCCAACCAGGAACCTTCGTCCCCATACGCCTCGACCAAAGAAGAAGAAAACGGGACCTGGAAGCTCGTCTGGAACGAAACGACGGACCCTGCGCTGGCGACGCTGAAGCAGAACGAAACGACGACGATCACGTTCTACTCGAAGACCCGCACGCACTATCGGTCGAAACACGCGCAGGCCGGGCCGATCCTGTCGAACGACAAGATCGAAAACACGGTGCTCGCGAACGCCACCACGAACGTCGTCTGCGACAACGACACCGACTGCTCCGTTGTGGGCGCCAAACCGATCGATCACGAACGCCCGCTGAGCGAACCGGTGCAGGACAACTCCCACTTCACGCAGTCAGCCGAAGGTCCGGCGATCAAGAAGGAAGTCGCCGCATCGGGCACCAACTGCCTCGGCGACGCCTACACGAGCGCGATCCCGGTCTACCACCCGGGCGATCAGATCTGCTGGCGTTTGCAGGCGAGCTTCCCCGCGACCCTCAGCACCCATGGAACGGAGGTCACCGACTTCCTGCCCGAACTGGTGCGCTTCGATGAAGCATTCAATGCGGGCAAGGGCGAAGCGCCCACCTCAGAAGACACGCTGCCGGCAACCACCTTCGACCATTCCGAAGCTCCCGGAACCGAACCCGGCGGCGCGCTGAAATGGACGCTGCCGGAATCGGGGATCGTCGGCAACGGCAGCCAGCGCTTCGAACGCGTGTTCGCGACCGACGCGACGCTGACGAAAGGCACGCCGCTGGGGGACCTGCAGGGCAACCTGATGAAGTTCGCGAGCATCAACAGCGCCGGCGAATCGTTTGCGCTGCGAGCGGAAGCCGACTACAAGCTGCAGTTCCCCCAGCTGAGTCTTGAAAAGCAGATCGTGAAGGTCAACGGAGCGGCGATCGCGCCCACCGCCTCGGAGACGGTCAAAGGGGGCGCCGAAGCGGAATTCGCGCTGACCGTGAAGAACGCGGGCGACGTCGAAGCGCTGAACACCGAAGTGCGCGACCTGTTGCCAGACGGGATCGCCTGCGCGGAAATCGTCGCGGGGTCGATCTCGAACAAAGGGAGCTGCACCTCCGGGGTGATCAGCTGGGGCGAAACCGGCCTCGGACAGGAAGCGATCGGCGTGCCCGCGCTGGGGAACACGGTGCTGCGCTTCAGCGTCAAGCTCTCCACCACGCTCGACCCGGACACGACGCTCGAAGACAGGGCGGGCGTGCGCGAGTACCACAGCGCGACGAACACCGGCGGCGAATACACCTACATCCCCGCTGAAAACATCGACCCGACGCTGACCGAAGAACAGGCCAACGTCCCCGCCGCGAACGCGCAGGCATCGCTCAAAACCGAAGACGTCACGCTGACCAAGACCCACACGAGCTCGGTCAACGAAACGGGCAACAAAGTCAACGAAGCGACGATCGGGGAGGAGGTCACGTTCGAAGTCTCGGCGACGATTCCCGCGGGCACGACGCTCAGCGGCTTCGCCAAAATCACCGACCCGGGTATCCCAACGACACGGTTGACCTACGAAACAGGGTCTGTGGAGGCTCTCCTAAACGGTGGTGCGGCTCCGGTTACATTCAAAGCCGAAGAACCCGGTTCCAGCCCGGTGGTCACGCTGCCCGAAAACTACGCCGCGCCGGCGACGGAACCCGTGACGGTGACGATGCGCTTCCGCACGCATGTCGCGAACGTGGCCGCGAACAACGCCGCGGGCAGCGGGAGCGAAACGACGATCCCCAACGAAGGTGAGCTCGCCTGGACGAACCCGCTGTCCGGTCCACAGACGCGCAAAGCAAGCAACGAAGTGCCGCTGGTCGAGCCGTCGATCGCGCTCTCCGAAGAAAACAACGCCACCGAAGGGAAAGTTCACGGGGGCCAGCTCGTCGAATACAAGCTCGGGGTCAAAAACGCCGCGGGCGCGAGCACCGCTTTTGACACGCGGGTGATCGACACCGTTCCCTCGGGTCTGACGCTGACCAACGCCTTGGGCAAACCCTATAAAGAAGGGGAAGCGATCGAATCCGGAGGTGTCTGGAACGAAGTTGCCCGCACGATCACCTGGACTCTGTCCCCGATTGAAGCAAATCATGAAATATCGCTCGTTTATTTTGTAAAGGTCAACGCGGAACCCGTCTCCTCGACGAGCCTGACGAACAAAGCGATCGCCACCACGCAGAACATCGAAGGCGGCTTCGAACGCACCCATCTCAACGCGCCGACCGCGGAAATCAAAACGCACTACGAATCGAGCACGGAAGCCTCGCTCGAAGTCGAAGGCGCGACGCTCGTCAAGGAAGGCGCTCCCACGGAAGTCACGATCGGCGGCAAGGCCACGTACACCCTCAAAGTGACGATCCCGGCGAACGTCGTGGCCTTCAACGAGACCGTGATCGACACGCTGCCGGATACGCTTGACTTCGATCGCTACGTGAGCGCCGCATGCACGGCGGGCTGCACCTCGGGAGCAACCGATATCACGCCGCAGACCTACACGCCGACGATCACCTCCTCCTACACGACGCAGGTTGCGTGGTACCTGGGCAACGAAGCCAAAGCCGCACCGACG
>Ga0302326_10009942_pt1 | contig 20654 bp, 19 predicted proteins | sample Palsa_T0_3_FD_202264 | JGI IMG/M metagenome (GOLD analysis project Ga0302326, IMG submission 202264) | Peat permafrost microbial communities from Stordalen Mire near Abisko, Sweden - Palsa_T0_3 | ecosystem: Environmental > Terrestrial > Soil > Palsa > Peat permafrost | place: Sweden: Abisko...
GAGATCGAAGTCCCATGGCGATTCCCAGGTCATACGCACCTTGTGACGCCACCTGGGGCTCGGCGAGCCGCAGGTCACGCCGAACTGGCCGGCGCAATTGTAGCTGAGATAACCCGTGATGGGCGTCGTCGTCAGCGAATTGAGCAGCGTGCCGATGAAGTTGATCTGGACGGAACCCAGGCCCTTCGTCATGTCCCAATCGTCCAGGCTCGTCTGGTAATTGGCTTCGAAATCGAAGCCCTTGGTCTGGAAAGAACCTTCGTTGACGGTCGTGGCGTTGACGTAGCCCGCGCCCCAGATCGTATGCAAAAGATTGTTGCGATTGACCTCGGGGCAGATCGCCAGCTGGCTCGCCTTGGTGGATTCCGGCCCGTAACAGGCCGCCAGCGTGACGTTCGGATCGATAGCGGACAGATAATTCGCGATCTTGATATCGAAATAGTCGAACGTCGCCGTGAAGCCGTCGAAGAAGGTCGGCGTGAACACGATGCCAGCCGTCCGCGTGTCGGATGTTTCCGGCTTGAGTTGCTGATTGCCGCCGGTGTTTTCGTTACACTGCGCGGCGGGGCAACTCAGGGCACCGGCATTGCCCGTATTGGGCACGTCTGCCGGCGCATAGGCGTTGTGCGTACAGTTCTGGATCACGATCGTGCTGGTCGGCGAGGCGCAGGGGTCGGTACCGCCGAACAACGAGACGTTCGCCGGCGTGAACAGTTCCAGCACGTTCGGCGCGCGCACCGCACGCTGGAAGCTGCCGCGCACGCGGAAATCGTCGATTGGCTGCCACTCGGCCCCGTATTTGTAGGACTGCACCTGGCCCGCGGTGCTGTAGGACGAATAGCGATAGGCGCCGTTGAGCGACAGATCCTCGACCCAGGGCATGCCCTCGACCAGCGGAACCTCCAATTCGCCAAAAATTTCCTTCACGTTGAACGACGACAGGGGCACCGGCAATGTCGCGCCGCCCTGGCCGTAGAGGTCGTTGCTCTGGAACTCGTAGTCCGTCTGCAATTCGAGCGATTCTGCGCGATATTCCGTACCCAGGGCCACGGAGATCGGCCGTTTGGCCCAGGGCGACTGACCGCCCCATTCGCCGAGATCGCCGTTGATGGAGCCGCTGACGATCTGTTCCTGCGTATAGCCTTCCTGGAAGCCCTCGGCCTTCACATAGTTGAGCATCGCCGGCGTGATAGCGCCGAAGCCGTTGAAGATGTCGAGCGGTACGCAACCGGTATTGCCGGATTCGCATTGGCCAGTGGTGGGATCGACCTCCAGCGCATCTTGAACGCGCGATTTGGAGAATTCGTTTTGATAAGTCTCGGTGAACAGCGAGAGACCGTATTGGGCATAAACATCATATGCCCAGCCATTGCCCAGATCGCCCTTGGCGCCGACCTGCATGCGATAGGCCGTATGGCGCAAATCGTCCTGGCGGTTACCGCCTTCGATATCGCGGCGGCCGATTTCCATGATTGACTGGCCGGAGACAATGTTGTCCTGACCACCCCAATAGGTGAAGGGTTTGCCGTTGGCGCCAGTCACGGTGATTTGCGCATCGCCGCCAGGCAGGCCGGGGTTAATGCTACCGCAAAGGATCTGGTTTTCCTGCGCCGTCATGAGGGGGTTGCCGCAGTTCACTTCCTGGGCGAAGCCGAAGATGGTGCCCGATCCCAGGAAGATGCCGGACGGCGCGATCTGTGCGATCGTGTGGTCGTCGGTGAACATGAAGCTCGAATAGACGTCGAGCTGTTTGTTCACCTCATAATGCGCGAAGAAGCCGCCTGTGTAGCGTGTATCGGGCCGTTGCAGATAGTTGAGGCCGCCATAGTTGAAATGCTGGTCGGCGGCGGCGGTATAGGGGACGAACGCGCCCGAGCCGGCCTTGCCGTTGCCGGTTTCGAAATTGTCGACTTTCGAAGAAGGTAAGCCACCGGAAGAATTGTCGAGCGAATAGAAGCGATTGAAATTGCTCGAACCGGAGCAGACATGGGTGTTGGCGCCGGTCGTCGAAATCGAACAGGCGGAAAAGTCCCGCGCGCTTTCAAGGATCGCCTGTGTGTTCTGATAGCCGATATAGGCGGTGACATTGCCCTTGTCGTTGTCGGTATTGGTGCCCAGGATGAGGTTCGCGGTGCCGGTCGCGCCGTCCCACACACCTTCCTTGGCATAGCCGAAATCGAGGCCGCCGATATCCGGCGCCACCAGGGCGCGATAGCCCGCATTGCTGTTGTCGGCATTGGCGACGGAATACTGGCCGTCGACTTCGACGCCCTGGAAATCCTTGCGCATGATGAAGTTGACGACGCCGGCTTCCGCGTCCGAGCCATACACAGCCGAGGCACCGCCGGTCAGAACGTCGACGCGTTCGACCATCGCCGCAGGGATCTGGTTGACGTCGGCATAGGGTTCGTGCGGGTCGCCTGGCATCAGGCGTGTGCCGTCGACGAGAACCAGGGTGCGCGAGGCGCCCAGGCCGCGCAAATCGATATTCGCCGTGCCCGTGGAGCCGTTGGACATGGTGCTCGTCTGGTCGGCAAACGCTTCCGGCAGGTTGTTGATGAGGTTTGCGACGTCGGTCGTGCCCTCGAACTTCATTTCCTGCTGACCGACGGCGGTCACCGGGCTCGAACTGTAAAGACCCTGCTGCGGAATGCGCGAGCCGGTCACCACGACGGTTTCGACGGTGCCACTGCTCTCTTGCGCAGCAGCGGAAGCCGCAAGGCCCAGAGCCGCGGCTGAGGCCGCTCCAAGAAGCAAAGCGGAACGGAAACTGCGATTATTCTGGTTAGTCTGGAACACTGGAACCCCCTTGGTTCTGCCGAAACGATGACTGCCATCTACGGACCTAGGTCCGCCGATGAATGACAGCTACTCCCGCACGGTAGGCCCGTGCGGTGTTGCCCGCTTGTGTGTAGGCTAAAAGACAAGACTGCCCGCGGTCAAAAGTCATTTGGTCTATAGCGACGCTTCGTAGGGCGTCTGTGACTTTTGTGCATCTATTCTGACACGCGAAGTCACGAACTTGCGGTCAACCTCGGCGAACTGAAATGATTGGTGGTTAAAGAAAGTCAGGGCGACGTTATGAACGCGTGCGGCCTCTGGTTTTTTCGAACGAATCGTTTGCCAACCGACAAGGAGCACAACCTGGGAGGGCAGCTTCGCAGATGACCACCGGATTCGTGACGCATCGCGCCTGCCTGGGGCATCTGACGCCGCCGGGGCATCCCGAAAGGGTCGAGCGGCTCGAGGCTGTTCTGAACGCTCTCGATCCCGGGACATTCCCTACACTCAAGCGAATCGCGGCGGCGCCTGCGGATCGTGCAGCACTGCGGCTCGCCCATGACGCCGCCCTCGTCGATGCCGTCCTGAGCGCAATTATTGCCGACAGCGCCTATGCCCGGATCGATGCGGATACCTTTATGTCGAGCGGCTCTTCCGAAGCTGCCACTTGCGCCGCGGGCGCGGCCATCGCCGCGGTCGACGAAATCGCCTCTGGCCGGCTGCGTAACGCCTTCTGTGCGGTGCGGCCTCCCGGCCACCATGCGGAGCGTGCCCGCGCCATGGGTTTTTGTCTCTTTAACAATGTGGCGATTGGCGCGCTGCATGCGCGTACGGCGCACGGATTCGACCGTGTGGCTGTCGTCGACTTCGACGTGCATCACGGCAACGGGACGCAAGATATTTTCTTCGCCGATCCCGATCTGTTTTATGCCTCAACCCATCAATCCCCCCTCTATCCCGGCACGGGACATCCGGCGGAGAAGGGGGTTGCCGGCAATATCGTGAACGCGCCCTTGCCGCCGGGAGCGAGCAGCGCCCGCTTCCGTGCCGCTTTTTCCGAGCGCATCCTGCCGGCGCTCGATGGTTTCGCACCCGATTTCATCTTCATATCAGCCGGATTCGATGCGCATCGCGACGATCCACTCGCAGGTCTGCAGTTGGACGAGGATGATTTCGCCTGGGCGACAGAGGCCGTTTGCGGCGTGGCAGACCGCCTGTGCGGCGGCCGTGTCGTCTCTGTTCTGGAAGGCGGCTACGACCTCGACGCATTGGCGCGTTCGGCAGCTGCCCATGTGCGGGCACTTGAACGCGGCTGATTGGTACTCTTGCTGCTCGCGCGGATTTGACCGCAGATGCCCTCACGCGAGTTGCAAATGGCGGAGCCTGACCGAATAGTGTCGCCATGCACGCGAAGTCAGTTTCCGGCAGCCGGTACGTTGCGGTCTCGCGCCGATCGGTTTCGTTTTCAGCGATATCCCTGACGGCGCTCGCAACGCTGGGCGCGCTGTGCAAAGCCCGCGCCGGCGACGAAATGCCCGAGATCGAGACCGTGACGATCGAGAATTTCGACACGGCGGGAGAAACTGTCGGCACCTCCGAAGTCGCCAAGATCGTCAGGACGGAAGCGGAATGGCGACAGACCCTGCCCAGCACGACGTTCGAGATCGCGCGCCATGCGCAGACCGAGGCGCCGTTCACCGGACTCTATTGGAACAGTCACGACGACGGGCTTTATCGTTGCTTCTGCTGCAACACGGCGCTCTTCGATTCCCGGACGAAATTCGATTCGAAGACCGGCTGGCCCAGCTTTTATCGCGCGATCTCGAGCGAAAATATCGTCAAGCGGGAAGACGACAGCGAAAATATGCGGCGAACCGCCGTGTCCTGCAGGCGTTGCGATGCCCATCTCGGCCATGTGTTCGATGACGGGCCGCCGCCCACGGGCCTGCGCTATTGCATGAATTCCGCCGCGTTGCGGTTCGTCCCGCGATCCGGTTGATCCACAGGTGGGAGGGTGAAGATGCGCATCCGTTCATACATCCCATATATTATGGGCGTCTCATTGCTCGCCTTGTCCGCATTTCCTGCCGGAGCCGACGAAACTCCCAAATCAATACCACCGCCCGCAGTCGACAATCCGCTCGCAGCGGGTGCGCCGCAGACCGCCGTTCTCGCCGGCGGTTGCTATTGGGGCATGCAGGAAGTGTTCGAGCACGTCAAAGGCGTCAATCAGGTTGTTGCCGGCATGTCGGGGTTTCCTGCTCCCAGCGGGGCGGACGATATTCTCGGGCGTGGGCAAGTTCCGGCGGAAGCCGTGCAGGTCACGTTCGACCCCGCCCGGATTTCGTACGGCCAGATATTGCGGATTTACTTTTCGGTGGCTCACGATCCGACAGAGGTCAACCGGCAGGGTCCGGATCGTGGGCCGCGCTACAGGTCCGAAATTCTCTACGGCGACGATTCGCAGGAAAAAATCGCCGAGGCCTATGTCGCCCAACTTGAAAAGGCGGCCGTTTTTCACACGTCGATCGCGACGGACGTAAGCGCCTTGCGGATATTTCACAGCGTGCCGGCCAGCCAGCAGGACTACGCGATCAAGCACCCTTCGCTCGCCTATATCGTCACTTACGACCTGCCCAAGCTGGCAGCATTCAAGACCCTCTATCCCGATCTCTACGCCGAAACGCCGGTGACGATGCCCGAGTAAGCGGGCCATATCCTACACGCCGGCCAAACCGGGTGACGGCATGGCGTTGTGCGGCCGCGGGAACGCGGCTATGAGCCCTGCGTGTTGATAAAGGAGGCGCGCATGCCGGCGAAAACCAGGCCCGAATCCGCCCCGGTCGAACAGCTCAGTTTTGAAGCCGCACTCAAGGAACTTGAGGATATCGTGGCGCGACTGGAGCAGGGCGAAGTCGATCTCGAGGATTCCATTGCGCTCTATGAGCGCGGGCAGGCACTGAAAGCCCATTGCGAGAAAAAGCTCAAAGCGGCAGAAAGCCGGCTGGAAAAAATCGTGGCCGGCGCCAACGGTGCGGAAAGCACGGAACGTGTGGATCTAGGGTGATGTTTTTGGGCGTGTCCGAATTGTCTCACCGAATCGAAATCGAAACTGGGCGGCCGGCCTTGGACTTGGCGGAATCCCGGGTTAATGCGGATTTTCCGCCAGATTGCCCGGCGCGGCATTGACGAGCCGGATTCCCGAATTTTCGCAAACGACATTTAAGGTGGAACCGGTGCCGCCACGGAAAGATGTTGCAACCGCATGACCGACGATGTTCGCAATTCGCAGAGCCTGTTTGAACCGGCGCTCGCCGAAACGGCAGCCTTCGTGGAACGCTCGCTCGACGCGCTGTTGCCGCAGCCATCAGGTCCGGAAGCGAAACTGCATGAGGCCATGCGTTACGCCGCGTTGGGCGGGGGCAAACGTTTGCGGGGTTTTCTCGTGCTGCAAAGCGGCCGGTTATTCGGCGTGGACCGCCGCGCGCTGGGCCGGGTGGCTGCCGCAGTCGAATGCATCCACGCCTATTCGCTTGTGCATGACGATCTGCCCGCGATGGACGACGACGATCTGCGCCGCGGCAAGCCTACCGTGCACAAGGCGTTCGACGAAGCGACCGCCATTCTCGCCGGCGATGCGTTGCTCACCCACGCCTTCGGCCTCCTTGCCGCGCCGGATGCCCATGGCGATCCCTTCGTTCGGTGCGAGTTGGTGGCACGGCTGGCACATGCGGCGGGATATGCCGGCATGGTCGGCGGCCAGATGATGGATATCGGATTCGAGCACACGTCGCCGGAATTGCAGGACGTCAACAGACTTCAGCGCATGAAGACGGGCGCACTGATCCTCTTCAGTTGCGAGGCTGGCGCGATTTTGGGACGCGCCTCCGCGACCGGGCGCAGCGCGCTGTCCTCTTACGGTCATGATCTTGGCCTCGCGTTTCAGATCGCCGACGATCTTCTTGACGCGGAAGGCGACCCAGAAAAAATGGGCAAGGCGGCAGGCAAGGATGCCGATCGCGGAAAGCCGACTATTGTTTCCGTCCTCGGTATCGACCGGGCGCGCGCCCAGGCCGCGGCTCTCGCCGCCCAGGCTGCCCGTCATCTTGATTTGTTCGATGAAAGGGCCGACCTTCTGCGTGCGGCGGCTGAGTTCGTCATCGCACGGAGGGCGTAAATCCTCACCGGAGTCAACATGTTATGAGCCTGCCGTCCAAGACGCCGTTGCTGGACAGAGTCACCGACCCACAAGCCCTGCGCACCCTGTCGCGGGGGGAATTGCGCCAGCTTGCAGACGAACTGCGACAGGAAACGATTGCTGCAGTGTCGGTCACGGGTGGCCATCTGGGTGCGGGGCTCGGCGTCGTCGAACTCACCGTCGCGCTGCACTACATCTTCAACACGCCGGACGACAGGCTCGTATGGGATGTGGGCCACCAGGCCTATCCACATAAAATATTGACCGGGCGGCGGGACCGGATCCGGACCCTGCGTCAGGCTGGCGGTCTCTCCGGCTTCACCAAGCGCAGCGAGAGCGAATACGATCCGTTCGGCGCGGCGCATTCCTCCACGTCGATTTCCGCGGGCCTCGGCTTTGCCGTTGCACGCGATCTCAAGGGCGAGAAACGGAACGTCATCAGCGTCATCGGCGACGGTGCGATGAGCGCCGGCATGGCCTATGAAGCGATGAACAATGCGGGAGCGCTGAACGCGCGCCTCATCGTCGTGTTGAACGACAACGACATGTCGATCGCGCCTCCGGTGGGCGCGATGAGTGCCTATCTCGCCAAGCTTATTTCCAGCAGACCCTATCGCGGCTTCCGGCGCGTCGCCAAGCAATTGGCGCAGCTACTGCCCCGGCCGATGGAAGTGACGGCTAAACGGGCGGAAGAATACGCCCGCGGCATTGCCATGGGCGGCACGCTGTTCGAAGAACTCGGATTCTACTATGTGGGCCCCATAGACGGGCACAATCTCGATCATCTTCTGCCCGTGCTAGAAAACGTTCGCGATGCACAGAACGGCCCCATCCTCGTCCATGTCGTGACGCAGAAGGGCAAAGGCTATCCGCCGGCGGAAGCGTCTGCCGACAAATATCATGGCGTGGTCAAATTCAACGTGTTGACCGGCGAGCAGAACAAATCGGTCGCCAAGGCCCCCGCCTATACCAAGGTGTTCGCCGAAGCGTTGATCGCCGAAGCCGAAAAAGACGAACGCATCATCGCAATCACGGCTGCGATGCCGTCGGGCACGGGCCTCGACCTGTTCGCGAAGCGCTTTCCGGACCGCTGCTTCGACGTCGGCATTGCCGAACAGCACGGCGTCACGTTCGCAGCGGGGCTGGCAGCTGAAGGGTTGAAACCTTTTGCCGCGATCTATTCGACTTTCCTGCAGCGCGCCTATGACCAGGTCGTGCACGATGTGGCGATCCAGTCGCTGCCGGTGCGTTTCGCGCTCGACCGGGCAGGGCTGGTGGGCGCGGACGGTCCGACCCATGCAGGCTCGTTCGACGTGACCTATCTTGCCACGCTGCCGGGTTTCGTCGTCATGGCGGCCGCAGACGAAGTCGAACTGACCAACATGGTCGCGACCGCCGCACAGATCGACGACCGGCCGTCCGCGTTGCGTTATCCGCGTGGAGAAGGGCTTGGCCTCGCGCGTCCCGCGGCGGGAACGCCGCTCGAGATCGGCAAGGGCCGCGTGTTGCGCGAAGGTACCTCGATCGCGTTGTTGAGTCTGGGCACGCGGTTGACCGAATGTCTCGCGGCTGCCGAGAAATTGTCCGCTTACGGATTGTCAACGACCGTTGCCGATGCGCGCTTCGCCAAGCCGCTCGATCAGGACCTGATCAAGAGGTTGGCGCGCGAGCATGAAGTGCTCATCACGGTCGAGGAAGGTTCGATCGGCGGTTTTGGCGCGCATGTGATGCAGTTCCTGGCCTGGGAAGGACTGCTCGACCAGGGATTGAAGTTCCGGCCGATGATCTTGCCCGACCGCTTCATCGATCAGGACAGCCCGGAACGCATGTATGAGGCCGCAGGCCTGGACGCCAAATCCATCGTAGCGGTTTCGCTCAATGCGCTGGGGCGCGCAATCGCGGCGGCCGGCGGACGCGCGTGACGACAGACGGCGCGTGTCTCCGCGCCGATGTTTTTCTCGTCCGCCACGGGCACGCCGTATCGCGTGCCGAGGCTCAGTCCGCCATCGAAGCGGGAAATGTCAGCGCCGACGGGCGGCGCGTTGCGCGTGCGTCGCAATTGCTGGGCCCCGACAGCGAAATACAATTCGAGAGGGCGCATCCCTATGTTTCGCGCGGCGCACTCAAGCTTGTCGCCGCGCTCGACCATTTCGCGCTTTCGCCGGAAGCGAAAACCTGTCTCGACATCGGCGCGTCGACGGGCGGCTTCACACAGGTTCTTCTGGAGCGTGGGGCCGTGCGCGTCTATGCGCTGGACGTGGGACACGGACAGCTCCATGCGACGCTGCTGCGCGACCCGCGCGTCACCAATCTCGAAGGCGTCAATGCCCGCGAACTCAAGCGTTCGCATATTGCCGACGCGCCGGAAGCTATCGTCGCCGATGTCAGCTTCATCGGTCTGAAGCTCGCTTTGTCTCCGGCGCTGGCGCATGCGGACGATGGCGCGTGGCTTGTCGCGCTCGTCAAGCCGCAATTCGAAGTGGGGCGGGCGATGATCGGCAAAGGCGGCATAGTGCGCGACGCCAGGGCGCGGAAAAAAGCGGTCGACGCCATCGTGGATTGGCTTGCCTCGCAGGGCTGGCCAACGCTCGGCGTGCTGGATAGCCCCATCGCCGGAGGCGACGGGAACAAGGAGTTCCTGGTGGCGGCGCGCAAATCATGAATGCGCATGTTCAGCCTGTCTGCCGGCACTTCGGGACCTGCGGCGGCTGCACCTGGCAGGACATGCCGCCGCGCGAATACGCCGCCTTCAAACGGGGACTGGTTGTCGATGCGCTGACACAGCACGGTCTGGCCGATGCGACGGTCGCTGAACTGGCCGAGACCGGCCCGGCGACACGACGGCGCGCCGTGTTCAAGGCGACGAAGGAAGGCGGTGTCGTAAGGCTTGGCTTCTATGCTGCGCGTTCGCACACGATTGTCGACATGGAAGAATGTCATGTGCTGACAGCGGCTCTCGTACGCCTCGTAACGGGGTTGCGCGGCATGCTGGCGGAGCTTCTGCACGAGCGCGAGAGCGCCGAATTGCATGTCACGGAAGCGGTGAATGGCTTCGATCTGTCTTGGCACGGCAAACGGAAACCTGACGCGCTCTTCGCAGCTGTTGTGGCGCGCTGGGCGCAAAAACTCGGCCTGGCGCGGATCACAGCGGCCGGCGAGGCGGTGATTGTGTTGCGGGAACCCTATGTGACGTTCTCTGCGGCGCAGGTCCACTTGCCGCCCGAAGTGTTTTTGCAGGCCTCGCACGAAGGTGAATCGATACTGCAGACGCTTGTACTGGCAGGGATTGGACGTTCGAAACATGTGATCGATCTGTTCGCGGGCGTCGGCACTTTCGCGCTGCCTCTGGCTGGCGTTGCACGGGTGCATGCGGTCGATTCCGACTCAGCCGCCTTGGACGCGCTCCTGGCGGCGGCACGCGCGACACAGAAACTGAAACCGGTCACGGTCGAAAAACGCGACCTGTTCAAGCTGCCGGTGGCCGACGCGGAACTGCGTCGTTTCGATGCGGCCGTGCTCGATCCCCCGCGGACAGGTGCGTCGGCACAGGCGAAATCGCTGGCGAAATCGAGCCTCTCCCGAATCGTCTATGTGTCCTGCAACCCGCAAAGTTTTGCGCGCGACGCGCGTTCCCTGACCGATGGCGGCTACCGAATGGGGACCGTGACCCCCATAGACCAGTTTCTGTGGTCGTCGCATATTGAACTCGTCGCGGCTTTCTCGCGGGATCGAACATGACGTCCAACGCTACGAGGCTCACTTACGCCGCTGCGCAGACGGCACGCGTGGCATTCTACGGTGCGCATTATCTGGCCGCACGCATGGTCGCGCGGGATGCCTTTGCCGCCATCGAAAAACCAACCCATCCGGTGCCGTCGCTCAGCGCCATGCTGAAATCGATGCGAGCGCTGCTGATGCAGGACTGGCGGAACGTCGAGGCCGGGCTCTATCCCATGCCGCTCGATCTGGCCGAGGAAACGCGACGTGCGACGGCGAGCCTGCGCTATCTCGCCGATATTCCACGCGTGGCGGCGCGGCGCAGGCGGCGGGGTCATGGCGATGTCGCCGCGAAAGGGGAGGGACTGCCCCGGTACTACCGGCAGAATTTTCATTTCCAGACCGACGGCTATCTCAGCGACGAGTCGGCGAAGCTCTACGATTTTCAGGTCGAAGCACTTTTCGCCGGCACAGCCGACGCAATGCGACGGCGCGCTTTCGTGCCGGTCGCAGATTTTCTCCGCGACCGCGCGCCCGAGCGAACGACGCTGCTCGATATCGGCGCGGGCACGGGCCGGTTTCTCTCTTTCGTAAAATCGGCTCAGCCGCGCCTCAGGACCATCGCGCTTGATCTGTCTGCGCCTTACATCGAACGCGCCCGGCGCAACATGGCCGCTCATCGCGGCGTCGAATTCGTCGTCGCGCCCGCTGAAGCCATGCCGCTGCCTGACGCGCGCGTGGATGTCGTGACCGGGGTTTTTCTGTTTCACGAATTGCCGCCAAAAATTCGCTCGGCCGTGACGCGCGAAATTGCCCGCGTGCTCAAGCCCGGCGGGATTTTTGTGCTTGCCGACACGATTCAATATGGCGATGTTCCTGCGTTCGATGGGTTGCTCGATGTTTTTCCGACCTTGCTGCATGAACCATATTTTGCCGGCTTCGCCAAAAGCGATCTGGAGAAACTGTGCGGCGGCACGGGGTTGAAGCGCTTGTCCAGCGATATCGCCCATCTGACGAAGATCGCCGTGTTTGGAAAGGCGCTGCGTCGCGGGAGAAAGAACGGATGAGAATGCGTTTCCCTCTCTTCATCCTGCGAGAGATTTGCATGCGCGGTGTCCTATGCCTGGCGCTGGTGCTCGGCATCTCTTCCGCGCCCGCTTTCGCCGCCGGAGGATTTTCCGACTGGGCGGCGATTGTCGTCGCGGGCGACTGGCATGCGCATGACGGCAGCCCCAGCGAGATATTCGACAATGCGCGTCACGATGTGACGGCGGATCTCATCCGGCTCGGCTTTGCGCGCGACAACATCGAGCAATTCTCGATCCGGCCACAACGTTACCCGGCGGATTCGCCCGTCTTTGCCGATGCCCAGTCCATTGGTGACGGCCTGTGGGATTTGTCCGGCCGCACGCATGCGGGATGCCTTGTCTATCTGACCTCGCATGGCAGCCCCGATGGGATGGTGCTGGGAAATACGATCCTGGAACCGGTCACGCTGGCCCGGATGCTCAACAATTCCTGTTCGGATCGGCCGACCGTGGTGATCGTGTCGGCCTGTTTTTCCGGCGTGTTCGTGCCGGCCTTGCGCGCCGCCAATCGTATGATCCTGACGGCCGCGCGTCCGGATCGCACCTCGTTCGGTTGCGGACAGGCGAATCGGTACAATTATTTCGACCAATGCGTGCTTTCCTCATGGCCCGATACGGGGGATTTTCCGGGCCTCGCCCGTGCCGTGCGGGACTGCGTTGCCGCCCGCGAAGTGAAAGAGCAGGTCTCGCCGCCATCCGAGCCGCAATTCTGGCTGGGTGCCGAGGCCGCCAAGGAACTGCCCAGCTGGCGTTGACTATCGGTCGGAAAATTCCCCGATCTGCGCGCGATGACGCAGGGCGTGATCGGCGAGCACGCAGGCGACCATCGCTTCGCCTACAGGAACGGCGCGGATGCCCACGCAAGGGTCGTGACGGCCTTTGGTGACGATATCGGTTTCCGCACCTGCAACATCGATGGTCTGGCGTGGCGCCAGGATGGAAGACGTGGGTTTGACCGCGAAGCGCGCGACGATGGGTTGGCCGGTCGAGATGCCGCCGAGAATTCCGCCGGCATGATTGGAGAGAAATTCCGGTTTGCCGTGGGGCGACATCCGCATCTCGTCGGAATTTTCCTCGCCTGACAGCGCCGCCGCCGCGAAGCCCGCGCCGATCTCGACCCCTTTGACGGCGTTGATGCTCATCAGTGCGCCGGCGATGTCCGCATCCAGCTTGGCATAGAGCGGCGCGCCGAGGCCGGCGGGCACGGCGTCTGCGACAACTTCCACGATCGCGCCGCAGGACGAGCCGCGCTTGCGCAAATCCTCGAGATAATCCGTCCACGGTGCAGTGGACGCGGCGTCGGGACAGAAGAAGGCGTTGCGGAGGGGTTCGTCCCAGTCCCAACGCGCGCGATCGATGGTCTGCGTGCCCATCTGCACGAGCGCGCCGCGAATTCGCGTGTCTCCGAACAGATGGGCGAGTACCTTCCGCGCAATGGCACCTGCCGCGACGCGTGCCGCCGTCTCGCGCGCGGATTGCCGGCCGCCGCCGCGATAGTCGCGCACGCCATATTTGGCCCAATAGGTGTAATCGGCATGGCCGGGCCGAAATTTGTTGCGGATATCCGCATAGTCTTTGGAACGCGCATCGACATTCTCGATCAGCAGGGCGATGGGTGTGCCCGTCGTCAGCTGCCGTTCCATCCGGTTGTCCTGGAACACGCCCGACAGGATGCGAACCTGGTCGGGTTCTTTTCTCTGACTGACATATTTCGATTGCCCCGGCCTGCGGCGGTCGAGATCGACCTGGATGTCGGCTTCCGCGAGCGCGATGCCGGGCGGACAACCATCGACCACGCAGCCCAGCGCCGGACCGTGGCTTTCGCCGAACGTCGTGACGCGAAACAGATGCCCGAAACTGTTGTGGCTCATCCCAAGTCCGGTTTGGCCACGTCCGGTTTAGCCGCCACGGCAATGTCCGGCGCGTCCTCCGCTTTCATGCCCACAATGTGATAGCCGCAATCGACATGCATGTTTTCACCGGTCACGGCCCGGCCGAGGTCCGACAGGAGGAACAGCGCCGCGCCGCCCACTTCCTCGGTCGTCACCGAACGGCGCAGCGGCGCGTTCAGTTCGTTCCATTTGAGGATGTAGCGAAAATCGCCGATGCCGGATGCGGCAAGTGTGCGGATCGGTCCGGCGGAGATCGCATTGACGCGGATCGCGCGTTTGCCGAGATCCTCGGCCATATAGCGGACGCTCGCCTCAAGCGCAGCCTTGGCGACGCCCATGACGTTGTAATGCGGCATCACCTTTTCGGCGCCATAATAGGTGAGGGTGAGCATGCTGCCGCCCTCGGTCATCATCTTTTCGGCGCGGTTCGCTACTGCCGTGAACGAGTAGCAGGAGATGTTCATCGTCATGGCGAAATTTTCAGGCGTCGTGTCGATGTAGCGGCCCTTGAGCTGTTCCTTGTCGGAAAACGCGATGGCATGGACGAGGAAATCGAGCCGGGGCCAGGTCTCCTTGAGGGTCGCGAAGGCGTTGTCGATGGAGCCCTGTTCCGTCACGTCGCAATCGATGAGCGCGGCCGGCCGCAGATGCTCCACGAGCGGCACGACGCGCTTCCGGAATGTTTCGCCCTGATAGGTGAAAGCCAGCTCCGCCCCGGCCGCGTGCAACGCCTCGGCGATGCCCCAGGCGATCGAGCGCTCATTGGCGACGCCCATGATAAGCCCGCGTTTGCCCCTCATGAGGCCGCCTGAAGTCATGTGCTGCTCCCGAAACCCAAGCCTTATCCTATGCCCCGCTATGGCGGTTCGCCAAATAAATCAAGGACTCCCGGAGATTTGGGGTCAGGCCTGTTTCATTCTTGCGCGGGGATCGTAGGCATTGTCCCAATGCGTCGCGAACTCCCGAAGCTCCTTGTCGGGCGTATCGGGCAGATAGACCACCAGCCGGACATAGAGGTTGCCCGCCGCCGCCTGGCCATGGGCGGGGATGCCCTTGCCCTTGAGCCTGAGGACCGCGCCGGTATTCGAATTCGCCGGCACCGTCAGCGCGACGGGCCCCGTGAGCGTGGGGACCGTGACCTTGCCGCCCAGGACGGCCTCGCGCAGGGACACGGCCAGGTCCATCTTGAGGTTGTTGTCTTCCCGCGTGAGGTAGGGATGGGGTGATACCGAGACGGAGAGCAGGATATCGCCTGCCGGCCCGCCATTGCGGCCGGGGCCGCCCTGGCCCTTCAGCCGGATTTGCTGGCCGTCCTTAACGCCGGTCGGGATGCGCATGTCCAGCTCGCGGCCGTCGGGCAGGATGACGCGCCGCGTTTCGCCCAGGGCCGCTTCCTCGAAGCCGATGGTGAGCGATAGCGCGTAATCCTCGCCCTTGCGCGTCGCAGGCCGCCGCCGTCTGCCGCCCAGGCCGCCGCCGAGCAGCTCGGAAAAGATGTCCTCGGGATTGAAGCCCGCAGCGGTCTCTCCCTCCGGGTTTGCCCAGGTGAAATTGAAATCCCGCGGGCCGCCGCCGCCCGGACCGCCGCGGAAGCCCTGCGGACCCGGATCGAAACCGCGCGGATTGCCGCTGGCGTCTATTTCGCCGCTGTCGAATTTGGCGCGCTTCTCCTTGTCGCCCACGACATCGTAGGCGGAGCTGATTTCCTGAAAGCGCTTTTTGGCCGCGGCGTCGCCACCGTGCTTGTCGGGATGGTGTTTCTTGGCGAGCGCTCGGAATGCCTTCTTGATTTCGGCTTCGCTGGCATTCTTCGAAACGCCCAGGATCTCATAGGGGTCGCGCATCTGTTCTCCGGCCGTAGCTCTTCCTGAGTCGCGGCCCGCCCCAATATGGGATCAAACCCGGCAGGCGTTAAGGGGGCTGTCGCGCTATGCCCGCGCGACGCTTTCCGGCGCAAAACGAAGGTGCTATGCGGCGTCATGAGCGAAATCGGCAGCCCTGTGGACGATGGCGGCATCTCGGTCAGGGACGATCCCCTGGCGCTGTTCCGTCAGTGGATGGAGGAGGCGCGGGCGTCCGAGGTCAACGAGCCGGAAGCCATGTCCGTCGCCAGCGTCGATGCGAGCGGCCGTCCCAATGTGCGCATGGTGCTGCTCAAGCATGCCGATGCGAGCGGGTTCGTCTTCTACACCAATCTCGAAAGCGCCAAAGGCCAAGAATTGCAGGGCCAGCCCCATGCCGCGCTGTGCTTCCACTGGAAGAGCGTGCGCAAGCAGATTCGTGTGCGCGGGCCGGTGACGATCGTGAGCGATGCGGAAGCCGACGCCTATTTCGCCACGCGCCCCAAGGACAGCCAGATCGGCGCCTGGGCGTCGGCGCAATCGCGGCCGATGGAAGGCCGCTTCGCCTTCGAGCGCGAAATCGCAAAATACGCCACGAAATATGCCCTTGCGAAAGTGCCGCGCCCGCCTTGCTGGTCGGGCTTTCGCGTGACGCCGCTCGAGATCGAGTTCTGGCGCGACCGGCCGTTCCGCCTGCATGACAGGCTGGTCTACCGTCGCGCTGCGCCCGAGGCGCCATGGCGAACCGAGAGGCTCTTTCCCTGATGGTCGCCGACCACACTTCGGGACCTGTTCTGATGCGGCGCGCAGCCTGGGCGGCGGTTGCCGTGGCGGGCGTGCTGGTCGCGCTGAAGGCGGTGGCCTTCGTGGTCACCGGCTCGGTCGCCATGATGGCGTCGCTGGCCGATTCCGCGCTCGATCTGTTCGCGTCCTCGATCAATCTGCTCGCCGTCAACCAGGCGTTGACGCCGGCCGATCGCGAGCATCGCTTCGGCCACGGCAAGGCCGAGCCGCTGGCCGGACTGGCACAGGGTGCCTTCATCGCGGGCTCGGCCACGTTTCTCGTCGTGGCCTCGATCGGCCGCATCGTCTCGCCGCAGCCGATCGAGCACGCTTCCGTCGGCCTCGTCGTCATGGGAGTCTCGATCGCGGCGGTCCTGTTCCTGGTGATCTTCCAGCGCGTCGTCGTGCGCCGCACGGGCTCGCTCGCCATCGGCGCGGACCGGCTGCATTATCTGGGCGATCTGCTGACGAATATCGGCGTCGTCGCAGGCCTCGTGCTGGCGACGCGTTTCGGTTTCACGCTCGCCGATCCCATCGTGGGGCTGGGCGTGGCGGCGGTGCTCTCAGCCGGCGCCTGGCATGTGTTCCGGCAAAGCTACGACCAGCTCATGGACCACGAATTGCCGGAAGCCGAACGCGACCGCATCAAGGCGATCGCGTTGAGCCACAAGGACGTGCGCAATCTCCACGATCTGCGCACGCGGGCGGCCGGCATCGCCAAATTCATCCAGCTGCATATCGAGCTCGATCCGGCGATCAACCTGATGCGCGCCCATGAGGTGAGCGACGCGGTGGAAGCCAGCATCCTCGCCGCCTTTCCCAATGCGGAAGTGATCATCCACGAGGATCCCGAAGGCGTCGAAATGCCGCCGGCGCTGGCGCGTTCGTAACAGGGGCAAACGCCCGCGTTTTCAATCCGCCCGCGCTGTTGCTAGACTTCGGCCATGGCCACAACGAAACCGCAAGGCGCCAACGAGGAGCAACGCACGCTCATCCTCACAGGCGCGAGCCGCGGCATCGGGCATGCGACGGTGAAGCGCTTTTCGAGCGCGGGCTGGCGCGTGATCACCTGTTCGCGCCACGCCTTTCCAGAGAACTGTCCGTGGGCTGCGGGGCCCGAGGATCACATCCAGGTCGATCTCGCCGATCCCGACGACACGCTGCGCGCGGTGGGCGAAATGCGCGAACGGCTCGTGGGCGGCAGGCTCGATGCGCTCGTCAACAATGCCGGCATTTCGCCCAAGGGCGAGCGCGGCGAGCGGCTGGGCGTGCTGGCGAGCGACAGCCATGTCTGGCGGCGCGTGTTCGAGGTCAATCTGTTCTCCACGATCTGGCTGGCGCGCGGGCTGGTCGAGGAACTGGCGCGGGCGCGCGGCGCGATCGTCAATGTCACCTCCATCGCGGGCGGGCGGGTGCATCCTTTCGCGGGCGCGGCCTATTCGGTGTCGAAGGCGGCGCTGGCTGCGCTCACGCGGGAACTCGCGGGCGATTTCGGACCGCTCGGCGTGCGCGTCAACGCGATTGCGCCCGGCGAGATCGACACCGCCATCCTGTCGCCCGGCACGGAGAAAATCGTCGAGACGATCCCGCTGCGCAGGCTGGGCCTCCCGGAAGAGGTTGCCAAGGCGATCTATTATCTCTGCACCGAGCAATCGAGCTACGTCACCGGCGCCGAACTCCACATCAATGGCGGCCAGCATGTTTGAGGCCGGTACGTTTGGGCAACGACTTCCCAGCTGACAGCGAAATTATCAGGGAAAAACAGGAACAGGGAATTTGCGCGTCCGCTCGCGGCTCGGCGGCCCACGTTCCGGCACGCGTGCGTCAGCACCGCGGCGAAAGCGCGCCGCGCCCTGGGTGGTTTATTCACAATGTCAAAGAGCCTCCCGGCAGGCCGGGATCAGTTCGCGGTTGACAATATAACCATATTGGTTTAGTGTCAACCGCGAAATTTGGGGGGTGCTCTTCATTCGCTCCGCCCCCACCGTCGTCATCGCCCGAGAATTCGGGCGGCCGAATTTGTTTTGCCGAATGGCCCGCCCGCGAAGAAGGGAAAATGGGTGCCCTGCATAAAGCAGGGCATGACGACGGGAGGGTGTTGGAAGGGGTTATGCTTCGCTCAGATTTGTCCTGTCCCCAAATTGTCTTCACCCGCGAATGCGGGTGATCCAATTTTTTTGAGAAGGAATTGGGCTCCAAGTAAGGAAAGGAAAATGGGTGCCCTGCATAAAGCAGGGCATGACGATGAGAGGGTGGGGTCACTTCCCCGGCTTGTTGGCGAGGAGATAGGGGAAGCCGTCGTCGATATTGGATTTCTCTGCCCAGACTTTGGGATCGAAACCTGCCGGCAGGCCAGATTGAAACTGCGCGGTGGTCAACCCCGTGATGCCGGGATCGTTCGCGATATTGCCCGCGCCCTGGTCTTGCCCGCTCGTGTCCGTGTCCCAATAAGTATCGGTGATGCTGCCGGCTTGAGCCTCGTCGTTGCCGATGAGGCCACCGAAATAACTAAACCCGGAAATCCCTTCGACCGAACCCATCGAATAGGAACCGTTTATCAAACCGTAGTTTGAGCCAACCAAGCCACCTACGTCAGAATAGTCAAGACCCATCGCGCTTCCCGTGGCGTAAGAATCTCTGATTGTTCCGTTGTTGAAAGCTACAAGGCCGCCAATGCCAGCGTAGCTGTCCTCGGCAACAACATTCCCCGTTGCATAGGAATCTTCTATGAGCCCATCTTCATCGTTTTGCCCCACGAGCCCGCCTTCATAAGTATGCGTCGTTTTTATTCCAATTACGTTGGTAGCTGCATAAGAATTCAAGATGGTTCCATCGTTGTCTCCAATAAGTCCGCCGCCCAAGGATTCTTTTCCAACGGTTACAGTTCCCGTGGCGTAGGAAGATGTGACAGCGCCGTCATTGAACCCCGCTAAAGGGGCGTCGAAAATGTGGTGATACGATTTTGGCGCCCCAGCGATGCTCGCGTTGACCAGTCCAATATTGTCGATTGCGCCGTTGAGTCCGATTTCCGCGAACAATCCTTCATACCATATTCCGTTGACCAAGGTTGGTTTTGCGATGCTCAGATTCGAAATCGCATTTCCAAGCCCTTCGAATGTGCCGGTGAACACGGTTCCAATGGGTGAGAATTGATACGTCCCATCAGCGCCGGCGTTGTAGCTGCCGGCCAGCGCAAAGTCGCCGCCGGGACTGGCGGCGATGTCGCTAGAGAGCGTCTTGAGATCGCCGACCAGCGTATAGGCGGCGCCGTTGATGGAAAGCGGGCTGGACAGATTGGCGAAGGTCACATTGCCCTTCTTGCCAAAGGAGAAGGTTCCCTTTTTTTCTGTCGCGATCTCAAGGCCGCCAAGGCCGGCGACGGAGACCGGATTGTTCACGGTAAGGGATTTGTTGGCCAGCAGCGAAAGCGCGGGTGGTGGTACAGTTTGAAACTGGTCGCCGTAGAGGCTTGACGGCCTACGTCTGTCCTTGGGTTTTTTTGCGCATGGAAACTTCATCCCACAGATGATTCATATATCCGTCAGGATCGAGAACTTCGGCACCGTAGCCCCAGAACTGAAGTTTAGGCGCACTCACGAATTTTACGCTACGGCTGGCAAGTTCTCGGTGCTTGCCCTCCACATTTTCCACTTGGATGGTCAGCGTAATTTTCTCTCCCGGCAGAGCGCCCGTGCTTCTCCGGAGAAAAATCGTTAGACCAGCCTCATCCGTGATCCCGATTACGTCTTCTTGTTCCAGCACTGGTTTGAAGCCCAGACTGTTCACATACCATTCGCGTGAGCTTGGCAAATCGGTGACCGGCAAGACCATATGACTAATTTTGACCATTTTGTTTCACCTCGTTCTTTCCGTAGCTTCCCAATCCTCTAACACCTTCACCATATCAGACATTTCCCAAAGCTTAAAGGTCACACCAGCGGCCATCGCGGGGGTCACTTTCAAGGTCTGGTGAAGCCTCACGAAATTGTAGTGCATGAAGTAGAGGGCCATCATGTGCGCGTGGTTCTCTGCCTTTTTCGAAAAGGCATTCGTGAGCCGCGTCATGCGCCGATTGCCCATGCGGATATTCAAATTCTGGCGTTCCACAAACGACGTTGAAACGTGCTTGGGATCGGGATTGCCTTCGATCCGAAACTTGCGAGCGCCAGTGCAGACGGCGGGGCTGTAACGCCGCTGACCTTCCGGGGATGCACCGTAGATTTTTACGAGCATCGCGTAATCAATGTCCGCGCCGAACGCGCCTTCAATCGCTTCCAGATAGGGTTTGTGCCCGTCGCTGGTGAGCTGCACGCGCGAGGCAAAGCGCGCATACGACCTCGCTCAAAAGAGGAAG
>Ga0302326_10009943_pt1 | contig 20651 bp, 21 predicted proteins | sample Palsa_T0_3_FD_202264 | JGI IMG/M metagenome (GOLD analysis project Ga0302326, IMG submission 202264) | Peat permafrost microbial communities from Stordalen Mire near Abisko, Sweden - Palsa_T0_3 | ecosystem: Environmental > Terrestrial > Soil > Palsa > Peat permafrost | place: Sweden: Abisko...
CGCGGCGATCGCGATCGATCGCCATGCCGATGATCGTGCCGATGTTTACAAGAAAGGTCACGTCGTCTTCAGAGAAGACGTGCAATTCGCGCAGACCGACGTGCAGCAAGCCCACGACGGCGTCCTTCCCACGAATCGGGATCGTCGCCGACGCGACGATCCCAAGCGCGGTTGCCTCCTGCGACGGCCGCAAGGAATCGGCAGCGTCGATGCGTTCGAGAAAGACCGGCCGCCCCGAGCGGAGGCTCTCTCCAGCCTGCGGGCTTGCTGCGACCGGGAAGTAGTGGTCGTCGATCAGGTGCGCGGGCCAGCCGACGCCGGCGGTGAACACGATCGCGGTCCCGGCCGCGTCGAGTTCGCCCAACCGCACGAGCGGCGCTTCGAGCGTGCCGGCCACGAGCTCGACGGCCTGCTGCTTGAGTTGGGCGAGGCCGGCTGTCGCGAGCGCTCGCTGACCGAACTCGGCATTGAGCTGGCGCAACTTTTCGGCCCGCTTGCGCTCGGTGATGTCGCGCGTCGTGCCCAACATGCGAGCCGGCGCGCCGGCGGCGTCGCGTTCGACCTTCGCTTCGGCGCAGAGCCAGCGCACCGTTCCGTTCGGAAGCGCGACGCGGTAGTCGAGGGCGAGCGGTTCGCCGCTCGAGCGCGACTCGCGAACGATCTGGTCGACCCGCGGTGTGTCCTCCGGATGAACGAAGCGAATAAAGCGAGCGTGGGAAAGCTCGCCATTCGAAGGTACATCGTGTAGGCGGCAAACTTCTTTCGACCAGGAGAGCGCGTCGCTTGCAAAGTTCCAATCCCAGACGCCAATGTGCGCTACCCGCTGCGCTTCCCGCAGGCTCGCTTCGCTCGCTGCAACGGCGGCCTCGGCGCGCCGGCGTTCGCGCTCGAGGTCGGTCGTCATCGTGTTGAACGACTCGGCGAGCTTGCCGATCTCGTCCTTACGGCGATCGTCGAGCGCGACGCTGAAGTCGCCCTGGGCGACGCGTTTGGAGGCAACCAGCATCGCTTTCAGACGCAAAGAGATGCCGCGCGTGATCGTGGCGGTCAGCAGCAAGCCGGTGAATTCGACGATGAGTGCCGCGCCGAGAAGCACTTTGAGCACGAGATCGGTGAGCCAGCGGGAGCCTTCACCCAGTGCTTCCGAAAAGCGCCCTTCGAGGACGGTCAGGCGCGCGTTGGCTGCGCCGATCTGCTCGAGTGTGCGGCCGATAACGATATCGGACTTACCCGACTCCACTTCGCCATGAAGCTGCGAGCCAAGCCCGACGAACCGAGCCATCTCCGCGCTTGCCACCGTCCAGGCGGTGAGCGCGCGTGCGACGTAGCTGACCTTGTTGAAGCGGAGAAACAGCGCGCTGACGCCCGGGATGTCTTCGGGGTCGATGCCCCCTCGCGCGAAGCCCGCGCTCATGCGATTCGTATCGGGGTTCGGCTTCGCCAGCTCCGCGTTCGCTTCGAGATCGCCAAGGTAAACGTTGAGATTTCCGAGGTAGGCCTGATACTCTTTGGGATCGCGCGTGCGCCCGTAGGCTTCCAAGTGATACGCGGCGTCCTTTTCGGCTTTCGACCAGATGCCTTCACCCGCGACGGAGGCGCGGACCGCGGATAACGTGTGAATCGTAAACCAAAGCGCGGACAACTCGGCGGTGATGAGCAAGACCATGATGCCCAGCACCAAGTACAGGCGGCGCGCGATCGTCAATTGCAGCCTTCCCGAAGGTGGCCGTCCGTTGACGAACCGGGCGCACGCCTACAGAAACCATCGCGACGTGCGAAAGCGCACATGAACACCTACCTCCTCTTGTGTTGTCGGCCCGCTGCTTTCCCCGCCCCGGATTCGTCAAGAACCCTTAACGGCTATAGCTCAGTAGAGGGCCAGGCGGCCTAACCCGCGGCGGCAGGCGCCCGCTCGAGGTCGAGCCGAAGACCGTCGTCACCGTGGCCTTCGAGATCGCCCAAGAGAAGACGACGCGCCCCAGTCGTGGTGCGCCCAGCCTCGCGTCGGTGGAGCGGTGATCGCTTCGGCCCGGGTCGCGGTCGACAGCGAGCTGACGCTCGTACCGCGGCATCCGTCCGACGCCCCGGAGCTATTTGCACTCGTCGAGCGGCATCGCACGGTGCTGCGCGAGTGGCTGACCTGGATCGACGCGACGCTTACCGTCGGCGACGCGCGCCGCTACGCGCAATTTGCCGAGGCCCAATTCGAGAGCCGCGTTGCGTTCGACTATCTCGTGCGCGCGGGCGGCAGGCTCGTCGGTGCGATCGGCTTGCACGGAATCGAATGGGCCGGGCAAAGCGCCCAGATCGGTTACTGGCTCTCGCCCGAGGCCCAGGGGCGCGGCATCGCGACGCGGGCCGCGCGCGCACTGGTCTCGCACGCCTTCGCGAAACTCGACCTGCACCGCCTCGAAATCCGCTGCGTCGTGGAAAACACGCGCAGTCGTGCCGTCGCGGAGCGGCTCGCTTTCCAGTTCGAAGGCACCCTCACCGAGGCGTATCTCCTCCACGGCGCTTTTCGCGACATCGCCCTGTACGCGATGACCGTGACCCGCTGGCGCCGGCACTAGCTTTTGTCACCTTTTAAAGCAGTTCACTGCCGCGCTTGCGGCCGCGGGACTTCCTGATCGGTTTGCAACGTGACGAGCGAGTTGCGCGGGACAACGAAATCGGATTTGTGGTTGCTCGCGTAGACGAAGCCACCGACCGCGCCGGCGAATCCGCCAAGACCGGTTCCGAGTTTCTTGCCGATAAAATTGCCGACGAGCATCCCGATCCCGGCGCCTGCCGCCTGGGTGAGAGCGGCGCTCTTCTTCTTCGGCTGTACCGTCAGCACGTGACCGGTGAGCGGCGAAGACGAGCCGTCGGCGAGCACGATGCTGTCGAATGCGAGATCGATCTCGGGCTTGCGGCCCTGGCCCGCTTTGATGACCCGTGCGACATGGCCGCGCACGACGGCGCCGGCGTAGGATGGATCGCCGTTCGGATACGGGCGAACGATCTGCAGCGAGAAGCCGTCGCCGGCTTGCGTCTTCCCGCTATCGAGGTCGGTCGAGAGGTAACCGGCGATCGTCGCGCCTTCAGGGATGGCGTCGGCGGCGGAGGCAGACGGCGACCCGAGCGGCGCAACGATTGCGAGCGCGAACAATCCGGCGAGCAGGCCGGTTACGCGACGCACGTTCATGTCCTTTCAACGGACGAGACCGGACGCCCGTTCCCCTGATGCGCGGTCCGTTTCGCAAGTTCGATCTTCGCGACCGTAACGCGGTGGACTTCGTCGGGGCCGTCGGCCAGACGCAGGGTCCGCGACCCGGCCCACGCGTGCGCTAAGCCCGCGTCGGCATTGACGCCCGCACCGCCGAACGCTTGGATCGCGCGGTCGAGCACGCGCAGGGCCATGCTGGGCGCGACGACCTTGATCATCGCGATCTCGGCGCGCGCGGCTTTGTTGCCTTCGCGATCCATCATCTCCGCCGCGTGCAGTGTCAAGAGGCGCGCCTGATCGATCTCGATCCGCGAGTCGGCGATCCACTCGAGGATTACGCCTTGTTCTGCGAGCGGCTTGCCGAACGCGACCCGCCCGCTCACGCGGTCACACATTTTCTCGAGCGCGCGCTCGGCCGCGCCGATCAGGCGCATGCAGTGATGGATGCGGCCCGGCCCGAGCCGCCCTTGCGCGATCTCAAAACCACGCCCCTCGCCGAGCAGCACGTTTGAGGCCGGGACCCGCACGTTCTCGAAAACCATCTCGGCGTGGCCGTGCGGCGCGTCGTCGTATCCGAAGACGGTGAGCGGCCGAACGACGCCGACGCCGGGTGTCTCCATCGGCACGAGGACCATCGATTGCTGCAAGTGACGCGGCGCCGCGGGGTCGGTCTTACCCATGAAGATCAGGATCTTGCAGCGCGGGTCCATCGCACCGCTCGTCCACCATTTTCGCCCGTTGATGACGTAGTCGTCGCCCTCGCGCTCGATGCGTGCTTGGATGTTCGTCGCATCCGAGGATGCGACGTCGGGTTCGGTCATCGCGAACGCCGAACGTATCTCGCCTGCAAGGAGCGGCTCGAGCCACTGCTTCTTTTGCTCGGCCGAACCGTAACGCGCGAGCACCTCCATGTTCCCCGTGTCCGGGGCATTGCAGTTGCAAACTTCGGGTCCGATCGTCGAGCGGCCCATAATTTCGCACAGCGGCGCGTACTCGCGATTCGTCAGGCCGGCGCCGTATTCGCTCTCGGGTAAGAACAGATTCCACAGCCCGGCAGCGCGCGCTTTTGCCTTGAGTTCGTCGAGCACGGGCGGAATCGACCAACGGTTCCCAAGCGCGGCGTGCTGCTCCCAATACGTGCGCTCGCCCGGCTCGACGACGTCGCGCGTGAACTCGCGTAAGCGGGCTTGGAGCGCCGCGACCTCGGGACGAAGTTCCATCGACATGATTTTCGCGTTCGCCCTGCGCCTGGAGGGTCCATCCCCCGGCCGGCCCGGCAAAGACTTACCCGGCCGGAGGAGGTCTGCGTTCGATCCCAGGCGCGTCTTGCGCCAACTGCGCCTGCGCCTGGCGCCGCGATTCCGGCGAGCCGAGATCGAGGTAGATCCCGACGTCGCGGCACGCAATCGCTAGTTGCGCGAGCGACTCGTCGGCGCGCACCGCGCGCAAGAGGTCCCCGTCCGGCATAGAGGCGAGGCGTTCGCGCCCAGCGGGCGACAGGTAGACCGGATATCCCGCCTGGCCGCCGGCAGCCGGGTAGCCCGCATCCTTTCCCGATGCATCGAATTCGCGCTCGCACTTGTCGAGGGTCTCCTTGCGAACGCCGGCCTGATCGACCGAAAGCACGCCGATTGTCTTGTCGGATTCGATCGAACGGCTTGCGAGCGCCACGGACGCCACCATGCCGGCTAACGGGTTCGCGGCGGTAAGGAGCACGTGCGCCATCGGGATCGCCTGCTGCACCGCGACGTGCCCGACGTGTTCGGCGACCGCGAAAACGGCATGGTCCTCGACGAGCTTTCCGACGCGCTCGAGGCCGGTCGGACCCTGGTTTTTCTCCCGCTCCTGCGGGAGGACGCGAATCGTTTTTCCGTCGACCAGAACGACGTAGACCACCTCACGCATCGCGACGCTCGCTGCGCCGGTCGTAAACGCGGCGGGCCTTCCCCGCGGAGGGTTCGATCGTGCCGCGCGGCACGACGCGAACGATCGCGCTGATCCCGACGAGGGTCTTGATCCGGGCTCGCAGGCCGGCCGCCGCGGCGCTGCCGTCGAGGGCATCGGCCGCGGGCTCGACCTCGACGGTCATCTCGTCGAGGCTTCCGCTGCGTTCGAGCACGATCCGATACTGCGGGGCTAACGCGTCCTCGCGCAGGACCAGTTCCTCGATCTGCGTCGGATAGACGTTGACGCCGCGCACGATCAGCATGTCGTCGCAGCGCCCAGTGATCTTCTCGATGCGGCGCATCGGGCGAACGCTCCCGGGCAGGAGCCGGGTTAGATCGCGCGTGCGATAGCGGATCACCGGGAGCGCTTCTTTCGTGAGCGAGGTAAAGACCAGCTCGCCGCGCACCCCGTCGGGCAAGACCTCGCCGGTCTTGGGATCGACGATCTCCGGATAAAAATGATCCTCCCAGACGTGCAAGCCGTCTTTGCTCTCGATGCACTCTTGCGCGACGCCTGGGCCGATCACTTCGGAGAGCCCGTAGATGTCGACGGCATCCATTGCAGCGCGTGCTTCGATGTGGGCGCGCATTTCGTTCGTCCACGGCTCGGCGCCGAAGATGCCGATCTCCAGGCTGCAGGCGCGCGGATCGATTCCTTGGCGTTCCATCTCGTCGATCAGCGCCAGCATGTAACTCGGCGTCACCATGATGACCCGAGGTTTGAAATCGCAAATGAGTTGGACTTGCTTTTCGGTTTGTCCACCCGACATCGGGACGACGGTGCAGCCGAGCCGTTCGGCGCCGTAGTGTGCGCCGAGGCCACCCGTGAACAGCCCGTACCCATAGGCGACGTGGACGATGTCGCCCGGCCTGCCGCCGGCGGCACGAATGCTCCGCGCCACAACGCTTGCCCACATGTCGATGTCGTTTTGGGTGTAGGCGACGACGGTCGGCTTGCCGGTCGTCCCGCTTGAAGCGTGCAGGCGGACGACGCGCTCGCGCGGCACCGCGAGTAATCCAAACGGATAGTTCTCGCGAAACGCGGCTTTGTCGAGGAACGGAAACTTCGCAAGATCGGCGAGTTCGCGAAGATCTTCGGGACGGACCCCGCGTTCGTCGAAGGCCTTGCGGTAATGCGGTACGTTCTCGTACGCATGGCGAAGCGACCACGTCAGCCGCTCGAGTTGCAGCGCACGAAGCTCGTCGCGACCGGCCATTTCGATTGGCTCGAGCTGAGCCGCAAGGCTAGAAGGCATCTCGCTACAAGCGCGGTTCCGGAGCCTAACGGCGGCTCCTGCGCCGGGCGAGGGACGATCGTACGACTGCTCTTAACCGCGCTTTGGGAGATAGATGACGTCGCCGGCATAGATCTCGTTCGGATCGCAGATGTGGCTCGCGTTGAGCGCTATGGTCGCGAGCGGGTTTGCACCGTTTTGTACGGCGATCCCCCACATCGTCGCGCCGCGCTGCACCGTTACGGCTTTGTATCCTTCACGCGCTAAAGCCGGATCGGTGCGTCCAGCCGGCGCCGCCGACTTCGGGGGTGTGGCCGGCGCCGGCCGGTGGACGTGCGCCGGCGGGGCCGGTTTTGTGCCCGGCTCCGGCCGCTGATTCGCGGACGGCGGCTTCGGAGGCGCCGGCGGTGCGGGCGCTATCGGCGGGTAGCTACCGGTCTCATCCTTGTAGTATCCTAGCGGGTCGTAGGTGTTGAAGAACGGCGCAACGTTGTATTGTTCGCCCGCGGTCGTAGCGGCGGACGCACCGATGCTCGCGCCGTCGGTGATGCTCTGACCTTCGAGGCCACCGGGGTCAAGCTGGCTGATTTTCGAGAACCAGCCGTCGTACATCGCGTTCATGAGACTTAGCGGCGCCGAGTCGGCCGATCGCTGTTGGCCTTCGAATTCCTGATATTGTTTTGCCGCGTCGGCTGGGTCGGCAACTGCGTCCAAGATCAACGTCCCGGCTGAGCCGCTGAAAAGCCCGACGCGCCCAAGAGCGCCGACGAGCGCACCATTGGTCGCGGTCGCGCCAAGCCCGATCGCGAAGGGCGCATCCGTGCCGCCGGTCACCCAAACGGAGGCGAGCAACAGTCCGGTCCCGACGCCGCGCGCAATGTCCGTTGCAATCCGTTCGTGATAGGCCGCCTGACTAACGGCGCCCGCTTTGCCCGCTTCCTTTTGGAGCGAAATGTCATTTTGGTTGTAACCCGCGATGAAGCTTTGCGTCGCCGCCGCGTAGATTTCGGCTGCCGCGTGACGCGGGTCGCCTGCATTTGCGAGTAGCTTCGTCAGATCGGCCGTCCCCGGGGTACTCTGGCCGGCGGCAAATGCCGCAAACTGCACCGCGTGCGTGTAGAACATCCCCGCATAATTGCCGGCTCCGGCCACGTCGAATGGGGCCCCGAGCCCAACACCGGAAAGGACTTGCAAATCAGCTATCGGTTGCGGTTGCAGCGAGCGCAGAACCGTGGCATTCGGATCGGAGGGATCGAGCGCAACGAGCTGATTGAAGGACTGATTCATCAAGTTTGTGAGCGCTGCGCGATAGCCCGTTCCACCGATGCCGTCTTGCGCGGCCAAGACTTGTGCTTGCGCAGGCTGTGCGATCGACCATTGGGCGACGTTGTCGAGTACGCCCGCCCCCAGTTCGGGATCGCCGCTGCCCGATAGGCCGTTCAGCAGGCTCGTGACGCCGCGCGGGACTTCGGCGAGCGGATCGGTCGAATTGAGCGCCCCGAAACCAATCTGCGCTTGACCGCTCAGCGCCGCGTGCAGGAACGAATCGAGACCCGATCCCGGGGTGATGTAACCATCTTTCGTCACGCCGCCAAGCGCCGCGAGCGTCTTGGCAATCTGCGCTTTATTGCTCAGCGTTCCAAGGACGTTCGCGGCATACGCGTGCAAGACGCTCGACGTTACCGCAGCCTCGGGTCCGCTCAACTCTTTTGCGTCGCTCAGATACTGCGCGAATATCTGCATTTTCGCAGAATCGTTCCCGGTAGCGCCGGCGGCTGCATCCGAGGCTTGCTGGTAAAGTGAGTTGCGCGCCGTCACGAGTTGCCCGCGCTCGAGACCCGACACCTTTCCGCTGCCGATCACACCGTTGAGCTCTTGGGCTTGGGAAAGGCAGGCCTCGGCATAGCCGATCTTCACGTTCGATCCGCCGCTCGGCAGGCCGTCCACGAGATCCGAAACGTTATTGTCGTTGACGTTTCCGCTAGCGTACGGATCGTCTGATTTCGCGGCCTGCGCTTGGGCCCGGGCGAGCTTCGCGGCATCGCTCGGCGTGAAGTTCCCAGACGCAACGACGCTATCGAACGCGCCCTGGAGGCGTGTTATCTCCGATGAGGGCAGGCCCGCGAGCAACGCGTACGAGTTGCCCGAACCAAGGACGCTGAGGACGTCTTGCAAGCGTTGGGACGCCGGTTGGCTAGCGTTCCCGTCCTTCCCGGCGAGGTACTGCTGCGCGTCGTAGAGCGTACTGTTGTTGACGATGCCGCTCGGAACGGCGGAGCGCTCGGTTGGCGGTCCGAAAACCTCGTTTTGGATCTGAAGCTTGAGCCCGTTTAAGAAATTGCGGTCGCCGGCGGGTATTGCAGGCCCATTCGGCGCGCCTGATGGGGGCGCGGGCATCAAATAGCTGGTCAGGGTGTAGCGGCCCGCCACCGCGTGCAGCGGTGTCTTCGCGAGGGCCTGCTGCGCCACGCTCTTCATCACGGTAGAGGCTTGCGAAAGCGCCTCTTGGATCCGCTGTCGCAGGAGCTGAAGCGACGCCGGAAGCTTTCCCGGCGCGGCGGCATTCAATTTTTCAACGGCGTCGAGGAGCGTCGCGGCTTCCGCTTTTTCAACGTTGTCCGGCGGCATCGCCGGATGTGCTCGGGGGCGCGGAGGAGGAGGCGGCGGTGGTGGGGGCGGGGATGGGGGCCGTGGGCCGAAGATTCCGTCGATGCCCAATAGCATTCGTGTTACCTCGAAGTCTTGCCACGCGCAGACCGAATGCGTGTTCTCGCAAGCCCAATCGCTCGTCAGGCTCAAAAGTCAAGGACGAAGAAGCTACCCGGCCACGCCGCGGCGACCGCTTAGCCGCCGCGGACGTCGCAGGCTTACGCCGGCCAGCGGACCGAGGATGGCACCGAGCCCGCGATGGCATCCGCGAAGTCAGGAAGCGTCGCTTGCAAGCCGATGCCTTCACCGTTGGACGAGCAGTACCGGCGCCCCGGTGCCGCTCGACCAGTATGCGACGGATCCCGCCGCCGAGTCGAACGCGTCGCTCCGTTCGTAGCGAAAGCTCGAGACCGATGTCTTTTGCCGCTGCGGCGTCAAGAGCATCTCGGCTGCCGCGCGCAGCCGCGCGCCGTCGTCCAAGACCGCTGACATTCGTCTCTTGCTATTCTGCCGCGACCGGCACGGCGGGTAGGGCGAGTTTCGCGCGTTTTAAGAGGATGGCCATCAACACGCCGAGACACGCGAGCGGCGCGAGCGTCAGGATCGAGTCGGCAAACCCGCCGTTGGCGGCCTGCTGCCACAACACCCGTACGAGCCTGCGCAGTCCGATGTGCGTGTTGTCGAGCACGGTCTTGTGCGCCAAGGTCACGGCGCCGCGCAGGACGTCCGAGTGGAAGTAGGTGCGCCGGTCGAAGATCGTCACGAGCATCGTGCTTGCGATCGAACCGCCGGTTTGGACGGACAAGCTGATGAACGAACTCGCCTTGGGCGCGTCGGCGGGCGCTACGCTCGGAATGATGCCGACTAAGAGCGGCACGAGCAGCATCGACTGCCCCGCGCCGCTGATCGCGAGGAGCGCCGGGAACGTCCAAAAATCGCTATTCGTCGTCATGTGCAGTGCGAGGGCCACAAAGCTCGCGGCGCTGAGCAAAAAGCCCGTTACGAGAATCGCGCGAAAATCGAGAACGCTCGCGAACCGCGCAACAAACGGTGTCAGGGCAAGGACCGGCAGCGCGCGCATGAGGATCAGCAGACCGCTCAAGGTCGCGGTGAAGCCGAGGACGCCTTGTACGTACTGCGGCAAGATGACGGTGGGGCCGAACAGCACCATCCCCATCACGATCGCAGCGAGCGTCCCGAAGCGCACGTTGCGGTACCGGAAGATGCGGAGGTCGACGATCGGATCGGTGGCCCCGCGCAACTCCCAAAGCACAAAAGCCGCCAAACCCAGAGCGAAGGTTACGGCAGCCACGACGATCCGCGCGTCGCTGAACCAATCGTTGCGCTCGCCCTCGTCGAGCACGTACTGCATCGAGCCGAGCGCCACGATCAGCAGCGCCACTCCGGCACCATCGAACGGAATCTTCCGGGGCGGGAGCGGGTTACGCAGCATCGTAAGGATGATGATCGCGGCGAGCGTCCCCGGGACGAGATTGATGTCGAAGACCCACTGCCACGAATAGGCGTCGGTCAACAGACCGCCGACCGTCGGGCCGAGGGCAGGGCCGAACGTGAGCGCGATCGCGAACAGGGCGGAGCTGGCTCCGATCTTGTCCGGCGGAAAGGTGTCGCGCAGGATGATCTGCGACGTGGCGATCAGGCCGCCGCCGAACGCGCCCTGCACGACGCGATAGAAGACGAGTTCGCCAAGCGACGAGGCCGTACCGCAGAAGAATGACGCGACCGTAAAGCCGATCACGGAGGCTGCAAAGTAGTTGCGGCGTCCGAAGCGTTGCAGAAAAAAGGGCGCGAGCGGTATCGCGACAACGTTGGCGATGATATACGCCGTGATGATCCACGTCCCGTCGTCGATCGAGGCGCCGATGTTGCCTTCGATCGTCGGCAGCGCCACGTTCACGATCGTGGCATCGAGGGTCTGGAGCAGCGCCGCCATCATAACGCCGGCTACGATTAGCCCGCGGCGCGTGCCGTACTCGACGACGGCGAGCGGCGCAATAACAGGACGATCGGTCGGTTTTGTGGTCACAAAAAAAGACTAGGCCACGCCGGGCCGCGACCTTGCGAGGAGGCGCAGGTGGCTCGTGACGTGATCGGCGGCGCGTTCGAGATGGATCGGGTTGCCGTAGAGCTTGCCGAGCATCACGCCGCCTTCGAGCGTGGCGATCGTTCCGTCGGCGAGGGCATCGGCGTCAAGCGGGGGAAGGTCGCCCGCCGCGACCGCGTCGCGCACGATGCCGGCAACGAGTCCGCGCCAGCGATCCATCGCGCGCCGTACGCGGGCGCGCAGCGGCGGGTTCGTGTCGTCGGCGTCAACGGCTGCGTTCAAGAGCGGGCAGCCGCCTGCGATAAACGGCTTGCCCGGAAGGCGGCGGTAGACGCCGATCATGGCCTCGAGTTTATCGAGCGGCCGAACTTCGCCCTCGACCGCGCCTTCGATCGCTTCGCGGATGAGCTTGGCTGCGTAGTCGAAGGCTGCGAGCGCGAGCGCCTCTTTCGTCTCGAAGTGATTGTAGACGCCGCCCTTTTCGAGACCGGTCGCAAGCGAGACGTCGGCAATCGAGGCGCCCGCGACGCCGCGCGTATTGAACAGCGCCGCCGCCTGCTCGACGATCCGTTGCCGGGTTCGCGTGCCCTTGGTGAACGTTCGGGCAGTCCGCGCGCGTGCCATCTGGACGCAGCCTACACGCGAAGCGCAAAAAAGTCAAGGCGGTCGGTTTTAGACGAGCTGCTTTTCCATAAAAATGCTGGTGGCGACCTGCGCCGGCGTCATCCTCGCATAGTCGCCAAAGGCGGCGCAGTAGCGAAATCCGGCGCGCTCGTAAAGCCGCATTGCGGCGCTTTGCCGATCTCCCGTCTCCAGACGTAGTACGGTCTGCCCGCTCTCTTTGGCTTCCGATTCAATTCGCTCGAGCAGCCCGCGTCCGATTCCTCGCCCGCGCGCCTCGTCGCGCACGTACATGCGCTTAACTTCTGCGAACCCCTCGAACAACGCGACGCCGCCGCACCCCATGGCCTCGCCGTCGAAACGTGCGACGAAGAAACGGACGTGCGGTTGGAAGATTGCGTCCAGCATCAATCCGTGCCGTTGCTCCGCACAATACTCGGCGGCAAGGGTTCGATCGAGGGCGGCGATCAAGTCGCGCACGTCAGCCGTCGGCGCCCGGACGAGTTCGACCGAGACTTGGTCCAGCTTAGAATTCGACATCGAGCTCTTCGAGTTCGTCGGGTTCCATCTTTGCTGCGGCGGTCCACTCGACCATCTCCGGCATCGCGAGGATGCGCTGCGCATAGCCGTCGGACGGCGCGTCGAGCGAAACGTCGTAGGTCGCGAAGCGCGTCGCGACGGGAGCGTACATTGCGTCGGCCATCGAACGGACGCCGAAAAGATACGGTCCGCCGCTAGCCGACAAACATTGTTGCCAGATCTCGGTAATCCGGTCGATGTCCGCCCGTGCGGCCGGATACACCACAAAGCCGGGATGGTGCGCTTTGAGGTTCATCGGCAGAGCCGAGCGCAAATTGACGAAGCCGGAATGCATCTCGCCGCAGATCGAACGGCACAGTGCCGATGCGGCGCGATCGCGCGGCAGGAGTCCTGCTTCGGGCACGAGATCGTTGAGATATTCGGCGATCGCGATCGTGTCCCACACCGTCACACCGTCGTGCGCGAGGGAGGGGACGCGCACCGACGGTGACAACAGTAAAAGCTCTCTCCGAGCCGACTCATCGTCGCTTGGGACAAGCCGTTCTTCGAACGGCAAGCCGGCGAACTTGCAGAGGAGCCAGCCCCGTAGCGACCACGACGAGTAGTTCTTGCTGCTGATGGTAAGCACAGCACGGGCCACAGTTACGACTCCTTCGCGCGGCCCCGGTACGGCGCCCGCTCCGAATGTGACGTCGTAATGTACCAATTGTACGACGCGCAGAACGCGATGATGGCTCCGCTGCGAGCGTTTTCGCGAATCGCCGGGGCCACGCTTCCACACTTTGGTTACGGCAGCGAAAGCCTGCGCGGGGGCTACGAACTCTGGGCGCGCGCCGGGCTGACGCACGCCCGGCCGCCGTTTGGCATCGACTCGGTGCGGATCGGCGATGCCGAGGTCGCCGTGCACGAGGAGGCCGTCACCGTCACGCCGTTCGCGACCTTGCTGCATTTCAAAAAGGAGCAACAAACGCCGCAACCGCGCGTGCTGCTGGTTGCGCCGCTTTCGGGCCACTTCGCGACGCTCTTGCGCGGCACGGTGCGCACGATGCTGCCCGAGCACGACGTCTACGTTACCGACTGGCACAACGCGCGCGACGTCCCCGTGCGGAGCGGCCGATTCGGCGTCGACGAATACGTCGAACAGCTCATCGCGTTCTTGCACACGATCGGGCCGGGAGCGCACATCGTGGCGATCTGTCAACCGTGCGTAACGGTCTTAGCGGCCGTTGCCGTCATGGCGGAATCCAAGGATCCCGCGCAACCGCGCAGCATGACGCTGATGGCGGGTCCCGTCGACACGCGCTCGAGCCCGACTGCGGTCAACAAGCTGGCGCGAAGCAAGCCGATCGAGTGGTTCGAACGCACGCTGATCGACCGCGTTCCGTGGCGTTATCGCGGCGCCGGACGGCGCGTCTATCCCGGTTTCGTTCAGCTTTCGGCCTTCATGAGCATGAATCTCGAACGGCACATGAAGGCCCATCGCGATCTCTACGCTCACGTCGCGAAGGGCGAGCACGCCGAAGCCGAGGCGATTCGCGCATTCTACGACGAATACTTCGCGGTGCTCGACCTCGACGCGGACTTCTATCTCGAGACGGTGCGCCTCTTCTTTCAAGAAGATGCGCTCGCGCGCGGCACGCTCACCTTTCGCGGACAACTCGTTCGCCCGGCCGCGATCAAACACACGATGCTCTTGACCGTCGAAGGCGAAAACGACGACATCTGCGGGATCGGCCAGACGCTCGCGGCGCACGAGCTCTGCAGCGGCCTACGGCCGCACCTCAAGCGGCATTACCTCCAAGCCGGGGTCGGCCACTTCGGCGTCTTCAGCGGCTCGCGCTGGAACAACCAGATCTACCCCGTCCTGCGAAGCGTGATCGCAGCAAACGACCAAGCGCAGCTCGCGGCCCGCACGCCGCTCAAAGAACCCGTCCGAAAACCCGCGTGAACGGCGAGGCCGAGCGCCTTGTTCGCGACCTCGCGCTCGAACCGCATCCGGAAGGCGGATATTATCGCGAGATCTTTCGCAGCCCGCAAATCGTCGTGACCGCCCGCGGCGACCGCCGCAGCGCGCTTACCGTCATCTATTTCTTGCTCGCGGAAAGCCAGGTCTCGGCCTGGCATCGCCTTCGCAGCGACGAGACGTGGCACTTTGCGTGCGGCAACGAACTCGAAATCAGCGTGCTGGACGACGCGGGCAAGGCGACGACGCTGTCCCTCGGGCCCGCCGGGCCGTACGTCGCGGCGATCCCCGCCGGGCAGGCGTTTGCGGCGCGCGTGCGCGGGGGCACCGGTTTCGCACTCGTCACCTGCTGCGTCGCCCCCGGGTTCGAGTTCGAGGATTTCGAGTTGCTACGGCCGCTCGAGTAGCATCGCGATCCCTTGGCCGACACCGATGCACATCGTCGCGATGGCGCGCTTCGCTTCGCGCTTTTGAAGTTCGATCGAGGCGGTCAGCGCAAGTCGTGTGCCGCTCATGCCGAGCGGGTGCCCGAGCGCGATTGCGCCGCCGTTCGGGTTGACGTGCGCGGCATCGTCGGGCAAACCGAGGCGGCGCAGCACGGCGAGCGATTGCGCAGCGAACGCTTCGTTGAGCTCGAACAGGTCGATCGCGCCGATCGCAAGGTTCGCAAACTGCAGCAATTTCTGCACGGCAGGCACCGGGCCGATGCCCATGACGCGCGGCGAAACGCCCGCGCTCGCTGCTGCGACGATGCGCGCGCGCGGAACCAAACCGTAGCGTTTCACCGCGGCTTCGGAAGCAACGATAACGGCAGCGGCTCCGTCGTTGACGCCGGACGAGTTTCCGGCCGTCACGCTTCCACCGGCTCGGAACGGGGTCGGAAGAGATGCCAGCTTCTCGAGCGTCGTATCGGTGCGCGGCTGCTCGTCGGCCGAGACGCTCGCGCGCGGGCCGTTCTTCGAGCCGGCGACGGTCACCGGGACGATTTCCTGGGCGAATCTGCCGCTCGCGGCCGCTGCTGCGGCGCGCTGCTGCGAGCGTAGCGCAAAGGCGTCCTGGTCTTTGCGCGAGACCTCATCGCCGGCGGCGACGTTCTCGGCGGTTTCGGGCATGCTGTCGATGCCGTACTGCGCCTTCATGAGCGGGTTGACGAAACGCCAGCCGATGGTCGTGTCGTAAACGGCATTCTCGCGCGCGAACGCGCTCGCCGCCTTGGGCATCACGAACGGAGCGCGCGTCATGCTTTCGACGCCGCCGGCGACGGCGAAATCCGACTCGCCGCTCTTGATCGCGCGGGCGACGATCGCGATCGCATCGAGACCCGACCCGCAGAGGCGGTTGATCGTCGCTGCCGGCGTACGCTCCGGAAACCCTGCGAGCAGAACGGCCATGCGCGCGACGTTGCGGTTGTCTTCGCCGGCTTGGTTCGCGCAACCCAAGTAAACGTCGTCGAGCGCTTCCCAGTCGGCACCGGGATTTCGCTCCCGGAGCGCACGCAACACGTGCGCCGCGAGATCGTCCGGGCGCACGCTCGCCAGCGCCCCGCCGAACCTGCCGATCGGCGTGCGCACGCCGTCGCAGAGATATGCTTCGCTCACCGCCCCGCAGTTGCCCGAGAGCGCGCGGCGAACCTCCATCGCATGAAGCTCCGCCTCCTCGCCGATACGTTCGCGGTCGCCAAGCTCGGCTCGGGCGCCGACCTCGGTGCGTGGGCGCATGCGGGCGCGCTCGTCCAGATCGTGCGCACGCCGTACGAACTATCGATCGTGTGTCGCGACGCAGCGATCCCCGCAGGGGTAACGGCCGAGCGCGGTTGGCGCTGCTTCGCCTCGGCCGACCCGCTGGACATCAATCAGGCCGGTATCTTGGCATCGATCAGTGCGCCGCTCGCGCTCGCCGGTATCTCGATCTTTGTGATCTCGACGTTCGACAACGACTACGTGCTCGTGCGCTCGGACGATCTCGAACGCACCATCGAGACCCTCGAGCGCCACGGGTTCACGTTTGAAGTCACGCAGGTATAGGATGAGCATCAAGCGCTCCATGACCTTCGAGCGCACGATCGCCGCACCAGCGAGCGACGTGTTCGCAATCGTCGCCGATATCGCAAACACGGCGCGTTGGTTGCCCGGCAGCGCGATGTTCGGCGGTGTCAAAGACGTGACGCCGGATCCGGTGTGTTTGGGAACCACCTTCGTCGACTACGGGCGTCTGGGCAAGCGATACGGCAGCGTCATCGACTTCGTACCAGATTCGTTCATCACGTTCCACCAGCCGATGGATTTCAAAGCGCCGGTGCCCGGTCGCGTCGACGTTCGCGTCCGTTACACGTTCGAACCGCTCGAGGGTCGAACGCGGGTCGTCCGTCGCCTCGAAGCGGAGCTGGACATCGCCGGCCCCGGGCAGCTCCTCGCGCCATTCGTTTTCGCTTCGATCCGCCGCGAAAACGAGCGGATCATGTCCGCACTAAAGAAGCACGCCGAAAGCCCGCCCTCAGGCTAGCGTTCTACGCGAGTGACGTTATGGCCGACGATCGTCCTTGATGAGCTTACTGCGATTCGAGCAGTCGACGATGGATGAACCACTCCTCTCCGCCGTCAATGCGGCCTTCCCGATCGTTCGCGACGACCTAGCGCTCGCGCAAACGGACCTCGACGAAATCGTCGGATTCCGAAGCTCCTAACCTCGTGTCACCCTGAGCGGAGCGGCGCAGCCGCGCAGTCGAAGGGCCGACGGCGTAAGCGATATCCCGTCGCCGCTTCGACAAGCTCAGCGTGACAAAGTGCGGGCCCTCGACAAGCTCGAAGTGGCACGGTGACGAAGAGGGGGCGATGCTGATCGTAACTGGAAGCGTGACGGCTCGCGCCGACACGTTGGAACGCCTCAAAGAAGGCAGCCTCGAACACGTGCGCCGTTCGCGCGCGGAACCTGGCTGCATCAGTCACGCGGTCTACGTGGACTGCGAGAATTCGCTGCGCCTGTTCTTCTTCGAACGGTGGGCCGACCGCGCCGCTCTGGACGCCCACTTCGGTGTCCCCGAAACCGGCGAATTCGTGCGGTCGCTCCGGTCCCTCGCCGCCGAAAGTGCCGGCCCAACCATCTACGAGACGCCGGGGTAATGCCTCGCCAGGACGCTCAGTGCCCGAGGTGCCAACCGTGTTCGGTGCACTTGTAGGCGATGAGGCCGCGCGCCGTTTTCGGGATCGCTTTTTCCGCGGCGCGCTTGGTCGCAAACGCGGCTTTGCGCGCGCCGTTGCGGTTGTAACACGAGCGCCCTTTGGACCACCACGCGCGTCGCTCGTTCACCTCAAACCTGCGAGTGCGAATCGACGTCGACGCCGACCGTCGCGGTGACCGGATAACTCTGGCACATGAGCACGAAGCCGCGAGCGATCTCGTAGTCCTCGAGGGCGTAGTGGACGTCCATGTCGACTTCACCCTCGACGAGCATGACGCGGCACGTCGAGCAGACGCCGCCCTTACAGGAGTACGGCAAGTCGAGACCGTGGCGCAGACCGGCTTCGAGAAGGGTCTCTTTGCCTTTCTCGATCGTGAAGGCGCGCCGCCGGCCGTCGAGGATCGCGTAGGCTTCGCAGCGTTCGGCCGGCGTCTCGGGAGCCGCGGCGGCCCGAGTGCGCGCGGCGCGCGGCCCGGCGGCGAACAGCTCGGTTTTCACGCGCTCCTTTGTGATGCCGTGAGCTTCAAGCGACGCGGCGACGGCTTCCGTCATCGGCTGTGGGCCGCAGACGAAGGCGACGTCGATAGAGGCGGGGTCGATCCATGACTCGAGCAGCGCGTCGCACTTCTCGCGATCGATGCGCCCCCCGAAGAGATCGATGTCTTGCAGCTCGCGGCTCATCACGAACAGAAGCGTAAGCCGGTCGAGATGGCGATCCTTGAGGTCTTGGAGCTCGTCGCGGAACATCACGCTCGACGAACTGCGATTTCCGTACACGAGCGTAAATCGGCTGTGCGGTTCGGTCTCGAGGGTGTGCCGGACGAGCGAGACGATCGGCGTGATCCCGCTGCCCGCTGCGAAGGCGAGGTAGTGTTTCTGGTTGGCAGGATCGAGCGGAACGTGGAAGCGCCCCTCGGGCGGCGCGACCGCGATCGGCGCACCCGGGACGAGCGCATCGTGGGCCCACGAGGAGAAGCGGCCGTCGGCGACGCGCTTGATCGCGACCCGCAGCTCGTTCTCCGAGGGAGCGGCGCAGATCGAGTAGGAGCGGCGCACGGACTCGCCCTCGATCTCGGCTTCGATCGTAAGGAATTGCCCCTGCGTAAAACGGTAACGCTCGCGCAAGTCTTCCGGGACGTCGAAGGTGACCACAACGGCATCGCGCGTTGTCGGGCGCACGGATTTGACGCGCAGCATCGCAAAGGCGCGCGAAGCCTGCGGGGCCGCTTCATCGTCAGTGCGCTTTAAAATGATCGAAGGGCTCCCGGCAGGCGGTGCAACGGTACAGCGCTTTACACGGGGTCGAGCCGAAGCGGCTAACGAGTTCGACGGCGCTCGAGCCGCAGCGCGGACACGCGGCGCGCTCGTCGACAAAAGAGGTGAGGTCGATCGGCGCGTTCGGATCGATCGCGCGCGCACGCGGTGGCGAGATGCCGTAGTCGCGCAGTTTTTCGCGCCCGGCGATGCTGAGCCAATCGGTCGTCCATGCCGGCGCGAGGCGCACGTCGAGCGCGACCCGGGCGATCCCGCGCGTGCCGAGCAGCCTCACGATCTCGCGCTCGATTGCGCGGATCGCGGGGCAGCCGGAATACGTCGGCGTAATGGCAACGTGCAGCGCACGTTCCCCCTCATCGTCCGACCATGACACGTCGCGGACGATCCCGAGATCGAGGATCGAGATCGCCGGAATCTCGGGATCCGGAATTTCGCCGAGCCACGTCCAGATCTCGGCAATCGCCGGTTCGTCCCTCACCATCGCGCAGCCGTGACGCTGCGCGCGACCGATTGCATCTCCGCGAGCAAATAGCCCAGCGCCTCGGTGTGTTTGCCGGTCTTGCCGCCGGCGTGCATCCACCCGTCGTCCGGACGCGTCAAGGTCGCGTCCTGGAGGACGCGCGAGACGTGCGCGTCCCATGGCGTGTAGAGTGCCCGCAAATCGCAAGCAACGCCGCGCGCGAGCAGTTCGTCATCGACCGCGTCGGGCGCGAAGAACTCACCCGTGTAGGGCCACGCATCGCCGATTGCGGCCTGGATGCGCGCGTGACTCGTCTCGGTACCGTCACCCAGGCGCAGCACCCAGTCGCCGCTTCGCCGGACGTGATAGGCGGCTTCACGCGCGGCCTTGCTCGCGATTGCCGAAATGCGCTCGTCGCGCGACGCACCGAGCGCCTGCAGCAGATAGAGGTGCCACGTGTCGAACAGGAACTGGCGCGCGGTCGTATCGGCGTAGTTGCCGTTCGGGCGTTCGACGAGCAAGACGTTACGGTACTCGCTCTGATCGCGAAAGTACGCGAGCCGGTCGGCATCGCGGCCGCGGCCCTCGACCTCGCCCGCATAGTCGAGCCACATGCGCGCGTGTCCGACGAGATCGAGCGCGACGTTCGTCAGCGCAAGGTCCTCCTCGAGCGCCGGGCCGTGGGCCGTCCACCCGGCAAGCCGTTGTCCCAGCACGAGCGCGCTGTCGCCGAGCCGCAAGAGGAAAACGAAAAGCGCCGCATCGCGGGCCTCGCTCAGCGGCCCAGACATCTGCAACCTACCAAACGGTAAGGCATGCGGTAACTATACGCGCCCGGTGCGAGCACCGTCAAGTGCCGCGCGGCTCGCGCAGCGAAAGCGCGAGAATCCAGACGGCAACGAAGACGACGGCCCACGGGAGGACGACCGGGCCGGCCAGCATCGGTGCAAACGGAAAGCACACGAGGAGATATCCGAGAATGCGTCGCCGCGCGAGCGCATAGGGAAGGCCACAAACGAAATACCAGGGGGACGAAAGGCGCAACATTCTTCGCGCCATATTCGGCTAGCGTCTTGAAATAGCCGTTGCCGGCGCCGAGCCACGAGATGACGGCGACGGCCACGAACGCGGCGATGCTTCCCGCGACCCGCAGGCGCACCGAGCGCACCGCGGCGACGATCGGCAACCCCAAGAGAACGAAGGGCGCCTTGATGAGGCCGGCGATCGCGATCGAGCCGAACGCGAGGGTCGCCCGCTTACGCACGACGGCAGTAGCAAAGACGAGCGGCGCGATCGCAATCAAGTCGTTGTGCCCGTTCGCCACGTATTGGAGCATCAAGCCCGGGTTGAGCGCGAAGACGTTGAGGATGCGCGAAGGCGCGCCGAGCGCGCGCAGTCCCGCGAGCACGGAGCTCGTTAGCGCGGGAGCGGCACACGAAAACAGGAGCATGACCCCGCACCCGACGCCGACCGCAGTGCGTCCGGGCTTCTGCCGGTAGAGCGCGAGCAGTGCA
>Ga0302326_10009947_pt1 | contig 20645 bp, 8 predicted proteins | sample Palsa_T0_3_FD_202264 | JGI IMG/M metagenome (GOLD analysis project Ga0302326, IMG submission 202264) | Peat permafrost microbial communities from Stordalen Mire near Abisko, Sweden - Palsa_T0_3 | ecosystem: Environmental > Terrestrial > Soil > Palsa > Peat permafrost | place: Sweden: Abisko...
CAAGCCCATCCAACCATCCCGCTAGCCGCCCACTGGGTGGAGCGATTCAAGCAAACCAAGGCCGTATTATTGGATCAATGCACTATTCTTGGGCCGGGCAGCAGTCGCATCTTGCTGGCGGAAGATCCGGGGGGACCGCGGCAGATTCAATGGGAACGATTAATCCTGGCGACGGGCGCGCGGGAATTGTTCCTTCCTTTTCCGGGATGGACCTTGCCCGGAAATTTCGGGCCGGGCGGCCTGCAATCCCTGGCCAAACATGGCTGGCCCGTGGCGGGCAAACGCATCGTGCTGGCGGGCAGCGGACCGCTCCTGCTGGCCGTTGGCGGTGGTTTGCGCAAGATGGGAGCCTGCATCCTCTCCATCAATGAACAGGCTCCCTTGTCGCGCTTGATTTCGTTTGGAGCGGGACTGTTTCGCTGGCCGTCCAAATGGGGGCAGGCGGCCCGCCTGAAATGGACTTTGCGCGGAACGCCATTCCGTTGCGGAGTCTGGCCGATTGGCGCGCAAGGAACGGAACAACTGCGCGCGGTGACTCTAACCGACGGACGCCGCCAATGGACGGAGGAATGCGATCTGCTGGCCTGCGGCTTCGGGCTGGTCCCCAACGTCGAATTGCCCCTGGCACTAGGATGTCAATTAGACAACGGGTTCGTGCGGGTGGATGCGTGGCAGGCCAGTAGCGTGGCCGGTGTTTATTGCGCGGGAGAATTGACGGGTATCGGCGGGGCGGACGCGGCGCTGGTGGAGGGCAGCATCGCAGGTTTGGCGGCCAGCGGGCACGAAAACGCCATCCGTCAGTTGATGGCCAGCCGCGCATCGTGGCGCCGCTTCAGCGCCGGCTTGGCAAAGGCGTTCGCGCTGCGAGAGGAAGTGGCGCGCCTGGCATCAGCGGAGACGATGGTCTGCCGATGCGAGGACGTTAGGTTCGACAGAATGAAGAGCTTCGCCTGCTGGCGGGAGGCCAAGTTGCAAACCCGTTGCGGGATGGGGACCTGCCAGGGCCGGGTTTGCGGAGCGGCGGCCCGGGTCCTTTTCGGATGGGGCATGGAATCGGTTCGTCCGCCAGTTTTGCCAGGACGGGTGGAGAGTCTCACCCAGGACTGAGAACGTGTCTGAAAAATACGAGGGGTTCTGCGGCCAGGGATTTTGGCCCAGCCCTTGCGTGCAAGGGCCTTTGGCGCGAAAACAGAACCCCTCGTATTTTTCAGACACGCTCTGAGGCTAATTGGCAACAATTCATAGAGAGCGTGTAATATTTCGCCAAGATAAAGTTTGTGAACAGGCGTAAATTTCTTAACAGGACTGTAACGCGGGCAGCGCAAATCGTTTTGTTTTCGATTGGATGATCGCCGGGTCGCGGGCTAATGCTTACGAATTGTAAATCACAAATAATTATTATGCCAACCACAGAAGCTCCCTCAGTTTGTATGAAATTATCACCGCGCGCCTTGATGAATTTGACAACTCTGGTCGTTTGCCTGGTTACTGCGGCGGTTGCGGGACGAGCACAAACCGTGACGAACACTTTTACCAACCCCAACCTCGACTTTGTAAACAACGGAATCATCGGCACCGGCTTTACCGGTGTTGACCTCAATTCCGGGGACATCCCCGGCGGGAGTGGCGGCGGAACGACGCCAGTGGCCAATTCCGGCGCTGTCCTGGGCGACCCTGGCTCGGGGTTTCTGTTTGTGCAAAACCTTGACGGTGGTTTTGCCGGGGCGGAGGACGACGGCTTTTACTCCTTCAGCATTGTGTGGGGCGATTTTGACGCATATCTGGATGTTACCGCGCCGTTTAATAACGAAAACTATGTGTTCGCCGGGCTGCTGGCCCGCGCCGTCAGCGATGGAACCGGGCAGCCCTATAATCCCACTGGCACCAACGCGAGCGAGAATTGGGTGAACATCACGCGCTTTGAAGAATTCGGAATTCCCACCCAGGTCCGCTACGCCAGCAACGCGGCGGATACTCAGATCACTGTTACCAACCTTTATGGGACGACTGACGGCACTTCTGCGGACGTATTCCTGCGCATCAACCGCACCGGCGATGTCTTCAGTTTTTACGATAGTGCAAGTTACGGAGGGCCTTGGACGCTCGAACGGACCATTGCCCGTCCGGATTTGCATGGCGCGGCGATGCAGGTTGGCATTGAGGAAGGGTCCTTTACCGCCAATGAACCGACCATAACTTTCGCGGATTTTGGCGTGTTGGGGACGAACACCGTCACGCCCCCGGCCAACGATCCTACGAACCTACTGGTCTCCAATTTCAACACAAACGGCTCGGTCAACGTTTCGTGGACGCCGGCGCCCGGCAGTGATGGCAGTATCGTGGTGATGACTTTGAACCAACCTATCACTCAGTCGCCGTATTATGGTTTCTCCTATGTTGGCAATTCTAACTTTGGCAGCGTAGTCAACATGGGAGGACACGAACAGGCGGTTTATGCCGGTTCGGGAACCAACGTCACCGTCACTGGCCTTCTGACCAGCAGCGACGTCTATAGCGTGGCGGTTTACTCTTACACGACCAACGGTGGAACGACGCCGATTACCTACGATTCCAACCCGGCGACGACTAGTTTTAACGGTCCAGGGGTCATTGTTAGCATCACCGCCAGCATTAATCTTACGAGCATCCCGGTGAATGGAATAGCGACTGTTGACGTGCTTGCCAACTTTAGCAGCGGGGGCACTCTGGATGTCACCTCGGGCGCATCCGTCACTTCGTCAGATCCTGCGATTAATGCCGCCACTTCAACGGTTAATGGTGTCGGCTACTTGGTTCTTGGAGCCAGCGCCGTGACGGCGGGAAACACCAATGGCAACATCACGGTCACTTATGGCAGTTTCAGCAACAGCATTGATGTTACCAGCCATTTGCCCGTATTCACGGACAACTTCAGCGCGGTGCATAGTTATCTTACCAACGGCGCCGTGGGAACAGGTTGGGACGGAGTTTATGAAACCAATACCGATATCGCCGGTGGTGTCCAGCCGGCGGCTCTGGCCATGAGCCTTTTCGACGCGGATATTACCAGTAACAATTGTCTGACCATCAGTTCGGCCAATGGATATTGGAAGGCATTGGATGACAATGGTCCTTTCCTTTACAAAATCGCTCCGGGAGATTTCGAAGCTTCCGTTCATATTACCGGCTACAATCATGTTGGTTACAATTTTGTCGGCCTCATGGCCAGGGGCTATGCCGCCACAAACAATGCTTCCCCTTTCGGCACAGGTGCAAGAGAAGACAATGTGAACTGGCAACGATTCGATCAATTTGGCGATTCTACGGTCCTCTTCAATACCATCAATGGAGTTACAGCCGAAACCGATGACCAGGACGGAGACACGACTGATTATTGGCTCTTGATGACCAGAGTCAACGCCACCAACTTTTATTTGTTTAAGTCGGCGACCTTCGGCGGGCCATGGACCCTCGTGCATAAAGTGGCCCAACCGGCCTTCGTCGCCGGCACGATGCTCCAAGTTGGAATCGAACAGGCTACGTACAGCGGCGCCATTGGAGTGGCGCAGTTCGACACCTTCATGCTGGATGGCGACGGCATTGTTGGCGCCGGGTTGACTCCTGCCACAGTTCCGACCCCTGCAACGAATGTGCAAGCCACTTTGACCTTGGGCGACACAGCAGCCAACATTACTTGGACCAATGGAGTGATCCCTCCCTCCGGCACTCCGACGGCCTTTGTGGTGATGCGCGCGGGAGCTCCGGTGAGTTCCCAGCCCTACTTTGGCGATTTAACCACGGCCAGCAGCGTCTTTGGAGCGGGCACAGATTTGGGTGGAGGCAACTTCGTGGTATTCCGCGGTGTAGGAACCAATGTTACAGTGACGGGCCTGACGCCTGGCATTCAGTATTATGTCGTCGTTTATGAATACGCCGGCTCCAGCACCACCAAAGCCTTCAATACTGCGGGCGGCGCCGCGGCCGTAACCCCGCCGGTCATCTTTACGGGCATCACTGCGGTCGTGACGTCGTCGGCTGTGCCTGTCAATGGTATTGGCGGATCCTATCACATTATTGCGACGCTTGAAGGAACCACCAACACGGTTGACGTTTCCGGCAGCGCGACGCTCATCGCCACCAATGGCATTGTCACTGGCGCAAATGGCGTGTTCACCGGGTTGAGCGTGGGCACAGATTCCAATGTTACCTTTAGTTTCACGGCTGCGGGTTCAACCTACACGACTCCTGCGTATTCCGTATCAGCACGGGCGCCAAGCTATTCGGATAACTTTGGGAAGCCCATCAATTATTTGGCTCTCGCCCAAGCGGGTAGCAATGCGGTTGCGAACACGATTTGGGACGGCGTTTTCCTGGGCGGCGCAAGTGGAGCGCCTGCCGGCTATAGCATTCCCGGCGGAGTCGATGGGGGCGGCCAGACCACGACGCTTGACGCGAGCATCACCCAATCCAACGCCCTGACTTTGGTTCACCAAAACGACACTTGGGACGGCACGGGCGCAAATGATGGCTTCCTCCTCTATAAAAACGTCGTCGGCGACTTCCAAGCCTCGGTCTTTGTAACCAACATGGTGCAATCGGCCTACCAAATGTCCGGCATCATGGCGCGTCTGGCGACCTACAACGGCGCAGCCGCCAGCGGAACGGGTGGCGTGGAGAACTTCATCAACCAGACTGAGTTTGAAGAATTTGGTTTTTTGGATATATTGCGTTTTGACATTAATGGAGCAGACGACAACTTTGGCACCCCCCCGGCTGTCATCCCACCCAACAATGGTTTCCTGATGGTGAGGACACAGGGAACTAATTTCACTTTTTACCGAAGAAGCAGCCCGACCAATGCCTTCGTTGGACCTATAGCGACCTACACGGAAAATCTCCTCCTCTTCGCCAATGGCAGCACCAATGTCGTGGAGGTCGGGCCATGTTCAGCAACCTACAACGTCGGAGGCAGCGGCGAACTCAGCACGACCTACACCCAGTTTATGCTGGATCTGTCCACAGGACCGGTTTTGTCGTACTCCGTGGCTGGAGGCAACCTTACCATCTCTTGGGACGCGAGCGATTCCTTCCAGCATCTTTATTCAACCACGAATCTTGTCAGCCCATTTACAGTAGTGTCGGGCGTTACCGTTACGACAGCCAGTGGAATCAGTTCCGTAACCGTGCCCATAGGCGCTGGGAACAAGTACTACAAAGTAGGGCCTTGAGGCGGGTCACATCGTGCATTAGAGTAACCGAATGAGAAAAAGCGAGAAAACATTGACGGCGTTTGCAATGGAAGGAAACAGTGGGCCACGCTTGCGCAAGGGCGGATTCACCTTGATCGAATTGCTGGTGGTCATCGCAATCATTGCGATTCTGGCCGCGTTGCTCCTGCCGGCGCTGGCCACCGCCAAGGAACGCGGCAAGCGCACCCAATGCATGAGCAACTTGAAGCAAATCAATTTGTCGCTACAAATGTATTCGGGCGAAAACAAGAATTTATTGCCTAATCTGCCTAATGACGACGGTGGGTACTGGGCTTGGGATGTTCCCGGATATGCCGCCCAGGATATGTTGGGCAATGGCTGCACCTGGCAAATATTCTTTTGTCCGGACATTCTGAACAGATTTAGCCTGTCGAACGAGTTTCAATTGTTCTGGCAGTGGGAAGGCGGGCCATCCGTGGTTCCTGGTGACGCTGCCATCAGTCAGTATGCCTTCACTCTGCCCGGTTCGGCTGGCTACGTGCCTGAGAGCCCGCTGGATGGTTGTTTCACCAACGTGAATACCAATTTCGGAGTTAATCCGCCTTCGTGGAAATTGGATGTGCTTGATATTCCTTATGGCTCCCTGTCCGGCCGAGTGCTGATGGCTGATCCTGTTATTGCCATCACTTCAAGCACTTCGACTAATTGGACGGACATTGAGGGCAGCTTTCCCATTCATCATACCACGGCGCACATGGAGGGCGCGAAGCCTGCCGGCGGAAACCTCAGCTTCCTCGACGGCCATGCGGAATGGCGCAACTTTAGGTACATGATTAAGCGCACGAGCGAGGAATCGGGCCAGGCGCAAAACTCTCCAAACGGCCCGGCGTTTTACTGGTGAAATGCGAGATTTTTCGGCCTTTCCTTGTGCTCGCGTTGGCCGCGGCGACGACTTTACGGGCTGACCAAGGCGGCACTCAGGAGAATGTCATCACCAGGATCGATCCTCCAGAAAAGGATTTCTTTTCCAAAGTCATTTATTATCGCGGCATTCCGATCAAGTCCTCGCAGGAAGTCGTGAATGGTGCATTATTCGCCGCGCGCGACCGGCTTGCAATCATGCTCACAAACCTTCCCGACGTTTGCGAAAACCTTCGCGCTGCCCACGCCGAATTGCACATCATCGGCCGTAATCAGGTCACCTCCGATCTTCCGGAGTGGCGCTTTCAGAAGGGCAAGCCGCTGGCGCAATACAACGGCCTCACGATTGACCAACGCACGCGTGGCATGGGCGGCAGAATTGCCTCCTGCGGCGAGGAAAATCTGCTCAAATTGGAAAAGGACCGCTACTCTGGGCGCGACATTTGCATCCATGAATTTTCCCATTGCATCTACGCGGTAGGAATTCCGCGCGAGGTTCGCGTGCGCTTCCGGCGCCAGTTCAAAGCTTCGCTGGCCAAGGGGCTTTGGGACAAGGCCTACGCCGCTTCCAATGATGACGAGTTTTTCGCGGAGCTTGCGATGTGGTATTTTGGCACCCATGGCGATCTGCACATGACCGGCGCAAAACCGGCCAACGGTCCGGCTGGCCTCAAAGCCTATGACCCGGATGCTTTTGCGTTGTGGGACGAATTCTTCAGCGGCCGGATCAAAATTGCGCGCGCGACCCGAGCGGACTCGGCTGCGTTCGAAGATGATCCTGCCACGGCTTACACAGCCACGGCAACCATCAACGTCGATCTGAACAAAAGAGGTCCGGCCATAAACCCCCGCCTGTATGGCATCTTCTTGGAGGAGATCAATCACAGCGTTGATGGCGGGTTGTATGCGGAAATGATTCGGAATCGTGGATTTGAGGATGCCAAGCCGCCGGAAGGCTTCACATTCCGGCCCGGAGCCGATGGACGCGCGGGCCGATGGATGGCCAAAGGCTACGATGCGGAGGCCTTCGGCCATTTTGATTATTTCAATCCCGACGGCGCCATGAAGGATTTTCCGTTTTGGTCACTCATCAAGGAAGGCTTGGCTCAGGGATCCATGAATCTGGATACCAACAATCCACTTAATCCCGCAGGCCCCCGTTCTCTGCGCTTGGAAATTGACAGCCTAAGTTCTGGCCGCCTCGGCATTGCCAATGAAGGGTTTTTTGGCATCGGCGTCGCGACGGGCAAGAAATACAATCTATCCTTCTGGGCGCGTGGCGAAGGTTTTTCCGGCCCGCTCACTGCATCCGTGGAAGACTCCGGCGGCGTTCTTTGCGCCAATCCTGTCAATATAAAAGGCGTGACCAGCCAATGGCAGCAGTTCCATGCCACCATCATGGCCACCCAAACCAATCCCAAGTCCCGTTTCGTCCTCATCGCCGGAGCCAAGGGCAAAGTCTGGTTGGACATGATTTCACTCTTTCCGACTGACACCTTCAACAACCACCCCAATGGCCTGCGCCCTGACCTCGCCCAGTTTCTGGCGGATATGAAACCCGGATTTATTCGTTTCCCAGGTGGTTGCGTCATTGAAGGCGGCACCATTGAAACCGCCTATAACTGGAAGTATTCCGTCGGTCCCCTGCCTGGACGCCAGGAGCAATTCGGCCCTTGGGGCTATCGCGAAACCCACGGCATGGGGTTCTTTGAGTACCTCCAATTCTGCGAAGACATCGGTGCGGCGCCTCTTTACGTTGGATTTGCGGGGGAGACGTGCCACTTTCGCAGCGTGAAGGACGTGCCGATGGATCAAATGGGTTGGGTCGTTGCCAATTTTCTCGAGGCCCTCCAATTCGCCAATGGCCCCGCCTCATCACCTTGGGGCAAACGTCGCGCCGAGGAAGGACATCCCAATTCCTTCGACCTCAAAATGGTGGAAGTCGGCAACGAAGGACAGGCCAGAACGTTCCCGCCCCGTTACCAACTTGTTCATGCCGCCCTCAAATCCGAATATCCGGAGATTTCCTACATCAACGATTTTTCATTCATTCGGCGAAACCAGATGGGCACGGAGCCTTCCGATATCGAGGACAACCATTACTACGAAAGTCCAAATTGGTTTATGACGCACACGAATCTCTACGACGCTCGCGACCGCAAACTCCCGCCTGTTTATGACGGGGAGGTTGCCGTGACATCCGGCGACAGCAGCGACACGCACGGCACTCTCCTTGACGCTTTGAGCGAGGGGGCATTTCTCATGGGTTTGGAACGCAACGCCGACGTCGTGAAAATGGTTTCCTACGCCCCCCTTCTTGCCAACGTCAGCGGACGCACGGGCTGGCATGGGATGATCTATTTCGATTCCCTTCGTTCCTACGCCACTGTTTCTTATTACCTCTGGAAATTATTTGGCTTAAACCGGCCCGATTGCACCGTCCAAACTGATGTCAACTATACTCCGGACGCGCCTGCGGGCATTTACGGAGGCATCGGCGTGGGGACTTGGAACACGGCGGCGGAGTTCAAGGACATTCGAGTCGAAAAGGATGGTCAGGTTTTATATGCTTCGGACTTTCCCAAGGGCGCCGGCCGATGGCAGAGCGAAGGCGGTGATTGGTCTGTAGTGGACGGCGCTTACCACCAAGGCAAACAGGCTGTCGGACTCAGTTACTTCGGCGATGAAGATTGGACCGACTACACTCTTTCGTTGAAAGCGCGAAAAATCGCCGGACAGGAGGGTTTCCTTGTTGTGTTCGGACATAAGGGCGGTGACAAATATTGGTGGAACGTCGGGGGTTGGGGCGACCACGAGCACGCGATTGAATTTAATCAAACCGATGTCGGAAGGCATGTCCCAGGCAGCGTGGAAACGGGGCGTTGGTACGACTTGAAAATCCAGATCAACGGGCGGCGCATCCAATGTTTTCTGGACGGCAATCTTATTCATGACGCCGCCGCCCCGGTGTCGGATCGATTCTTTGCGCTCGCCGGCCGCGATGAACGAGCCGGTGAAATCGTTCTCAAAGCCATCAACGTCTCCAAAACTTCTGTCAGCGCGAAAGTCAACTTGATTGGCGCCAGCAGTCGCGTTACCAAAGGAAGATTGACCACGCTTTCTTCGGAGCGGCTGGCGGACAATAATTCGTTCGAGAGGCCGACGAAGGTTGCGCCTCAGGAAGGTTCTCTCGAAACCGCCGGCGACCATTTCAGCTATCAATTTCCTCCCAACTCACTCACGATAATCAGAGTCCCAATCCCATGAAAACGATCCAAGCATGTTTCTTAAGGGAATTATTTAAATTCACCTCCATCCTGGCGATCTTTATCCCGCTTGCGTCCTCGGCGGAGGACGGCCACCCCAGCCCGCAACAAGGCCGTCGCGGCCGGGGCGCCGGTCCTCAGCAAGGCGTCTATAAATCGATCATCACTCCGCACTGGTTCGCCAGTGACACCAAGTTTTGGTACATGAACGCGTTGCGGGGCGAGGCCAGGGAGTTCGTTCTTGTGGATGCGGAACGCGGACTGCGCCAGCCAGCCTTCGACCACGATAAACTTGCCTCCGCGCTTTCCAAAGCCGCCGGCAAGGAATTCAAGGCCGATCATCTTCCGTTTACTTCCATAGAATTCAGCGATGACGGGAAGTCCATCAAATTCGACGCAGCCGACAAATCCTGGCGTTGCGATTTGGATTATTATCAATGCGTTCCCCAAGAAAAGCACACCTCCTTCGTCCCTACTTCTCTGCCTGCCATCGCTTCAATAGACATCCAGGATGATGAATTGCATCCCGCGTCGCCTCAAGCGGACCAAGATGAGGATCAAGGACAGCGGCGGGCGCGCCGCGGCGGTGGCGGACGTTCGCCGGATGGAAAATGGTCCGCCACGGTGCGCGACTACAACATTTACCTACGCGCCTTGCCGGACGGCGCTGAGGAACAAATCACGCAGGATGGCAAGGAGGGTGACGCCTTTGGACGTCTGCAATGGTCCCCCGATTCCAAAACGCTCACCACCTGGCAAATCGTGCCAGGGGACAGAAAACTCGTGCATCTCATAGAATCTTCCCCGCCCGACGGAGGACGCGCCGTGGAACGCTCGCATCCCTACGCTCAGGCTGGAGATAAGTTCAGCACCTATCAATTAAGTATCTTCGACGTGGCCAGCCGTAAACTTATCAAGCCCCAAGTAGAACCGTTCGAGCACGAGTACGAAACTCCCATCCTGCACTGGAGCCTGGACAATGCGCACGTGAGCTGGCAACAGGAAGATCGCGGCCACCAGCGCATGAGACTCATCGAAGCGGACACCCGCACCGGCAGCGTCCGCAACCTTGTGGATGAGCGGACCAAGACCTTCATTTGGACCGCCCACGCCGAAGGCCCGGCTCGATACGGCTTTAGGATTTTCACCTTTTTGGAGAAGACCGACGAAGTTCTGCATCAATCCGAAAAGGATGGCTGGCGGCACATTTATTTGATCGATCCAAAGACCGGCGAGAACAAACAAATCACCCAAGGCGCGTGGATCATCCGAGGCATCACTAATGTGGACGAAGATAAACGCCAGATTTGGTTTGCCGCCAGCGGCATGTATTCCAGCCAGGACCCCTATTTCGTTCATTACGGCCGCGTCAACTTCGACGGCACCGGCCTGGTCATGCTAACCGAGGGCAATGGGAACCACACCATCGCTTATTCGCCCGGCAAGAAATATATAATTGACACATATAGCCGGGTGGACATGCCGCCCGTCAACGAGTTGCGCCGCGCTTCCGACGGCAAGCTGGTCTGCAAACTTGAGGAGTCGGATATCACTGAGCTTGTGGCGCGCGGCTTCAGGACGCCCGAAGTTTTCACCGCCAAAGGCCGCGACGGTGTCACGGATATTTGGGGGATTATCACCCGCCCGGCCAATTTCGATCCCGCCAGGAAATATCCCGTTCTGGAAAGCATCTACAACGGCCCGCAGGATTCCTACGTTCCAAAATCGTTCAGCGGGGTCGCCGGGCGCGGAGGCGCGTATGGGCGGCTGGGGTTTATCGTCGTCCAATGCGACGCTATGGGCACCGCCAACCGCTCCAAGGCCTTTCACGATGTCTGCTGGCATAACCTCGGCGACGGCGGATTTCCCGACCGCATCGCGTGGATCAAAGCGGCCGGGGCCAAACATCCTGAAATGGATTTGACCCGCGTCGGCATTTTCGGCACATCCGCCGGCGGGCAAAACGCGGCGGGCGCGGTTATTTTTCATCCGGAATTCTACAAGGCGGCGGTGGCCAATTCCGGTTGCCACGATAATCGTCTTGATAAAGCTTCCTGGAACGAACAATGGATGGGCTATATGCCGCCCGACAAAATCTGGAGCAAAAGCGATGATAATTGGTATTCCAAGTCGTCCAACATCGACAACGCGGCCAGGCTTGGCGGAAAACTTTTTCTTATCGTCGGCGAACTGGATGACAACGTTCCGCCGGAATCCACCCTGCGGTTGGTGGATGCGCTTATCAAGGCGGACAAGGATTTCGATTTTTTGGAAGTCCCCGGCGCCAACCACGGCGCGGGCAGCCCTGTCACGCAGCGACGGACCCAGGATTTCTTCGTGCAAAATTTGCTGGGCAAAATGCCGCCCAATAGAAACGCCGGCGAAAGCGACCCGGTCAACTCCGCGAACTGAAGCGCGGCTTCGCTCACCAACAAGGGCGGGCAATTCAACCCGTAAAGTCCGTCACTCAGCCAGCTACAACCGCCTTGAGGTTGGCCAGGCCGCGTTCAACGTCTTTTGCCATCATGGTGTCGCAACTGACAAAGACCATGATAATCTTGAAAAAAAACGGCGCTTTGCCTTTCATGGTCCAGGTCACGATGGTTTGGGAACCTTCGGGCTTCAACGCGAACTCGTGGGTGTTGGTGCAACTCCACGGTTTGGAAAAATCGAATTGGCAGCGGACAAGATCGTTCGGGCGGCTTTCCGTGATCGTCATCTTGCCCACGCCGACTTTGCCGTTGCCTTCCCAGGAGAAATTGGCGCCGCTGCCGGACGCGGGGCTGCCGTAGGTCACCTTCATGTTGGGATCGAGCTTCGCCCACGGCGACCATTCCAGGAATTTGTGCAGGTCGTCCATGTAAGGGAAGACTTTGGCCGGCGCCCCTGTAATGGCCTCCTGGCGCTGAATGGTCCATTCGTCGGGTTTGGTTGAAGCGATGATGGCGATGATGCCGATAACGGCCACCACCGCGAGCAGAATGTACCAAATCATAATTTTGCCTTTCGGTTCATAATGAACAGTTGTAAAGTGAATGTAAAGCCGCCGGCACGTTTATTGAAGCGCAAAATTTCAATCCCTCGGGCGGTGCCCGACTGCTCCATCTGCATTTTATCGAAGCGACACGCTTTTTCTTACTTGGCCCGCTTCATTTTCTGGCGATGGCGAAGGAGCGGGAGCGGCCTTGCATGGGAAGCGGCACCGTGACTTCCCGGCCGCCAATCAAATTAACGGTGGCGATGGTGGCTGAACCGTCGCGGATGATGTATGCGCCGGAAGCGGAGGCACGGATACGCAAGGTGGCTGTGTGCGCAACCATATTGGCGCTTTCCAGCCAGAAACCGGCAGTCGAGAGATCGCTTTTCAGGGTAATGGGTTTGGAAGCGGCGAAATGATCGTTGTCCAAAATTAAACTCAATGTGCCGTTGTCAAGCATGGCGTCAAAACGGCGGCGCACGCCCTCCCTGGGAATTACTTCCAGCCGGCCAAACCATTTTTGACGCAGCTCGCCGCCATAGCAAAAGCGTCCGAAAATGGGATCGTCGGCCACGATGGTAGCGGCGGCGCGAAGAGCGCCACAATAACCCAGGTCTATTTCCGAGGCATACATCCAGGAACCGCGATGATGGGCTTGGCCAAGCCAGGTCTGGCCAAAGGGAGCCGGCTCAAATCCGCCTCCGGCGCCGCCGTCCTTGTCCTTGCCGGGGAACCAATAGCCGTAGTTGGATTCGGGCGTGCCAGTGTTCATCAAGGCCCAGGAACTGAGCAAGGAAGCGTAGCCGAGGCGAAGGTAATCCACCGGATTGACCGCGAAATTGAGGGCGTAATCGAGCACGCCCCAACCACCCATTTGAGACATATAGGTCAGGGTATAGGAGTTGCCTCCACCACCGCGAATGTCGCTGCCCAGCAGGTAGTAAGCCGGCGTGAGGCAGCCGCGGCAAAATAGATTGGCCTTCATCTGCTTCTCCAGGAAGGCTCGCGCTTTTTCCGGCGTGACGCCGGCCATCTTCTCCGCGCCACGGGGATCGCTGCGCAGAACGGCGTATTTGGCGAGGGCCTCGGTGGATTCAAATCCGGTGGTGTCAAAGGCATATTCGGATTGAAACAGATTGGCTCTTTGATTGACAAAGTAGCGGACTTTCTTTTCCCAATAGCCGCGCAATGTGTCCGCCTGGGATTGCAGTCCGTTGTCCTCCAACTCCCGGATGATGTCCAGGAAAACCAGTTCGTTGTAAAAGCCCGTGCCATCAAAGCCGCCGCCGTCCACCTCCCTGGGCACGACCACCATGGCCTTGGCAGTGCCGAAGGCGCGCTCCAGATATTCCCGTGCGGTGAGCGCCGTCTTGATCTCCGGATGGTATTTGGCCACGCGGTACATGGCTTCGTACATGACCAGCACGTGCGGGTAATCGTATTCGCGCCAGAGGTGAAGCTGGCCGCCCGCGCCGGTGTTGGTGCTTTCGCGGTTCTTTTTCCAATCGGGAATTCCATAAATGCCGTAGGCATAAGCCTCGTTGGTGGTGCGTTGCAGGCCGCCCCAGACAAAATGCTTGAGATAATAGTCCATGGCTTCCACCTCGCTTTGCACGGGGTAGTCGGCGTTTTTGGCGGCCAGAAAGGCGGGTTTGCAAAGGCCGGGATCGTCGCAGGAAACCTCGTAAATGCGGAAGCCGCGCAACAGGTCGTAATTGTCCGGTCCCAACAGCGCCCCAGTGAGCATATTGCGGTCGGAAATAAGGCCGTCGTACCACTTGGCGGGGTCGCGGTGCTGGCTGTGGGCGATGAAATGGGCGCGCTTGGAGATAAGAGTTTCCAGCGGCTCGGTGGAGAAAAATTCCAGATACATCAACTGGTTTTTATCGTAATGAACGGCCAGGCGGTTCTCTCCCAGCTTGGAAAATTTGACCTGGTAAAGGTGGTATGGCCCGTTGACGCCAAGGGACTTGATGGAAGTGGCCTCCGGAAATTCGGCTTCGATCCCGGTGATTTTATGTTTGGTGTTCAAGGCAAATTCGGCGAAGAGATTGCTGGGAATGGTCATGCCGGGGACCACGTGGACATCCACCTTGCCGTCCTCCACGAGGTTTTTGCGGACGGCGTCGTAATCGTCGGCCCATTGGAGTTTGAAGCCATAGGTTATGGAGTCGCCCGGCTGGCCGATCGGGGAAAGGGTAAGACTGGTGTTGGGCTGGCGCCAATGGGTGCCGCCTTGCTTGGCTGCGGCGCCCGCCACGGCCGAGTGAATGAAAACCTGGTATCCGGCGCCCGCGCCGCGTGTTCCAGGCTCCCAGTATTCGAGCTTGGTGTGGTCGTCCGTTGTCAACATAAGATAGGGGCCGCTTAAATCCGAGCGCATCCAAAACATGTACGAATCGTTGCCGGAGATGAAACTGTGCTTGAGAATCACCGGGGCGCCGCCGCCGCTCCGTCGCGAGGCGGCTGCGCCGATCGTGATCGGGATGGAAAGGTCGCCAATTACCAAGGGCGTCGCGGCCTCATTCTGCAAATGCAGCGTCCAAAGAATATCTTGCTCGTGAACGGAAAAAGCAACTTCCAGGCGAAGGAGAGGCCCAGCGTTGTTGGTGACGGTGTAAACAGCTTTGGAGATTGTGCCGTCAGCGTTGGTGGAAAAATTTCCTGCGCCATTCGCGACCAAAATGGCGGTTTGGACTGACTGCCAATCTTCGTTCGCGAGGCGGCATTTGATGACAAGGTCGCCCAGCCGCCGAGCGACGTAATCCGTCCCGGCGGGATCGGGGTCGTGATCGCGTTTCAAACTAACGATGGCGCCGTCGCGGAATTTGACATCAAACTGGGAAGCGGCGCGTGCGCCAATGGCAAGAAGAAAGGCAGCCGAGGCCAGGATGATAGACATTTTCCTCACGTCAATTGGCTTCGTCAGCGCGGAGCGTGCGGATGCCGTAGATGGCGCCTATTTCATTGCCCCCAGTGGCTTCGAAGCGGACGGTGACTTTCTTTTTGCCTTCCACCAGGCTGGCCGGGATTTTGTACTCGACATCGTAGAACTTCGTTTCGCCGCGAGCCTCGATGGTCTGCTCTCCTATTTTCTGGCCGTCCACGAGCACGTCGAACGTCCGCTTTCTCCACTCGTCAGAGTTGTAGCTGCAAACGAGGGTCATGGGGTGTTGGGGATCCACGGGAAGATCGAAGGAAAACCACTTCGTGCCGCGGCGGCCATAGCGCCCCATGGTCTGCTCCACGGAGCTTTCCTCGGGGGCGGAGGATTGCATATTATAATCACGCTCGGTCTGCATCTGGCCGGGTTGGGCGAAACCGACGGTGGCCTGCTTAATTTTTTCCTCACGGGCTTGTTGAGCGGCGAATTCGGCGGACTTCTTTTCCCATTCCGCCGGCGTGAAGGTGTCCCAATACACGGCGTAGGTGCGTTCGTGCAGGCGATAGAAAGGAACGAATGGCACATCTTTGTCGCGGCCAACGCCGATTGATTGGAAATCACCGGGATGGTCCGTCACGGGTTTGAGCCAATCGGCTACCGGAGTTTCGGCGGCGACCAGCACAGGAACGTCGATGGACAGCCCCCGTCCGCGTCTTCTTTGTTCCGGGCCGAGATCGCCGGCCAAAACCAGGGGACCCCACATTAAAGCGACGCGGCGCGGGTTGTCCGGCAACGGCTCTTCGTGGAGTCGCTTGGGCAAAACCAAGGCGACGCTGTCACCGCTTTGCCAGGTGCGTTCGATTTCCACATAGGAGCCGGGCGCAGGCAACTTTGCCGGCGCCTCGCCGTTGACCTTGACGCTGAAGTTGTCGCCCGCCCAAGAAGGGCGGCGCAAGGCCAGGGTAAATTTTTTGGAGGATGCGAGTGTGAATTTCAGGGAGGCGGATTCGCCTTCAGGGAAGGATGTCTCGACGGTCAGTTTCGCGCCGATGTTGGTCCAATCGGCGGTGGAAGGGGTGTAAAAATTGACCCAAAGTTTGTCTCCGGATTGATAATAAATTCCGTCGCCGTGCAGGGCGTGGCTTTCCATGCCCGTGCCGACGCAGCAGGTAAAGCTGTCAAACATATCCTGATATTCATGCGTGACACCGCGGCCAACCGGAACCATGTAGCAGGTGCGGCCATCCTTTGGGTCCATGGAACCAAGGACGTGGTTGAACAATGCCCGCTCCATAAATTCGGCATAACGAATATCGGGTTGCAAAGCGAAAAGTTCGCGGGTCATTTTGAGCATATTATAGACATTGCAGCTTTCGTCGTCACGGCCGTCCACGTCCTTGTTCAACTGGTCCGGGGGATCGAAGTATTCGTTGTGCCCGTGGCCGCCGGTGGCGTAACTGTGATGGAAGACGACTTGTTCCCAGAAAAATTTGGCGGCGTCACCGTCGGTCTGATTGCCGGTATAAATGTAACGGGAAAGTTCGCCGATCATTTTCGGCACCTGGGTGTTGCCATGTTTGCCGCCAAGAATATCGTTATGCGCGGCCAAGGGATCGACGATCGCTTTGTGTTCAAATTTGTCCGAGACGGCCAGCCATCGCGGGTCGCCGGTGTCGTGGTAAAGATCGGCCAGGACTTCGTTCATGCCTCCGAATTCGGTGTTGAGCATGCGCTGGTCTTGTGCCTCGGTCAGACGGCCCACGATGGACTCGACCCAGGCTGCGAATTTGATTTCGACGACGAGGGCGGCGGGATTGCCGGTGTAGTGGTAGGCGTCGCGCAGACCGGCGAAGATTTTGTGCTCGACGTACCAGGGAGACCACATTCCATTCAGATCAAAGCCGCCGGATTGAATGACCCCGTTGGTAATCTCCGCGAACCGCCCTTTGCCATTGACCAATTCGCTCCGGTTGCGGGGGCCGCCTGCGGCGCGGGGCGCATTAGCCATGAGCGCGCCAAGGTAGCCGTCGCCTTGCTTGTCTTGAATTTCCTTGAGTTCGCTGACGATGTAATCGGCACGCTCCTTGAATCTTGGATTGCCGGTGGCCGCATACATATAACTGACAGCGGAAAGATAGTGTCCGGCGATATGGCCGGTGAGTTGGCGGCCTGCTCCGTCCCATCCGCCATAACCGCCGTCGGTCTTATTGGTCAGTCCGGCGCGCAGGCGCAAATAGTAGAGCATCCGGTCGGGCTGGAGTTCGAGCAGGTATTTGGCGTCCAATTCCTGGGCGCGCTGGAGCGGGCCTCCTGTCAAACGCACATCGGACAACGGCAGTGGTTGCGCCGCGATCGCGACCGGGTGGTTTTCCGCGGAGGCGTTGAAAGCGGGCATTGCCATGACCAGCGCGGCAATAAACCATAGGGGCGAATAGCTTTTCATTTAGTGAGCCGATTGTTTTGTAGCGTGCAGAACCATTTCCGTGCTGCGAATATAGGGAGCGTGGACATCATAACGAAAGTCTTCGTGGCCATTGTAGGCCATCGTTTCTTCCACCAGCGCGAATAAGTCGGCATCGTAGCTCTTTAGTTGTTCACGGGTGATAATGGGATGCGGCTGGTCGTTGGGAGGATCGCCGGCGCCTCCGGCGTCGAAGTAAGCCAGAACACCTTCCGCCCAATATTCGACACGATTATGAATGGCAGGCGTGCCCTTCCACAAACCCTTGGCCATGGAATTGGTATAAATATCCAGCAGCCTGTGATCGAATCGTTCATCCATTCGTTTGACACGTATTTCATATTGCTGGACGTCGCGGCCGCGATTTTCCCAATTGGGGTCCGCCGGTCGCAATCCTGTCACGTAGTATAGGGCCTTGGCCAATTCACGGATCACCATGCTCTTGCCTTGCAAAGGATCGTCCGCCGTTCCGAGGACGTTTTGCTCGGGCGCCACGAGCGTCTTGCTCGCGGCAGTGAAATCGTGCATCCGAACCGTCGTGTCCCAATTAGTCTGATCCGCCGCTTTCTCATATTCTGGCAATTCCGTCAGCGCCTGATCAGGGCCGAGCACAACGAGCTTGACGCCGTCAGCAATAAGGGCCTTCAAAATGTCATGGCGGTAGGCGAACATTTTGCGAATCGTGTCGTTCGCCTTGAGCAAGGCTTCATCGCTTGTTTTGTCGGTTCCGACGACGGTGAATTCCCGCGCCCAGGTGAATTTTGTGTAATAGGGATCAATCCCGAATTTCGCGGGCGGGGCGATGACGGAAGGTTGCAATTGGTACGGTACATAGCGCCAGTCATTTTCCGGCGAGAAATGGAATTCGGTCTTGACCAGTTCGTAGCCTTCAGGATCGTAGATTTTCAATTGCTCGCGGCTGGCGATGGCCGCGTGGTTCCAATTATTGACGCGGGAGCAATCGAAATAAGCCTGCGAGATTTCGGCCCAATACTCGGCGGGGTTTGATCCGGCATAAGCGTTTTTCCACAGGCCCTTGTCCACGGCGTCGCGAAAGGTTTTGCGCAATCGGTCGCGCCAGGTGGGATCAATGGATCCAATTGCGGAGTCTATGGTGTGACAGAATTCATGCACGCCGATGCTTTCGTCGTCGTAACGATCCAGCATGAGATTAAGAAGGTTTTCCTCCCCGAAGCTGGTGACCCGAAAGCCGCCGGTGCCACGGACACGCTCATTCAAGTAAGCCGGATTGGGCGAGCGCCGATATTCCGGCATGTCGGTGTAAAGCTGGTCTTTTCCAATGATGATCAAGCGTGTGCCGTTGGTCGCCATGGCATGCAAAACGTCGGGGCGCCCCGCCAGCATGTGACTAACGATGTAATAAGTACGCTCCAAGGCGGCGTCGGACACTTCGCCGGCGGCGGCCACCGACAGCCCTTGCAGCTCAATGTGTTTTTTGTAGAACTGCCGGGCTGCATCGCGGTCGCGTTCAGGGAAACCTCTAAAAAACGATTCGGGCGGAGAAGTAATCGGTGGTTGGGCGCGGATCGCAGTGCCGGACAACAAGGCGGAGGCCAGCACCAGACAAGAGGCTTTGTAATTTATGTTCATTTTTTAGTACGAAATGCTGAACGTCTCCGGCGTCAGGTTGGCGTTGGCCTGGACTGGCAACTGAATGATCGTGTCCTTTCCGGCTGACAGCATGCCCGAAGCCAAAACGACTGAATTGGCACTGATGGTGTAAGACTCGGCGACGGAGGCGGAGAGATGCAAAGGCACGACGTGCGCGCCGGGATTGTCGCTCTCCATTTGCAAGGTGATTCCAGAAAGGTCGGAATTCAGGACAATCGGCTGGTTGGAGGCGAACCGATCGGCGTCCAGCGTGACGTGCAGCGTTCCGTGCGGCGTTCCGTTGGCGAGCAAGGCATGGAAACGCCGGCGGATGCCATCCAACGGCACGATTTCCATGGCGCTCCCGTTGGTTTGCATCGCGCCGCCAAAGCAAAATCGTCCGAAAATCGGGTCGTCCGCGACGACGGTAGCCGCGGAGCGCACGGCGCCGCAGAATCCGAGGTTTTGTTCGCAGGAATAATACCAGGGACCGCGATGAGTGGGCTGGCCCAGCCAGGTGTCAAAATAGGCTTGCGGTTCATACCCGCCGCCGCAGGCGCCGTCATTGTTCGAACCGTGATACCAGAATCCATAGTCCGATGCGGGCGTGCCGGTGTTCATAATGCCCCACCCGGCCAGAAAAGAACCGTAACCCAGCCGCAAATAGTCCGGGAAATTCGTGGCGTAATTCAGGGCGTAATCCAGCAATCCCCACCCACCCATTTGCGTCATGTAAGACAAACAGAAATTGTCGCTGCCGCCCGCGCGATAGTCGCTGCCGTAATGATAATAGGCGGTTTCCAGAAAGCCGCGGTCAAACATATTGGCCGTCACCTCCGTGTACATGAAATTGGAGGTCTGTTGAAGAAAAAGCGAAGGATTGGCCGACCCCATGGCGGCATCCGAACCGGCGTGCAACAGGGCGTACTTGGCGAAGGCCTCGGTCGCTTCAAACCCGGTCGAGTCAAAGCCGTATTCGGACCCGAACAGATTAGGATTGCCGGTGGCATAGAAGGCAACTTTGGATTCCCAATAGGGGAGCAATTGAGCGTACTGGGTCGTCATGCCTTCGTTTTGCAGCGCCTCCAGCAGATCGGGAAAGACCACCTCGCTCATCAGGCCGGGAGTAGAATCGCCTGCGCCCGCCACGGTATAGAGCGCGAGGGCCGTGCCCCAGGCGGCCTTAAGATAATTCGTGGCCGCCCAGGCGGTGACGATCTGGGGATTGTATTTTGCCACTTTGTACATGCTTAGCCACATGTCAACAATATGTGGATAATCGTAAGTCCGCCCCAGACTCAGCGTGTCGGATGCGCGCAGTTCGTACCAATCGTCG
>Ga0302326_10009948_pt1 | contig 20644 bp, 17 predicted proteins | sample Palsa_T0_3_FD_202264 | JGI IMG/M metagenome (GOLD analysis project Ga0302326, IMG submission 202264) | Peat permafrost microbial communities from Stordalen Mire near Abisko, Sweden - Palsa_T0_3 | ecosystem: Environmental > Terrestrial > Soil > Palsa > Peat permafrost | place: Sweden: Abisko...
TACGGCTCGGCCCCCTCGGCTCCGGGCGATCCCGTCGTGGGGATGGCCGAGGCCCCGGGCACCGGAACCTTCGTCGGTGCGGCGTTTCCCTCCGGTTCGTACGGCTACGACGTCAGCCGGTTCAACATGAACTCGCCGGCCTGTACCTCGGGGCTTCCCCCGGGCGTGCACGACATCAGCGTCGTGGAGGTGGACGGGGAGTCGTCCGGAGCCGCCAATCCCTGCCTGGCGGCCGAGGGAGCGTGGGCCGGTGCCGGCCTGAACCTGTACACCTTCCTCACCAACGTCGGGCTCTGCTCGAGCCCCACCACCCCGACCACCACCACCACGGGAACCGAGCCCAGCTGCTTCACCGTCGGCTACGACGCCGGCATACAGGCCTTCCAGGATGCCCAGGCGGCCGGGGTGGACACCGACGTCGCCTGGTGGCTCGATGTCGAGGGGGCAGGTCAGTACTGGACGGCGTCCACCCAGGACAACGCGCAGACCGTGGCGGGCGCGATCGCCGCGCTGCACAACACCGAAGGCATCGCCGACGTCGGGATCTACGCCAGCCCCGGGGTGTGGAACTCGATCGTCGGGAACTACCAGCCATCGGTCCCCTACTGGATGGCCGACTGGCTCAGCCCCCCGAGTGGGCCGGCAACCTGCGCAGCGGTTCCCGCCTGGCAAGCCACGAAACAGCTCCCGACGGGGCCCGTCGAGATCGTCCAGTACAGCGACGACATCAACGGTGCCGACGGTGACTACGCCTGCTGAGTACGCCGGCTGAACGGGGCCGGCTGAACGAGCCCAGCCGAAACGCCGACCGTCACGCCGTCGGCACCCCGCAGGCGTCGTTGAAACGGATGAGCACCCAGCGGGACTCCGTCGGCACCCACTCCCACTCGGTGAGCGAGCCGTGCACGATGCGGGCCCAGCCCCGGCGCGTGACACTGGGCGGAAGCTGCAGAAAGGCGATCACCGTGGACTCGATGACGCCGGCGTGCACGGCGGCGACGATCAGCTCACCGGGATGGCGCTCGGCCAGCTGGCGCACCGCTCCCGACGCCCGCGTGACGAACGTGGTCCAGCTCTCACCGCCCGGGGCGATCAGCGTGTCGGGTTCGACGTCCCACTCGGGCACCCCGAAACGCTCGACCACCTCCTCCCAGCACAGGCCGTCGGCCTCGCCCGGGCGGAGCTCGGACAGGTCGGCTTCCTGCACGATCTCGGCCGCGCCGTCCCCCAACGCCGGGCGGAGGAGCTCCGCCGTCTCGACCGCCCGGGGCAGATCCGACGCGTAGAGGGCCGACGTCGTTCCCAACTCCCCGCTCGCGGTGAGCCGCGCCGTCACGGCCGCCACCTGCCGGCGACCTAGGTCGGTCAGCCCGGTGCACCCCCGCCGGCCGCCGACGATGCCCTCCCGGTTGCACACCGCCTCTCCGTGCCGGACGAGCACGATCCGGGTCGCCCCGGCGGTCGGGGCGAAGACCCGGCGCACGCCACTCGGAACGCCCAAGGACTCCCCGCGAGCCTCGGCGTCGCCCACGCTCATGTCAGGTTGCCGACGAAGTGCTCCAGTTGGCGCAGCGTGCGGACCTCGACCACCTCGTCGCAGTGGGCGGCGTACTCGCCGACCACCGAGTCGCCCGAGTCCCAGTAGTGGCGCGGTTCGGGGTTGAGCCAGTAGACGTGGCGGGCCCTCTGGCGCAGGTCCTCGACCACCCAGGTCTGCGTGGCGTGGTAGTTGTTGCGCGCGTCGCCGAGCAGCAAGAGGCTCGAGCGTGCGGTCACCTCGGTGCCCCATCGCCGGTGGAACTCGGTCAGGGCGTGCCCGTAGTCCGAGTGGCCGTCGACCCAGATGACGTCGGCCTCCTGATTGATGCGGGCCACCGCATCCGCGGGATCGACCACCCCTTCGAAGAACCGGGTCACCTCGTCGATACCGTCGACGAACACGAAGCTGCGCACCTTGGAGAACTGCGAGCTGATGGCGTAGACCAGGTGCAAGGTGAAGCGGGCGAAGGACGCCACCGAGCCGGAGATGTCGGCGATGACGAAGATCTCGGGCTTCGCCGGCCGGGGATGGCGGAACCGGGGCTCGATGGGTACGCCTCCGGTCGACAGAGACCGGCGCATGGTGGCCCGAAAATCGAGAGGACCCTTGCGGCCGTCGCGCCGCTTGCGGGCCAGGCGCACCGCCAACTTGCGGGACAGCGGGTGCAGCACCCTGTGGAGCTCGGCCAGCTCCTCCCGGGTGGCGTGCATGACGTCGATGTCCTCGGGCAGGGGTTTGCGCACGGAACGGGCCAGGGCCTCGGCGCCCCGGTCTTCGACGAGCCGGCGCCGGATCTCGGTCTCCACGGCGCGGCGGAACGTCTCGATCCGGGCCTTGTACTCGTCGGCGGCCAACCGCTCCTCCAGCTCCGTCAGTCCCACTCCCGTGGCTGCCTGGTCGCGGAGCTGCTCCATCAACCGGGCCAGCACGGCATCGAGCTCGAGATTGCGCAGCGTCCGGTAGAGGTAGTACGTGCCCCCCACCGGCCGTCCCGGCTCCATGCCGGCGTAGCGGTCGACGGCGCCGCGCGCCACGGCGTTCATGAGGGCGGCATCGGCCGAGAGCAGGGACTTGAAGAGCATCTCGGCCAGCTCCTCGGGGGTCATCGCCTCGCCCCCGCCCGAGCCGTGGCCCCGGCCGCGCCCCCCGAGCTCGCCGTCGCCCTCGGGAGGGAGCCCGTCCCCGTCCTCACCCAGCCCCTCGATCCCCCGGTGGGCCGTACGCAGGGCGAAGAACACCTCGAACGCCGTCTCGAAGGCGCGCCAGTGCGACGAGGACTTGACCAGCGTGGCGGCCAAGGCGTACTTCAGGCCGTCGCGGTCCTCGAGGGGGATGTGGCCGATGGCCTCCGCCGCGTCCAGGTGTTCGGTCATGGACACCGGCAGTCCGGCCCGGCGGAGCTCGGTGACGAAGTCCGACAGGAGATCGAGCATCAGCTCACCGAGAGCAGTTCCTTCTGGGCCCGCTCGATGTCCACCTGGTACTTGAGCAAGATGTGCAGGGTGTCCCTCGCTCCGGCCGCGCCGATGGTCTCGATGCCGAGGATGACCAACGTGCGCGCCCAGTCGAGCGTCTCGGAGACCGAGGGGGCCTTGCGCAGGTCCAAGGTGCGCAGGGAGCGCACGATGCGCGCCACCTGATCGGCGAGCTCCTCGGTGATCCCGGGCACCCGGGCGCGCACGATGGCGCGCTCCCTGTCCAGATCGGGATAGTCGATATGCAGGTAGAGGCAGCGACGCTTCAGCGCCTCGGAGAGCTCACGGGTGTTGTTCGAGGTCAGGAAGACCATGGGGAGACGGGTGGCGCGCACCGTGCCCAGCTCGGGGATGGAGACCTGGTACTCGCTCAGGACCTCCAGCAACAGGGCCTCGGTCTCGAGTTCGACGCGGTCCACCTCGTCGACCAGCAGGACGACCGGATCGGTGGAGCGGATGGCCTCCAACAAGGGCCGGGCCAGCAGGAACTCCTCGGAGAAGATGTCCTCTTCGAGCTCGTGCCAGGAGGGCCCCCGGTGCCCGTCGTCGCCGCCGCTGAGGATCTCGCCGGGGCCGCCGGCCTGAATGCGCAGGAGCTGTTTGCGGTAGTTCCACTCGTAGAGGGCCTTGGACTCGTCGAGCCCCTCGTAGCACTGCAGCCGTATGAGGCGGGCACCCGTGAGCTCGGCCACCGACTTGGCCAACTGCGTCTTGCCCGTTCCGGCCGGCCCCTCCACGAGCACGGGCTTGGACAGGCGGTCGGCGAGATACACGACGCCGCTGATGGACTCGTCGGCCAGGTAGCCGACGTCGGCCAGCCCGCCGCGCACGGCGTCGAGTGAGGGAAAACGCGGCGGACCGACATCGGGCAAGCCCAGACCGGCAGCCGTCTGGGCGTTGCTCATCGTCGCACCTGCCCGTCGCCCCGCACTACCCATTTGACGCTGGTCAACTCTCTCACTCCCATCGGTCCCCTTGCGTGCAGCTTCTGCGTCGATATCCCGACTTCGGCACCCAGTCCCAGCTCCTCTCCGTCGATGAAGCGGGTGGAGGCGTTGACCAGCACCGCGGCGGCGTCGACCTCGGCCACGAACCGGTCCGCCGCCCGCACATCGGTGGTCACGATCGCCTCGGAGTGGCCCGAGCCGAAGCGGGCGATGTGCGCCATGGCCGCGTCGAGATCCCCCACCACGCCCACGGCCACCGTCGGCCCCAGGTACTCGGTGGCGAAGTCGCTCTCCCGAGCCACGCCGACCCCGGGCACGACGGCCCGCACCCGTTCGTCGCCCCGCACCTCCACGCCGGCCGTGGCGAGGGCGGCGTGCATCGGAGGCAGGAACTCGGCAGCCACGGCGGCATGGACCAGGATCGTCTCGGCCGCGTTGCACACGCCGAAGCGGTGGGTCTTGGCGTTCACCACGATGTCCAGCGCCATGGGGAGGTCGGCCGCCGCATCGACGTAGACGTGGCAGTTGCCGTCGCCGTCGAGCACGTACGGAACGGTGGCATGCTCCAAGAGGGTGGCGATGAGCGCGGGACCTCCACGCGGGATGAGGCAGTCGATGAGCCCGCGCAGCCGCATGAAGGCCACGGCGGTCTCGTGCGACGTGTCCTCCACCAGGGCGACCGCGTCCTCGGGCAGGCCGGCCTTGGCCGCGGCACGCCGCAAGACCGACACGATGGCCTGGTTCGAGGCCAGCGCCGAGGCCGACCCGCGCAGGAAGGCGGCGTTCCCCGCCTTGAGGCACAGCCCGGCGACATCGCTGGTCACGTTGGGGCGGTTCTCGTAGATCACGCCGATCACCCCCAGCGGAACCCGCTGGCGTGAGACCCGCAGCCCGTTCGGCCGGGTCCATCCGTCGACCACCTCGCCCACCGGGTCGGCCAGTGCGGCCACCGCCCGGAGACCGGCGGCCATGGCCGACACCCTCTCGTCGGTGAGCCGCAGGCGGTCCAGGGCGGACGCCGCCATGCCGCCGGACTCGGCGCGGGCGAGATCGCCCCGGTTGGCCTCCACCAGCGTCGCCCGCTCCTGCTCGAGGAGGTCGGCGGCCATGCGCACGGCGTCGTCCCGCACCGGCCCCGGGGCCCCTGCCACCAGCCGCGCCGCCTCCCGGACGCGGCGCGCCGTCTGCTCCAGTGGCGGTGTGGTCACCGGTTCAGCGTACAAGCACCAGGTCGTCGCGGTGCACGACCAGGTGGGACATGTCCTCGGGAAGCTGGTCGCTGCGGCGACCGACCCACTCGGAGGATCGCTCGGCCCGTAGCCGAACCAGGCCCTTGGCGAAGACCTTGCCGTCCGGGCCGACGATCTCCACCGCGTCCTCGAGCCCGAAGTCGCCCTCGACGGCCACCACGCCCGCCGGCAGCAACGAACGGCCCCCCTCGCACAGCGCCCGTTGGGCTCCCCCGTCGACGACCAGGCGGCCCGAGGCTCCCCGGGCGAAGGCGATCCACAGCTTGCGCGCCGGGAGGCGGTGGGGCCGCGCCCGGAACACGGTACCCACCCCGGGCTCTCCGGCGATCGCCGAGGCCACCACACCGGGCCGGGCGGCGTCGGCGATGATCGTCTCCACCCCCGACCAGGTCGCAATTCTCGCCGCCGCCACCTTCGAGGCCATGCCGCCGCTGCCGACGGCGCTGCCGGCGCCCCCCGCCAACTTCTCCAGCTGCTGATCGATCTCCAGTACCTCCTCGATCAGGGAGGCCTCGGCGAACTGGCGGGGGTCGGCGGTCAGCAGGCCCGGAGCGTCGGTGAGGAGCAGCAGGAGTCGGGCCCGGACCAGGTGGGCCACCAGCGCGGCGAGCCGGTCGTTGTCACCGAAGCGGATCTCCTCGTCGGCCACCGCATCGTTCTCGTTGACCACGGGCACCACCCCGAGCTCGATGAGATGGTGCAGGGTGCCACGGGCGTGGAGGTACTGGGTGCGGTGCACGAAGTCCAGCGGGGCCAGGAGCACCTGGCCGGCCAGGATCCCGTGCGGATCGAGTCCCTCCTGCCACGTGCGCATGAGCCGGTGCTGGCCGACGGCGGAAATGGCCTGGAGCACGGCCGGGTCGGCCGGGCGGCGCTCCCCGCGTCCCAGTGCGCTCCATCCCGCGGCGATCGCTCCGGAGGTCACGACCACCACCGTGTACCCGGCGACCCGCATCTGGGCGATCTCGGCACACAGGCGGTCCACGGTCGACGGGGTGACCGAGGACGAACCCACCTTGACCACCACGGAGAGGGACGGGTCGGCGCTCACGGCTCCCCCCAGGTGAAGGTCATGGTGCCCACCGTGACCTCGTCGCCGTCGCGCACGCCGGCGCGGGTCAGTGCCCGGTCCACCCCGTGGCGGCGCAGGCGACGGACCGCCTCCTCCAGCGCGCCGGGGTCGTTGAGGTCCGAGAAGGCGACGGCACGCTCGGCCGCCCGGCCCTCGACCCGCCACATTCCGGGGCTGACCCGGCGGACGGCCACACCCTCGGGCTGGGGCCGGTGGACGACGACCTCCCTGGTGCCCTCGGCCGGCGTCGCGGCACGGGCCTGCTGCACCAGGGCGGCCAGCCTGTCCATCAGCGGGCGCACCCCGCGGCCGGTCGCCGCCGAGATGCAGAGGTCCGGCTCGGCCCCGGTGCCCCCAGGCTCGGCTCCGGTGCCCTCGGGCTCGGCCCCGGTGCCGTCGGTGCCGGACAGGTCGTGCTTGCTCCCGACGACGATGCGGGGGCGTTCGAGCAGCTCGGGCTGGTAGCCGCCGAGCTCGCCCAGCAGGATGCGCAGCTGGTCCGCCGGCTGGTGCACGGCCAGCGGATCGAGATCGATCAAGACGACGAGGACGCGGGCCCGCTCGATGTGGCGCAGAAAGCGATCGCCCAGGCCCTTGCCTCCCGCCGCGCCCTCGACCAGTCCGGGGATGTCGGCCATCACGAACTCGGTACCGTCGCGCTCTCCCCCCACGCGCACCACCCCGAGATGCGGTTCGAGCGTGGTGAACGGGTAGTCGGCGATCTTGGGCCGGGCGGCGGAGACGGCGGAGATCAGCGTCGACTTCCCGGCGTTGGGGAAGCCGACCAGGGCGACGTCCGCCGTCAGCTTGAGCTCCATGTTTAGCCAGCGTTCCTCGCCCTTCTCCCCCTGCTCGGCGAACGCGGGTGCCCGGCGCCGATTCGACAGGAACCGTGCGTTGCCCCGCCCGCCCTGGCCTCCCTCGGCGATCAGGTAGCGGTCGCCGTCCACCGACAGATCACACTGGACGACGCCCCCGCCGTCGCGCACCACGGTCCCGACCGGGACGGGCACCACGATGTCCTTGCCGCGGGCGCCGTGCCTCTTCTGCCCCGAACCGTGCCCCCCGTCGGTGGCCCGGCGAAAGGGGTGGTCGCGGAAGGCCAGCAACGACGACTGGTTGACCGAAGCCACCAACCAGACGTCGCCCCCGTGGCCACCGTCCCCACCGTCGGGACCCCCACGATCGACATGGGCCTCCCTTCGCCACGACACCGCCCCCGCACCCCCGTCACCGGCGCGCGCGTGCAGTTGGGCCTCATCGACGAATCCCGGCATATCTGTCCAGCTTAAGGGGCAAAAAGGCGACGGGCCCGCTCCCCCACCTCTAACCGGGCCCGCTCCCCGTCAATGTGCACGCAGCGGCCGTCGGCCACCACCACGGCCCCGCCGACCCAGACGTCGGTCACCAGGTACCCGGCACCGGCCCAGACCAGATGGCCGAGGAGCTCGGCCTCGTTGATCGCCGGCACGAACCGCGCGTCGTCGGTGCGCAGGCGGATGATGTCGGCCGGGCGACCGGCCTCGAGGGCACCCACGGCGAGGCCCAGGGCCTCGCCCCCTCCCCGGGTGGCCAGCCGGAGCGCAGCGGCGGAGCTCACGATCGCCGGATCCCTGGCGGTGGCCCGGGCCAGCATGGCGGCCAGGCGCATCTCGTCCCACAGGTGGAGGTCGTCGTTCGACGCCGGCCCGTCGGTGCCGAGGCCGACCCGGATCCCGCGTGCGAGCAGCTCGGGCAGCCGGGCCACCCCGGCACCGAGTTTCCCGTTGCTGCCCGGGCAGTGGGCCACGGCCACGTCGTGGTCGGCCAGCAGGGCGATGTCGGCGTCGTCCAGCCAGACGCAGTGGGCCGCCAGCACCGGACCGTCGAACAGGCCCGCATCGGCCAGCAGCGCCGGTGCCCGCATGCCGTACCGCTCCTCCACCAGCTGCCCCTCGGCCTCGGTCTCGGCCAGGTGGATCTGGACCAGGGCGCCCCGCCGTTGCGCCTCGTGCGCCACCGCCGCCAGTCCCTCGGGAGGCAGGCTGTAGGCGGCGTGCGGACCGAAGCCGATGTGCAGGCGATCCTCGAGCCCGTCCATCTGGTCGAAGACCCGGCACGCCTCGGCCAGGTGTGCCGGCCAGGTGCCCTCGGGATCGATATCGGGCACGTCGAAGACCCCGGGCGTGAGTACGCAGCGGATGCCCGACGCCAAGGCGGCCTCGGCCACCGCGCCGGGGTGCAGGTACTGCTCACAGGTGGTGGTGATGCCGTTGCACAGCAGTTCGTGGGCGCCCAGCGTCATCCCCCAGAAGACGTCCTCGTCGCCGTGGAGCGCCTCCCGGGGCCACACCGCCTCGCTGAGCCAGCGGTCGAGGGGGAGCCCGTCCCCCGCGCTGCGCACCAAGGTCATCGGCGAGTGGCCGTGACAGTTGACCAAGCCGGGCATGAGCAGCCCGCCGAGCTCTTGCACGTCGGTGCAGGCCCCGGGCGGGGTCCGGCGGGGATCCCCCACCCAGGTGATCAGCCCCCCTTCGATCTCCACCGCCCCCGGGGACCAGACGGCGTCGGCGGCATCGACGGTGAAGACGGTGTCGGCCACCAACCGGGTGGTCGCCTCACCGGTCATGGCACGGCCCTTCGGACGGTCGACCGTCGGTGGCGGGCCCCCCGGGGACGGTCCGCGGCGGCACGTCGAGTGCGGGATTGCGGTCGAAGAAGCCGAACGGGACCAGGGAGAACCCGGTGTACTCGACGGGCATGACGGGCCAGTCCTCGGGCCGCGGGATGTGGGTGAGACCGAACGAATGCCACAACACCAGGTCGGTGTCGACGACGGGGCGGTTCCGGGCCGTCCAGGCCGGCAGGCCGGCCCCCCCGGCGTGCTGGTTCGGGTAGTCGCCGGCGGCGTGGCGCTCGTCTTCGGCAAACGGCGTCACCCACAGGTTGTAGGCGGCGAATGCCGCCCGCCGTCCGACGCTCGAGGAGGGGTCGGCCAGGAGGGTGGGCACCGGGCCCGGCACGAGCTTGTAGGCGGTGGGCTGGCCCAGGGCGTTCGACATGGCCCGGTTGACGATCCTCCAGGAGCGGCTGCGGGAGGGATCGACCGTGCGCCGGGCCGCCAGCTCGCTCTCCAACAGGGTGGCCGTCGGCGCAAAGGCGTTGCCCCAGGGGTTGGCCGCGCCGGCGGGGGCGGGCGCGGTGTCCACCTCGAACACGCAGTTGTCGGCGCCGTCGATCTCGACGTTCAGGCGGACGTTGAAGAGGTGTTGATGGAAGGGCGCCGCCAGACCGGGCGCCACCATGCTGGCGTGCGCCGGGGCACCCCCCGCGCCGACGGCCATCGTCGAGAGGATGCCGGACAGCTTGACCTCGAGCTGCACGGTGCCGTCGAGGTAGAAGTACCAGTAGAAGCCGTACTCGTAGTTGCCCACCGTGGCGGTGGAGCTGACCACCAGGCGGCGCGACCGGCGCACCTCGGTCCGCCCCGACGCCAGGTCGACATGCTTCCAGAGGATCCCGTAGTCCTCTTCATGCAGGCAGATGGCGTTGGGCCGGGTGCGCGGCCTGCCGCGCTCGTCGGCGTAGACGTCGTCGAAGTAGGTGATCTCGCCGATGCAGTCGCAGTCCACCATGAGCGAGTTGGCCATCCGCCCCAGACCCCACTCGCCGGCATCGAACGCGCTCTTCCAGGCGTGCATCGGTCCCGGGTCGCCGTAGGGCACCACCATCTCGCTCACCGCAGCGCGAAAGAGCACCGGCCGCACCCGGCCGCCGTCCTCATACCCCACCGTGTAGAGGACCAACCCCTCGATCGGATCCATGCCGATCCGCAGCGACCACTTCTGCCAGCGCACCAGATTGCCCTCGACGTGAAAGCTGGGGCCCTCGGGCTGGCTGATGTCGAGCGGCCGCAGATCGCGGCGTAGCGGGCCGTTGTCCTCGGGGTAGTAGCTCCCTGACCGCTCCGGGATCGGCACCACGCCCAGATCGACGACTTCGAGCACCGTGCCGCGCCCCATGTCGACGTAGGCCATGAGGCCCTCGAGCGGGCGGGCGTACCCGTTGTCGGCGGGCGACGCACGCAGGTAGGCCAGGGCGCGGGCGATGCGCCTGTTCCTCTCGTGACCCAGCCCGAAATGGCCCGCCGGCCACGGGTCGACCTGGACCAACGATGTGTCGACGATTCCCCGTCGCTCCAGGGCGGCGTTCCACTCGGGATCGGCCTGGAGAGCGCCCAGCACGGCCATGGCCTCTTCGATCTGCAGCGCCGGGCGGACGTCGGCCACCTCGACCCACTCAACCACGGTGGCACGGCTCAGCGACAGCGTGGCCTCGACCACGTCGGCCTCCGGTCCCTGCACGAGCACCACGCGCACGCGTCGGTCGATGGCCACCGCCTCGCCCCGGTCGTGGGCGTGCACCAGCGCCTTGGGCGGGTCCCAGAGCCCCACATAGGCGAAGCGGACGTCGCCGGGCGGGACCGCCACCCGCCCACTGTCGAGCACGATCTGGCGGGCCGCCCGTATCTCTTCGCCGTCGAGGGGGCTCAGCGGGTGGCGGGTGGCGGGGTCCATTCCCGCCCGATGATACGCAGGCCCGCGCCTGCGACCTCCTAGCCTTCCCCTATGACTGAAACTTCGGACAACGCGTCCCGCACGGCCCGGGAACTGGCGAGGCGCATCGGCGTCGAGCACCACGACGTCCTGGTGATCCTGGGCACCGGGCTGTCCACCGTGGCCGAGCGACTGGGTGCCTCGGGACCCTCCATACCGTTGGCCACCCTCCCCTTCTTCCCCCGCTACACGGCCACCGGGCACCACGCCCAGGGGTGGTCCGTCCGCCTCGGCGACAAGACGGTGCTGGTCTTCGCCGGCCGCTGCCATGCCTACGAAGGCATCGGGCTGGAGGAGGTGGTCCATCCCCTCCGGACGGGGATCGCCGCCGGGTGCTCGACCGTGGTGCTCACGGCCGCCGTGGGCGGGATCAGGGAGGGCCTGGCCGCCGGTTCGATCGTGGCCATCTCCGACCACCTGAACCTGACCGGACGCTCACCGCTCAGTGGACCGGAGTTCGTCGACATGGTGGACGCCTACTCCTCCGAGCTGCGCGCCCTGGCGCTGTCCGCCCCCCACGTCGGGGAACTGGCCACCGGCACCTACGCCCACGTTCCCGGCCCGCAGTTCGAGACACCCGCCGAGGTGCGGATGCTGCGCGCCCTGGGGGCGGACGTGGTGGGGATGTCGATGGCGTTCGAAACGATCGCCGCCCGGCAGGCCGGAGCGGCCGTCCTCGGTCTGGCCGTCGTCACCAACGATGCCGCCGGCGCCACCACCGACATCGCCGCCACCGGCGCCGCGGCGGCACCGGCGGTCGCCGAGATCATCCGGCACGTCGTAGTCTCGCTGCCATGACGGTGACCCCGACCGGGCTCCACCACGTTTCCATCAACGTCCCCGACGTGCCCGCCGGGATTGCGTTCTACTCCGACCTCCTCGGGTTGGAGCAGGACCACCGGCGTCCCGCCTTCGGCTTCGGTGGTGCCTGGCTCGACGCCGGGGACCAGCAGGTTCACCTCATCGAAGGTGCGACGCCCCCCAACATGGGCCAGCATTTCGCCCTGCTCTACGAGGACCTCGACGCTGTGATCGATGCCCTGCGGGCCCGGGGGCTCGAGGTGGGCGACCCGGTGCCGAGCGGCCCCGACCACCGCCAGGCCTTCGTCACGGACCCGTGGGGGAACGTGATCGAGCTGCACCAGTATCCCGCCCCAGGTTCCGCCCAACATCGCGCGTAACCGCCGCGGGCGCCCCGCCCCCACCCCCGCGATCGGGGGCGCTATCCGGTCAGGACGTCGACGTGCTTGCGTCCCCGGCGGACGCCGAACTTCACCACACCGTCGGCGGTGGCGAACAGCGTGTCGTCGCCACCGCGGCCCACGTTCTGGCCGGGGTAGAACTTCGTCCCGCGCTGGCGCACGATGATGGAGCCGGCCACCACCGTGGTGCCGTCGAACTCCTTTACCCCGAGCCGTTGGGCCCGTGAGTCGCGGCCGTTGCGGGTCGAGCCGCCGCCTTTGGTCTTTGACATGGTGCGCTCCCTCGGTCCGGCGCCGTCAGCCGGCCGCCGTGATGGCGGTGATCTCCAGCGTGGCGTAGTGCTGGCGGTGGCCCCAGCGGCGGCGCTGGTTCGACTTGTTCTTGTAGGTCATGGCGTTGATCTTGGGGCCCTTCTCCTCGCCGACGACCTTGGCCGTGACCGCCGCACCCGCCAGCTGTTCCGGAGTGGCCAGAACGGTGGCGCCGTCGACGACGAGCACCGGCTGCAACGACACCTCGGTCCCCACTGGTTGGCCCAGCAACTCGACCCGGAGCCGCTGGCCCTCGGCCACTCGCTCCTGCTTGCCACCGGACTTGATCACCGCGTACATAAGGCGGCAACCCTAGCGCAGAACCGAATCGTCCAAGGTCACGCCCCGGCCTCCGCAGACGGCGCATTCGGTGGAGAGCGTCTCGAGAAGCCCCTCTGAGATCCGCTTGCGGGTCATCTCCACCAGCCCGAGCTCGGAGATGTCGAAGACCTGGGTACGCGTCTTGTCCCTGGCCAGGGCGTTGCGCAAGGCGGCCGCCACCTTGTCGCGGTTCTCCCGGATCTCCATGTCGATGAAGTCGATGACGATGATGCCGCCGATGTCCCGCAGCCGGAGCTGGCGGGCCACCTCCTCGGCCGCCTCCAGATTGTTGCGGTAGACGGTCTCCTCGAGGTTGGTCTTGCCGACGTTCTTGCCCGTGTTGACGTCAATCACCGTGAGCGCCTCGGTCCGTTCGATGATGAGCGATCCGCCCGAGGGTAGCCAGACCTTGCGGTCGAGGGCCTTGTGGAGCTGCTCGTGCACGTGGTAGCGCTCGAAGATCGGCAGGCCCTCCTCCACCGGGTCGTAGTACTCGACGCGGTCCGAGAGCTCGGGGCTCACAGCCCGCACATAGTCACGGACCTGCTCGAAGAGCGCCCGGTCGTCAATGACGACACCCCGGTACTCCGAGTTGAGCTCTTCGCGCAGGATGCGCACCGACAGCTCGGGCTCCCGGTAGAGCAGCCCCGGGCCGTCCGACCTCTTCGAGGCCACCTCTATGGCGTTCCACTGTTCGAGCAGTGTCTCGACGTCCCGTTGCAGCTCGTCGGCGGACACGCCCTCGGCTGCGGTCCGCACGATCATGCCGTGCCCGGCGGGCTTGACCTCGTCGATGATCCTCCGGAGCCGCCGCCGTTCGTTGTCGCCCAGGCGCTTGGAGATTCCGAACGCGCTGCTGTTGGGCACGAGTACGGCAAACCGTCCCGGAAGGGATACCTCCTGGGTCAGGCGCGCCCCTTTGGCGCCGATCGGGTTCTTGGTCACCTGGCACAGGATGGTCTGGCCCGCCTTGAGCACGTCCTCGATCCGGGGCTGGGCCGACGAGGCCCCACCCTCTATGTCGTCCCGGTCGTAGCGGACGTCTCCCCGGTAGAGGACGGCGTTCTTGGGGATGCCGATGTCGACGAAGGCGGCCTCCATGCCCGGGAGGACGTTCTGCACCCGGCCCCGGTAGACGTTGCCGTCAATCTGATTGGTGTCATCGGCCGCCCGCGAGACGTAGTGCTCGACGAGCGATCGCCCCTCCAACATGGCGATCTGGGTCATCGCCGGCTGCACGTGCACGCAGACCAGGTACCGCCCGACCTGCTTGCCCTTGCGATCTCGTCCCGAACGCCGGCGGCCGCGCGAGCGCCGCCCGCCCGACGGTCCGGCGTCGTCCCCCGCCCCATCGGACTCGTCATGGACGTCGGGGACCGCCGGCGTCACGGAACGTGACCCGGTCGGTGCGGCGGGCACGAGGGGCACCACCGGAGCGAGGGGCGTGGCCGGCGTGGGCCGTGCCGGCCTGGTGTCCCCGATCTGCGGCCGGGGCGGCATTCGTTGCTGGGGTGCTGCGGGAACCGGGGGCGGGCTATCGGCCCCCGGCGTCTCGGTCATCGGAACCTCTTGGGCCTGGCCGATCTCCGACTCGGACATGAGGGAGAGCCCTCCTTGCGTCGTTCATGAGGCACGCCGTCCGGCGTGTTCCACGACGGGGTCGGTCACGAGTCCACCTACCGAGAGCGGCTCGAACCGTGCGCCGTCGCGCTCGATCCATTGATGCGTTCTACAAGCTCGCGCCAGCACCGCACCGGTGCCGAGCGCCGAAATCAGGTCGCCGGGCCGTACGCCACGCGGGTGCGTGGCCAGTTCGGCCCGGAAGCGGCCAATCGGGGGTCCTCCCTGCTCCGACCCATCGCTGGGGGCCATGGCCAGGGTCAGAATGGCGGGGCGGATGTCGTCTTCGGTCTGACGACCCTTCCGCTCGCGCTGGACAGTGAGGCTCGGAGCGGCGAGCACCAGCTCCATCCGCTCCCTCAGATCCTCACCCACTAGTCCGTACACCTCCAACTCCCAATCACACGATGCTACCTCCTGCTGCAGCGACCCCTCCGCCATGCCGATGCCGGCGGCGGCCTGGACGGCCATCCCCTCCGGCAGCAGTGGGGTCAAAAGGGCAGGCAGCTCGGCGTAGACGAGGTCCCCGGGCCCCGCCTCGTCGAGACGGACATCGAGGTACTCGCCCTTGGACTCGCACCCCGTCGGGAGCGCCAGCCCGAAACTCAGGAGGGGGTGGGGCGAGAACCCCTGCGAGAGCGCCACCGGCAACTGACTCCGCCGCAACGCCCGTTCCCACATCCGGGCCACGTCCCGGTGACTGGTGAAGCGCACCTTGCCGGTCTTGGTGAACCGGAAGCGGACCCGCTGCGGCTCGGCCACTCAGCCCGCCCCGGCGCCCGGACGCGCGCCGCTCAAGAGGCGGACGGGAATGCGACCGCCCACCCGCAGGTCCTGGCCCGTCCCCTGGCTGCCACCGGCCGGGGGGACCGACGAGGCCACCACATGTTCCAGAGCGAAGCCCGTGCAGGCCCCGCAGTCGTAGCAGGGCGTCCAGCGGCAGTCCTCGACGGCCGCCTCGGCCAGAGCGTCCTGCCAATCGGACCAGAGGAAGTCGCGGTGCAACCCGGCGGAGATGTGATCCCACGGCAGCGGCTCGTGCTGGTCACGGTGGCGGTAGGCGACGTCGTCCAGTCCGAGCCCCTCGGCGGCCAGCGCGTCCTCCCACAGGGCGAGGTCGAAGCGCTCGGACCACTCCTGGAAGGTGCCTCCGGCCCGCCATACCCGCTCGATGACGGCGCCCATACGGCGATCGCCCCGGCTGGCCAGCCCCTCGGCCGCCGAGGCGGCCGGCTCGTGCCAGCGCACGGTCAGACCCCTGGTCGTCCGGGCCTCCTCGCGCAGCAGGTTGACCTTGCGCTGGAGCTCGGCGACCGTGTTCTGGCCGAACCACTGGAACGGCGTGTGCGGCTTGGGCACGAACCCGCCGACCGAGGCGACCACCGTCACCGACTTGGAGTGACGACGACCGATCTCGACGCAGTGGCGCCCCAGCTCGGCGATGCCGATCACGTCCTCGTCCCGCTCGGTCGGCAGGCCGATGAGGAAGTAGAGCTTCACCCGCCTCCACCCCTGGCTGAAGGCGGCATCGACGGCGCTGTAGAGGTCCTCCTCGGTGATCAGCTTGTTGATCACCTGGCGCATCCGCCACGTCCCTCCCTCGGGGGCGAAGGTCAACCCGGTCCGACGTACCTTTTGGATCTGGGCCGCCGTTCCCACGGTGAAGGCGTCCACCCGCAGTGAGGGAAGGCTCACCGAGACCCGCCCCCCGTGCGCCGGGTCGTCGATGATGTCGCGCACGGTGTCCTCGATGCCCGAGAAGTCGGCCGTCGAGAGCGACGTGAGGGTCACCTCGTCGTGGCCGCTCCAGGCCAGTCCCTTGCGCACCATGTCGGAGACCTGCTCGGCCGGGCGCTCGCGGACCGGGCGGGTGATCATGCCGGCCTGGCAGAACCGGCAGCCGCGGGTGCAACCCCGGAAGACCTCGACGTTCAGCCGGTCGTGCACGACCTCGGTCAGGGGTACCAAGGGGCGGGTCGGATAGGGCCACTCGGCCAGGTCGGCCACCGTCCGCTTGGCCACCTCGGCGGGCACGCCCGGCCTGTTGGGCACGGTGGAGACGAGTCGGCCGTCGCGGTAGGTCGAACGGTAGAGCGCCGGGACGTACACCCCTTCGATCTGTGCCAGGTCGAATCGGAGCTGCTCGCGGTCGCGCTCGGCCTCGGCTCCGCCCCCGGCCACCCAACCGGCCAGGACCTCGTTGATCTCCCCCACCACCTCTTCGCCGTCGCCCAGGACGAAGGCGTCGATGAAGTCGGCCAACGGTTCAGGGTTGAAGGCGCAGTGCCCTCCGGCGACGACCCACGGGTCCTCGGGACCCCGTTCGGCGGCGTGCAGCGGCACCCCGGCCAGGTCGAGGAGGTTGAGGACGTTGGTGTAGACCAGCTCGGCGGAGAGGTTGAAGGCCATCACGTCGAAGTGCCGGGCGGCGACGTGCTGCTCCACGCTGAAGAGCGGCACGCCGGCCGACCGCATCGCCGCCTCCATGTCGACCCAGGGCGCATAGGCCCGTTCGGCCACGGCGTCCGGCCGCTCGTTGAGGATCTCGTAGAGGATCTGCAAACCCTGGTTGGGCAGGCCGATCTCGTAGGTGTCGGGATACAGGAGCATCCAGGCCACCGTGCCCGGACGGTGCTCGGGGTACTGCGCCCCCTGCTCGCCCCCGATGTAGCGCGCCGGCTTGGCGACGCCGAGGAGCAGTCGTTCGATCTGTGGCCAAAGGGACTCCATCGACCACCAACCCTACGGGACGGCTACCCGCCCGGCTGCGTGGCGGTCGTGGTCGTGGTGGTCGCCGTGGGTGTCCCGGCGGGGAGATTGGTCGGCGGGGACGTGGCGGTCGGCGAGGCGACCGCCGTGGGGAGCTGCACCGGCTGGAGCGGGTTGGTGTAGAGGTAGTTGTAGATCTGCGCCACTGCCGGCGCGGCGGCCTGCGCACCGTAGCCCCCGTGGTCGATCACGACGACCACCACGTACTCGGGCTGGTCGGCTGCGTGGTTGGTGGGCCCGAAGCCCACGAACCACGAGTTCGGCTCCTTGTTCGGACCCACGTCGGCCGTTCCCGTCTTGCCGGCGATCGGGTAGGTGCTCATGGGGAACTTGGCGTACTGCTGGAACGACCCGTAGGCCGTGCCGGCCGGGTTCGCCACCACACCCTCGAATCCGGCCAACATGGGCCCGTAGGTGGACGCGGGAAGGGGGACGTGCCCGGTGACCTTGGGGGCGAACTGGGTGACGACCTTGCCCGACGGGCTCACGACGGCGGCGGCCACCTCGGGCTGGTAGCGCGTACCCCCGTTGGCGAAGGTGGCATAGGCCACTGCCTGCTGGATCGGCGTGACCAGCGTCTCGCCCTGGCCGAAGGCCGTCTCGATGTTGTCACCCACGAAGTAGCTGGGGTAGGGGAAGGCCGTCGGGTTCTCCCGGTGTTGGGTCGCCCGCAGGGTGGCGCTGTCGACCTGCCCGTCGTAGGCCCCCGGGAGGTCGACACCGGTCGGCTCGCCGAGGCCGTAGTCGGCCGCCATCTGCTGGATCCCGTCCGGGTCCGACGAGTAGTAGAACAGGTCGCCCAGGTTGTAGAAGTAGTAGTCGTCCGACTTGGTGAGGGCCTCCTGCAGGTCGACCTCGCCGGCATCCGACGCCTCGTCGTCGTCGAAGGTGCAGCCCTCGGTGCACTTCTGGGGAACGTGGTAGACGCCGGTGTCGTTGACGTAGGTGCCGGCGTTGATGATGTTGTCGTCCAATGCCGCCGTGGCCGTGTTGAGCTTGAAGGTCGATCCGGGGGTGTAGCCGCCGTCGATGGCGTAGTTGAAGAGGGGGCACCCGGTGGTGACCGAGACCAGGTTGCCGCAGTTGGCCGAGAGCGACTGGTAGTTGGCCTCGGAGATCCCACCCACCCACTCGCTCAGGCTGTAGGTGGGCGACGAGGCCATGGCCAGGACCGCCCCGGTCTGGGCGTCGAGCACCACGGCGGCCCCGTCGTTAGCGGTCGGTAACTTGCCGGTCGTGGTGTCCACCGTGTGCTTGTCGGCGTTGATGGTGTTCTGCAGCACGCCCTGCACGTACTCCTGGAGGCCGAGGTCGATGTTGGTCACCACGGTGTCGCCCTGGACGGGGTCGGTCTCGTGGAGGACACCGACCACCTGCCCCTGCGCGTCGACGGACAGCGACTGCTGACCGGCGGTACCCCGCAGGTACTTCTCGTACTCGCTCTCCAGGCCCGACTGGCCGAACTGGCTGGCCTGGGTGTAGCCCTCGTTCGGGCTGTCCTTGAGCTCGGACTGGGAGATCGGGCTCACGTAGCCCAGCACGGGGGTGGCCACCGCGTCGCCGCTGTCCTGCTCCTGGGGGTAGCTGCGCTGGGTCACCGTTTGGACCGTGACCCCGGGGTACTCAGACGGGTGCTCCTGGAGGTACTCGACGATGGAGGTCGGGGCGTCGTTGAGGACGGGGACCGGCTCGTACTGGCTGTACTGGGAGTCGGCGATGGCCGCCTCGACCTCCTTGGGGGTCTCCCCCACCAGGGCCGCCACCTGCCCGACGATGGGCGGGTCCTGGGCGGCCGTCGAGCGCGAGAGCAGGATCTCCTGTTCGGACACGTCACCGGCCAGTGTGGTGTCGTTGCGGTCGACGATCTCGCCGCGTGGCGCCGCCACGCTGACCACGCGGACCTGGTTACGGGTCACCGCAGCGGCGTACGTCTTGCCGTCCACGACCTGCAGGGTCCACAGCCGGAGGGCGAGGACGAGGAAGAGCGCCAGGACGACGCCTCCGACGACTCGCATGCGGACGTTGGGTCGGGACGGCTCGTCCTCGGGGGATCCCACCAGCGAGGCGACATTGACGCTCTTGCGCGGTCGCATGCGCGGCTGGCGGGCCTCGGCTCTCCACGCCGGCCTGGGTTTCAGCCGTGTCGAGGGCTTCGGGTGGAGGCGGTCGCCCCGGATGGGGTGGCGAAGCGTGCGCTTCACCAGCGCCCGCCCTCGGGCGAGTGGGCCGACACTAGCGCGCGACGGTCCCCCTCGGTCTGCAGCGCCCAGCGCATCAACCGGCTGACCGGGAACACCAGGATCACGCTGGAGACGGCGACGACCACGAAGAGGGAGAGGAAGTCGACCTGCACCATCTGCTGCTGTCCGAAGATTGCGCCGAGCACGGCGAAGAGCATGTCAGCACCGACGCACCCGATGAGCGCGGCCACCGGCTTGAGCCATGCCGCCCTCCTGTCCACCGCAGCGGTGCTCATGCCGACCGCGTAGCCCAGCAGGCAACCGACCAGGGCGCCGAGACCCAGCGGTGTCGGGAGCACAAGATCAAACGCCAGTCCCGACCCGAATCCGACCAGCGCCCCCGTCTCGGGGCCGTCCAGCAGGGCCGCCGTGATGGGGAGGAGCCACACGATGTCCGGATGCAGTCCGTGGAAGCGGATCCACAGGATCACCGTCGTCTGGGCCAGCAGCAGCAGAAGCGTCACCAGCGCGACCCGCAGTGCGGCGCGGGTGCTCATGCCGGAGGCTCCCATATGACGACATCGACGTAGGCCAGCTGGGTGAGATTGGCTATCGGCGTGACGGTGACCGTTTCTTGGGTCGCGCCGGCGGCGGCGTGGAACTCCTTGACCCGTGCCACCGGGATGCCCCGTGGGAACGCGGCGCCGTCGAGGCTGCTCGTGTACATGGGCTCGCCCTTGTGCAACGGCGTGTGGGTGGGGACGAGATCGGCCGTCATGGGGGAACCGGGGCCCTGGCCGTCGACCGTTCCCGTCAGGTCGTCGGCCGGGCCGAAGGTGACGCCCACCTTGGACTGCCCGTCGGTGATCAATCGCACGACCGCCGTGTGGTGGAACGACTGGATGATCTGTCCGACCAGCCCACCGGCACCGACCACCGCCATGCCGACGTCGACCCCGTCGGCTCTTCCCTTGTCGATGGTGATGGTGAGCGTGAAGTTCGAGGCGTTGATCTCCTGCGTCTCGGCGGTGACGGTGGGCAGGGCGTCGAGAAAGCGGAGGTTCTGCAGCGCCATGAGGTTCCGGAGCTCAACGTTCTCGAACTGCTTCTCGTCGGCCTTCTCCCGCAACTGCCCGACGATCGCCTGCAACTGCTGGTTCTCGCTCTGCAGCGATCGATAGTGCACCGCCCCGGCGAAGAAGTCGCCGATCGGGCTGAGGACGTCGACGACGGCGTTGCGCAACGGCGAGTACACCCCGTTCGCCACCGACTTGACCCCTGAGGTGATGCTGTGCGTTCGCCCGTTGAGATCGAGCGAAATGATGGAGAGCGACAGCACGACCAGAACGACCAGCGTCAAC
>Ga0302326_10009949_pt1 | contig 20642 bp, 16 predicted proteins | sample Palsa_T0_3_FD_202264 | JGI IMG/M metagenome (GOLD analysis project Ga0302326, IMG submission 202264) | Peat permafrost microbial communities from Stordalen Mire near Abisko, Sweden - Palsa_T0_3 | ecosystem: Environmental > Terrestrial > Soil > Palsa > Peat permafrost | place: Sweden: Abisko...
TCTGCTGCGAGACGGCTCGCCCATGCGTCTGGCGCGCGACCAGAATTTCCAGGGCCTGCACGGCGGCGTGCCGCTCGACGGCGTAGCCGTCCACATCAACGCTTTCAATTTTCCCGCGTGGGGATTATGGGAGAAAGCCGCGGTCAGCCTGCTGGCCGGCGTTCCCGTGCTCACGAAACCGGCGACGTCCACGGCATGGCTGGCGCGGGAGATGGTGAGTGCGGTGATCGCAGCCAATGTCCTTCCGCCGGGAGCGTTGTCGATCCTGTGCGGCTCGCCCAACGATCTGCTCGACCATCTGCGCTTGGGAGACGTGGTTGCCTTCACCGGATCGGCTGACACCGCCGAAGTAATCCGCCGGCATCCCCGCATTCGCCAGCACAACATACGGGTGAACATCGAAGCTGACAGTCTGAACTCCGCGCTGCTTGGTCCGGACGCTGCTCCCGATTCCCCCTCGTTCGGCTTCTTCGCGCGCGAAGTCGTCCGCGAGATGACGTTGAAGGCGGGACAAAAGTGCACTGCGATCCGCCGCGTGCTGGTGCCGGCTGAGCACGTCGCAGCAGCCACGGAAGCGATTGCCGCAGCGCTGCGCCCGATTGTGGTTGGCGATCCGGCGAATGCAATGGTGAACATGGGGCCGGTGGTCAATATGCCACAACGTAGGACAGTGGAGGACGGCATTCGCAAGCTGAAGACGCAAGCCGATGTCGCTTACTCGCCGGAGAATTTTGCTCCGCTCGATGCCAGCCTGGAGAAAGGTGCGTTCGTTCCGCCTACGCTTCTGCGCGCTCGCGAAGGCTCCGACGCGGAAGTCGTACATGAAGTCGAGGTGTTCGGTCCGGTCGCAACCGTTATCCCCTATCGCGATAAAGCCGAGGCGTTCGCCCTGGCGCGGCGCGGAGGCGGCTCGCTTGCGGCATCGGTTTTCAGCGGCGACACAGCGTTTCTCGCCGAAGCCGCACTCGCGCTGGGGACGACTCACGGCCGTCTGCTGCTGGTCGATCCCGCGATTGGCGACAGCCACACCGGGCACGGAATCGTATTGCCATCGTTAATGCATGGTGGTCCGGGACGCGCGGGCGGCGGCGAAGAACTCGGCGGACTGCACGGCCTGTGGTTTTATCATCAGCGCGTCGCCATGCAGGGGTCGGCGGCGACTCTGTCCACGATTGCCGCTCAGGCGGCGGACCCGGCAGCGGAATAAAACTTGAGCGCATCGCGAGTATCTAAGGAACGCGGCGAAGTCGTCGTCGATGGAAAGCGTCTGGAGGCGCTGTGGATCGGTCCGCGGCAATCTGGTCGCAGCACGATCGTCATGCTGCACGAAGGGCTGGGATCCATCGCGCTGTGGAAGGATTTCCCGGAACTGCTGGCGGCGCGTACCGGCTGCGATGTGCTGCTCTATTCGCGTTATGGACACGGCAGCTCCGACAAGCTGATGGAGAAGCGGCCCGTGACTTTCATGCATCACGAAGGCGAAGTGGTGTTGCCGGAACTGCTCGACAAGTTGGCGATTGCGCGGCCCATCTTGTTGGGACACAGTGACGGAGGGTCAATCGCGCTTATCTTCGCAGGGAAGCATCCCGATGCGGTTCGCGGGCTGGTCCTGGAGGCGCCGCATGTGTTTGTCGAAGACCTGAGCGTCGCCAGCATCACCCAGGCCAAGGTGAACTACCAGACGACCGAGCTGCCGCAGAAGCTGTCACGTCACCACGCGCATGTCGACGCAACGTTCTGGGGATGGAACGACATCTGGCTCGATCCCGATTTTCGTTCCTGGAATATCGAGGAATATCTCGCGGCGATTCGCTGTCCCGTTCTCTGCATTCAAGGCGAAGAGGATGAATACGGGACGAAGGCACAGGTGGAAGCAATCAAAGCGCGGGTGCCGCAGACGGCGATCGTGATGCTGCCGGAGTGCAAACACTCGCCGCACCGCGACCAGTTGGAGCAAACGCTGGAACGAATGGTGGAGTTTGTCGGACGGTTAGAGAGGGAGCCAATGGCAACTCCAGAGATTATCAATAGCGGCAAGGACCGCAGATCCCTCGACTCCGCTTCGCTCCACTCGGGATGACAAAGCGAAGAGCGAAGGGCGAATAGCGAAAGGCGGCATTTATGGCTGAGTGGGTGCACACCTTCAAGGGCGCGGTACTGGCTTCGGAGTATGACGTTGCCAGCCACATGAACTCGCGCATGTACGTCTCGCGCTTCGATCAAGCAACCTGGTTCTTGCTGCACGCCATCGGCGTCACTCCCGCATCGATCAAGCAGCAGAACTTGCGCGTGGCCATCGTGCGCCAGAACTATCAGTTCCTGGAAGAGCTGCGCGGCGGCGAGCTGGTCGAGATCAAGAGCGGCTTTCTCGCCGTCGGCGAAAAGTATTTTCGCTTCCTTCATCAGATGTACGACGACGAATCCGGCAAGATGGTCGCGACCTGCGACAGCGTCGCCGTGCAGGCGAGCCTGGAATCGGGAAAAAGCGTGTCCTTGACCCCATCGCTGCAGGAGAAGGCGAAACGCTACCTAGTGACCTCCAACGTAACGCCAGATTCCGAACTCGGATAACGAAATGCCCGATCGAGCCGCCTGATGCTGGCTCAGGTGAATCACCGCCTGCAGCTCCTCAGTGCGGCTTAAACCCAACGCTCTCCCACAACGGCGCCGGATCGTACAGCACGCCATTAGCAACCACAGAGCTTACACTGCGGATATTGTGGATGTTCTCCAGCGGGTTGGCATCGAGCACATCGAGGTCGGCGCGCTTGCCCACTTCCACACTGCCGCTGTCGCGCTCCACCTTCATGGCGCGCGCGGGGACGATGGTCGCCGCTTGCAGCGCTTCTATTGGCGTGAAGCCGGCCTGAACGTAGAGCTCGATCTCGCGGTAGAGAGAAAATCCCGGTACAGTCTGATCGGTGCCGGCGACGATCGGCACGCCCGCGCGATGCAGCGCACCGATGATCGCCAGGTCGTTCTCTTTGATCTTTTCGCCGTAAGCAGCAGCCTCCGGAGGCAGTCCACCGTTGACCAGTTGCTCGCGCAGTTCGGGCGCGACGCGCGCAATGCCAGGCTCGGTGTTCGTGGCAGGCTCGCTGGCCGAGCGCAAGCTGATCTCCATCAGCGCCATGGTGGGATCGATGACCGTGCCGTGCTGCTTGAAGAACGCGACCGCCTGCTTGCCTGCTTCGGAGTTGATATCGACGGAGGCGAGCACTTTTAGCCGTTCCAGGCCCTTGACCTTCTTCGGGTCGAAATCTTTCGGCAGCAGAAGATCGGCGATGTAATGGATGTGGTTGATCATGTCCATGCCGTCTTCGACCCCCTGGTACGCGTCCATGCCGATCGGTATGTGGCCGGTGACGGTCATGCCGGCTTTGTGCGCGTCGGCGCAGATGGCCTTCACGTTGTCGGACTTCACTGAGCTATAGATTTTGATCTGCTGAAAGCCGGAGTCGTGATAGCGCGTCACCCACGTCTGGGCATCTGCGGGCGAGTTCACGCGAGTGATGCCAATCGAGTAAGGCCCATCGCCATCGACGATGCCGGCCAGCAGCATGTGCGGGCCCAGCGCTTTGCCGCTGTTCACCGCATCGCGCACCTGGGTGATGAAGTCGTACTCATTGCCCACATCGCGCACCGTGGTGACCCCGGCGGCGAGATAGATTGGTCCCCACTCCACCTGCTCGTAGTGCGCATGCATGTCCCACAGGCCGGGGATGATGTACTTGCCTGTGACGTCGATGCGCTGCGCGCCGGCGGGAATCTTCACGTCCTGGCTCGGCCCCACAGCCACGATCTTGCCGTCGCTGGTAACGACGGTAGCATCGGCAATCGGCGCCTTGCCAGTGCCATCGATCACGGTTGCACCGACGAAGGCGAATGTCCCGGTGCGGCGGCCGGGAAGCTTCTGGCTCATCTCGCTAAGCGCGGCCATCTCGTCGTGGGCCGCACTGGCGACAAAGGCGGCGAGTGCCGGCTCATAGTCATCGCGTACCGCCTCGAAGTGGTCGAACTCGGCGTCGGTGGAGACCAGCGCGGCAAGATTGTTGGCGCTGTCCATCCACAGCGTCTCCATTCCCCAGATCAGCCCCTGCACCGTGTAACGCTCCACCTGAACGTCGCGGCCTTTGATCTGCATCGTCTCCGAGCCGCGGTCCTGGATCCTCACCGCACCGATGGGCAGCGTAGCCATCTGCGCGGGCGAGCCATGCGTCCGCCAGTAGCGCATCATCTCCATTTGCACCGCAACGGGAGCGTAACCGGAGATGGTGAAGAACGGCGGCGGAGCGGGGATCGAGCGCGTGTCTTTGCCCTGGCGGATGGTGGCGTTAGCGCCGTCGATAGTGATGTCAGTGTCGATCGTCGACATCCGCGAAGTGCTTCCTTTGATCACGAAGCTCTGCGGCACGTAGCTGTCGGAAGTTCGCAACGTCGCTGTCAGCGGGACTGCCGTGCCGCGGTCTGTGAACTTGAAGTCAGTCTTCAGCGTCAGCGCACTGCCGTCAGCTGTGATGCTGTAGTTCTCCTCGCCGATGGGCTGCTCGAACTTGTGCAGCCGAAACTTGCCGGACTCGTTTTGCGGCGTGGTTTGGGAAAATGCGATGGCGGGCGAGAGGGCAAGCAGAACAATGCACAGACGAAGACGATTCACGCGACGGCTCCTTTTCAACCCGTCAAGCGCAAGTGGGCGCTCGCCGGGTACCCTGGAAAGCAACGAAGGATTACAACACAGTTAAACGCAAAGCAGCGAGCAGGAGTTCCGCAAGGTCGCCATTTTCCCGTCGGCGCGCGCGCCAACAGTGCCGATCATGCGTCAGGCTTTCTTTACACCCGGATCACGCTCAGTTGTCGCCGCCAGGGTTGGCGCGAAACAGGTTGCACTTTCTCGCAGCCCCTAAAACAATCGTCCCGCCCTGTTCGCTTTTCGTTGCCAGCAGGGCGGGACGATTCTGACGAAGTACAGCGTGCTATGGCGCGTAGTAGCCGGAGATGTCCAGGATCAGCTGCGTGAGCGCGGAGGAGAAGGCATCGATGGAACCATCGTTCGTCGGCACGATTGCCATGTTGGAGGTGATGAAGCCATCTTCGGCATTCAGCGTGGAGACGGTGGGCTGAGTCGTGCCATGCGGCCATAAGGTGAGGTAAAGCAAACGGCCTGGCGGCACCACCGTCGCATTGAAGACGTATGCCGCCGCGTTGCTGGGCGGAGCACATGGGCTGTCCACCACGTCCACAGTTATCTGACCGTTGAAGCCGCTACCGCTGTGGCGCGTGTCTAACACGCGGCACGGCGCCTGGGGATACATTGACAGCCCGCCTGTTCCCGCCGGCGCGAAGTAGCCGTTGACATCGACCAACAGGTCGGTGTTGTTGCTGTGGGGGTAAAAAGCGGTTGCGTTCTGGCTGCCCGCAGGCACGATGGCCGCATTGGCGACGATCGTCCCGGTGTTGTCATTAAGAGTGGAGACGACGGGTCTGGTCTCGCCCTTGGGCCAGACGGTGAGGTAATCCAGTCCACCCACGGGCGGGATGACTGTAATGTTGAACGAATAGGCTTGCGCTCTGCTGGGAACGCCGCAATTTGTCGGTATCGTGTAATCACGCTCCGCGCCAGCCAGCAGAGTTCCTCCCTGCTGATTGTTGCGGGTGTCAACGATGCGGCAGGGCGTCAGCTTATAGAACTGTAAGGTTTCGGAGCCGGGCGGCGCAAAGTAGCCATCGATGTCGAGAATGACGTCGGTCGTGTTACTGGCAAAGACACTGACCGCACCCTGGTACCCGCCGGGCACAATGGCGGCATTGGCCTTGACGCGTCCGTCAGTGGAGTTCATGGTGGAGACATAGGGTAGGGCTTCGCCAGTGGGCCAGATGGTCAGATAGCCCAAAGGGCCAACTGGTATCGCCGTGACATTCAAAGAGTAAGCAACCGCGCTGGTGGGAATGCCGCAGCTCCCAAGTTCAGGCACGATAAAATTCTGTGAGGTATTGGCCAGAATGGGACTGTGGCTCTGCCGTGTGTCCACCAGGCGGCAGGGCGTCACCGTAACAAGCTGGATGGCGTTAGGAGCGACGCCGCTGAGGACGGATACCGTGTTATCGCCGACATTCGACACATAAATCCTGTCGGCAACCGGATTCACCCAGGCTTCGACAGGTGTGTTGCCGACGTTGACGGTCGTGGTGGCCAGCGTCTCCCCGTTAAACGCCGTAACCGTGTTGTCCCCGGAGTTACAAACAACGACGGTGTTGGTATTGACATCGACCTCAATGTCGTCGGGGGCCGTCCCGACGTTTACCGTTCGGGTGGCGAGGGTGACCCCGTCGATGACCGTCGCTGTGTTGTCAGTGTTGTTGGAGGCGTAGGCTTGATTCGACACACTATTGACCGTCATCGCGCCGAACCCCTTGCCGACATTGACAGTCTGAACGGCCAGCGTCGCGCCGTCGATCTGGCTCACGGTGCCAACAACTTGGGAGTTGTTTCCGCTACCAAGCGGGCAACTGGAATCGTTGCCGCAAGAATTCTGCACCCAGATCTTATTGGTTACGGTATTCAACAACACAATGCCGGGTCCGTACTGCACTGTGACCGTGTGCGTAACCGTATTGGTGGCGCCATCGACGACACTAATCGTTCCCGGCGCTGTGGTGGCATTGCAGCCGGGGTGGTTACCGCAGTAATTCACCACGTAAATCGTGTTCGTAACCGAGTTGACCGCAACTGCCAAGGGATAGTTCCCTACGGTCACGGTAGCGATGACCGTGTCGGTATTGCCATCGATCACACTCATCGTCGTACCGGTGCCGTTGCCGTTGTTGACCACGTAAATCTTGTTGGTGATGGGATCGACATCCGCGACCGTCGGATTGGCGCCGACGGAAATGGTTTTAGTAACGGTATTGGTAGCTCCGTCGATGACCGAAACCGTATTGCTATGGCGGTTGGTGACATAAATCTTATTTGTGATCGAGTTGATCACCAGGAATTCCGGAAAAATTTGAACGTTGATGGTGGCCGTAACCGTATTGTTCGCTCCGTTGACGACAGTCACGGTTCCGGTACCGCCGCAGTTCGGATCGGTACCGCAGGTGTTCACCACGTAAACCGTGTTGGTTGCCGCGTTAGCGGCCAGGTAGTAGGCGTCGTTCTCCACATTGAAACTGCCAATGAGGATTTGAGCAGTGGCTGGCAGGCAGGCCAGCGCGGCGAGCGCGATAACTAGAAGCGGCAAACGAGGCGTGTGCATGAGTTCCTCCAAATAATTTCTCTTCGAAATGGGCCCGGTGGAGATATCTGTAGTTGGTCTTCGACTGGCGGCCGGGCGTTTCGAATCAGCAAGACTTCGACTCAAGGCTGTCCAGTTTCCGGCTCGGGGATAGCAGGAACGGAGTCCGGGGCATATTAGCACGGCAAGCCCGTTAGTCAAATGTTTTTTCGCCGGAGCGGGTTTTTCGCCGGAGATGCGTTCCCGTTCCAGGGTCGCTGTCGGCAGCCAGTTGCCAGTAGTCAGTTGTTCAGAACCCACTCTGTCACCAAGAAACGGGCGACCAGGGTGGGCACCCGGAACGCGCAACGCGAAATATATAGGGCCGAGCGTATTGCTTCTTCGGGATGCAAACCCGATACTGATTTCCCCTTTACGGCGCAAAGTAGCCGGAGATGTCCAGGATCAGTTGTGTCAGACCCTGGGCGTAAGCATCGATCGAGCCATTCGTAGACGGCACGATCGCCATGTTGGACGTGATGAAGCCATCGTAGGCGTTCAGCGTCGAGACCACGGGCTGACCCGAGCCATCCGGCCACAAGGTGAGATAACCCAGGGAGCCGCTCGGCACCACCGTTGCATTGAAGATATATGCCAGTGCGCTGCTGGGAGGCGCGCAGACGCTGCCCACCACGTTGACCGGAGGACTCAGCGTGCCGGCGAAGGGCTGCCCATTGCGCCCGTTGCCCACCTGACGCGTGTCCAGCACACGGCATGGCGCCGCCGGGTACATCGACAATCCGCCAGTTCCCGCCGGTGCGAAGTAGCCGTCAATATCGATGAGCAGATCGGTAGTGTTGTTGGCGTAGACATCAATCGCCCCGCCGGTTCCCGCCGGCACGATCGCAGCATTCGCAACAACCGTTGCCGTGGGATTGTTGAGGGTCGAGACTACCGGTTGCGGCGCGCCCGTGGGCCAGACCGACAGATAGCCCAGCGGCTGACCCGAAGGGTTAGGTACCACGGTGAAGTTGAGCGAGTAGGCATTCGGATTCAGGCCCGCCGGAATGCAACTGCTCATCAGCAACGGGAAGCTGCGCGGTGTTTGCGCCGCCAGGCGCGGTCCTCCGAGTTCGCCGTCCGCGCCGCGCGTGTCAACCACGCGGCAGGGCCTCAGCGGATAGAACTGATAGGTACTGGAGCTAGCCGGCGCATAGTAGCCATCGATGTCGAGAATGACGTTGGCGGTATCGCTGACATACACGCTGACCGCGCCGCTTACGCCTGCCGGTACGATGGCCGCATTAGCCTTGGTGCGGCCATCTGGCGAGTTCAGCGTGGAAACTACGGGCTGTATCTCCGGCGTGGGCCAGATGGTCAAATACCCCAGCGTGCCGCCGCTTGGCGGCACCACCGTGACATTCAGGGAATAACCAGCAGCGCTAGACGGAATATTGCAGTTCTGATTTTGCGGGATGGGGAAGCTGCGTGAAGTTCCACCGGTAATGGGTGGGCCGCCAAACTCACCATTTGCTTGGCGTGTATCCACCACGCGGCAGGGACTGACATTGACCAGTTGCAGTTTGGTGTTGCCCCCGATCACCGAGACGGTGCCGTCCCCGCCATTAGGGACATAGATTTGGTTCGCGACGGGGTTAATCGCGGCGGCGTTGGGATAGTCACCAACGGCAATGGGAGTCGTGGCGTTGGTGGCGCCATCGAGCTCGGTCACACTGAGTCCGTAGCTCGAGTTTGTCGATCCTCTACATGGGAAGTAAATTTTGTTGGTAACAAGGTTTATCGAACTTTGGGTAGCAGGGTAGCTTCTCACGTTACAGATAGAAACCGTGGATGTGGCAAGGGTGTTGCCATTGATGATGGTCGCCGATGGAGCTGACGCGCAAGTGGGATCGCTGCCGCACTGATTGCCCACATAGATCAGGTTGGTACCTGGATTGACGACTACCGGAACGGGGTCAACCCCCACATTGACAGTCTGAGTGGACAGAGTGGAGCCATTAATGACGGTAACAGTTCCGGGATTCCCGCTCCCGTCCGCTCCGCCATAATTGGAAACGTAGATCAGATCATGAGTCTCGTCCACGGCGGCAAAGCTTGGATCGAAACCAACCGTAACGGTTTGGATGTTGTTTAGATTGTTGCCATCGATCACGCTCACGGTCCCCGCGCGGTCGCAAGTGAGATCGTTGCCGCATTGATTGACCACATAGATCTTGTTGGTTGTGGTATTAACTGCCACGCTCACGGCATAAGCGCCGACCGTGACATTTTGCGTGTTCAGCGTGACCCCGTCCATTACGGTTAACGTTCCAAAGGTTGTGCAATTGGCATCGTTGCACTCGTTGGTCACGTAGATTTTGTTGGATACCGGGTTGACCGCAACCCAGTCGGGGTAAACTCCGGTGTTCACGGTCTGGGTGGCGAGCGTGTTCCCGTTAATCACTGTGACCGTGCCGGTCGCGCACGTGGTAGCGCTATCGCAGGTAGCCGCGTAGGCCATGTTGGTGACACTATTGACGACTATCGGGTCAGGATAAGCAGCCACTGAGATGGTCTGGGTGGCGAGCGTATTGCCGTTGATGATGGTCACGCTGCCGTTGCCGCTCTGGCAGGTGGGATCGTTTCCGCAAGTGTTGGCTACGTATATCGTGTTGACGACGGAGTTTACCGCTGCACTGCCAGGGTTATTGGCAACGGCAACGGTCGCTGTGGTTACTTGAGCGGCGGCTGGCAGGCAGGCCAAGGCAGCAATGACGACGAAGAGTACAACGGTGAGACGCGGCACGCGCGTGAGTTCCTCCACAGAACTTCGCTTCGAATGGGGCCTGTCGTGATCTTCGATCGGCGGCAGGACGTTTGAACCAGCAAAGAGTTCAGATCATGAACCTGCCAGTGTCCGGTCCAGAGATTATGCATGAAATCGGGGGAATGTTAGCACGGTAAGCCCGTTAGTCAAATGCTTTTCACCGGAGGGTTTTATTTTCGAGTGCGGGGACGAGGAAAATCCAATGTACCGCCCGGGACGTGACAGGCGCGCTGGCCTGGCGTTGGCGCCACGGTTGGTGATTGTGGCGCTCCTCGATGACAGCGTCAACGGCGTTTCGTGGACTTCCCGCTTTTCGTGCTCGTCGTGTGAGGCGACGCTTTCGTTGACTTTGGCGCGGCAGTCTTGGGTGCGGCAGTTTTACTCGTGGCAGTCTTGGTCACGGCTGCCGCGCTCCCGCCACCGGCCGTGATCTTGCCTTTCACCAGGTCCAGCGTCACGGAATCCTGCTGTGTCACAGGTTTGCCGCGGGGCGCGGTTTTGAAGCTGATCGTGAGCGTCTTGGCATCGGTGGTGAGGGTCAGGTAGCCGAACTGAATAATCGGATCGACTACCAGCGTGTGATCTCCAACCGTTGTGCCGGCGGGCGGCGCCTTCTCTTGCGGCGCCGTGGCAGCGTATCCACCGGATCCCGAGACGATGTAGGGAACATCCCGCCCGTTCACCTCTCGCGTGAATCGCTGATAGAGATGCGCGTGGCCCGACAGCACTGCATCCGGCCATTGTCCCGCAGCCTTGCAGCAGGAATCGATGTCCTGCATCAGTCCGGCGCTGCCGCCGGTCTTGGCATCAACCGAGAGCGGCGGATGGTGGACCGCAATCAGGATCGCCCGCTGTCCCGCCTTGCGCTGCGGCGAAAGACGTTTCAATTCTGAAGTCAGAAAAGTCAGCTGGTCATCGACCAGCGGATACTTACCGCCCTGCGACGAGATGATGCCCCCGCCGGTGTCCAGCACGTTGCTGTACAGCCCGATGATGGAAACGAAAGGAGCATCGAGGGTGAAATACACGCCGGGCTGGGTCATCACGCTGCGCGCGACGTTGGGCGCATCAGGCGAGGGATCGGGAGTGCCGGAGCAGAAATTGGTGAGGAACGCAGCCAGCGTGGGAACCTGCGGAGCACTCGATGAGGCACCGAAAACCATGCCATCGTGATTGCCGGGAATGGCAAAAATCGGGCGATCGTAGGCGCGGTAAGGTTCGTAGAACTGGTCGTAGTAATACTGAGACTCACCGAAGTTGTAAATCACGTCTCCCAGGTGAAAGAAAAACGCGGGGCTACCCGACCCGCCGGACTGCACATCGTCGACCATGGCAGCGGCAACGGCAGCTTCTTCGGCAATGGCCGTGGCTGCCGTCTGGCTCCTGCTTACTTTGGCCGCGCCCGTGTCGCCGACAGAATGAAATATGATTTTCCCTGCGGAGGTAATGGCGCTCGCCAGGCTCTGCGGGATGAAGTTAGTCAAGTTAAGATACGGCTGTGTCCCGGTCCGCTGCGGCGGAATGGGCTGCACCTGGTTCTTATTTAAAAGGTAATACTTCGAGTTATAGTAAGCCTCGCTGGTGTTGTTTACTTGAAATGCATCTTCGTCCGGCGTAGGTTTCGGGTCAGCATAGAGTTGGCCTCCAGGACCAACCAGATTCGTGTCCGTCGGCATAAGGGAATCCTCTCTGAGGAGCTGGATGCTCCGCGTGTGGCTTTGTTGAGCCCCGCGTGGCTGCGCTTTCCGATGAGACTAGCCGCCGAACCGACGCGACCCGAATATGAGGAGAGCAGGAGACAGCATAGTGGAAAGAATCAGATTGTCAAGAGCGGTTGTTCTGCCCGTCGCTTCGTGCTACAAGATTTCAGACCGCGTAAACTGAATGTGCGTTTTGCTCGAAACCTGAAACTCGAAACTCGCAACTAAGGTTGAATGGCTGAGAAGAAAACACGCCGCAAGAAAAGCCCCGTTTTTGATCCGGTGATTCCGGACAAGCTTTACTTTCGTATCGGCGAAGTTTCGCGCCTTTGCCGGCTGCCGGCTTACGTGCTGCGCTTCTGGGAGACAGAGTTCCCGCAGCTCAAGCCGGTCAAGAGCAGCACGGGTCAGCGCATGTATCGCCAGCGTGACGTAGAGAACGTACTGCGGATTAAGAAGCTGCTTTACGAAGAGGGCTATACCATCGTCGGCGCGCGCCAGCAATTGAAGGATGAATCCAAGACGGCGCGTCAGCAGTCGGGTCTGCCATTTCCCAAACAGAATCCCGCCGACAAGCTGAAGAAAGTTCGGCAGGGCTTGCAGGAGATTCTGGGTATGCTGTCGGCGACGCGGCGAAAATGATCGTAGGGCGATCGCGTAGTCCAGCTCTTCGCACACGCGCGAGCTTGCCTACTTCACTACCGTGACTTGGAACTGCACGGGGATTGTCTTTGGAGGATAGCAGGCGCTGTGATCGCACGCCTGAAAGCGCAGCTCGCCCTTCACGGGATAGGTTCCCGCCGAGGCGTTGGCCGGCGTCTTCAGCAAAGTACTAATACTAAAGTCGCCGCTATATACGCTCAGCTTCTCGTCGGGCGAGAAAGGGAAGGTCATGTCCTGCCCGGCAGGATACTTCACATCGGCCACGGTCACCTGCTCCGGCGCAGTCAGCTTCAGCGCTGTAGGTATCAGCAAGGGAGACTTGGGCGTGTGGGAATTGATGTGGAACTCGGAACCTATTCTGAAGTCCAAGCTGACTTCTTTGCTGGCGCCGGCCCGCACCTGCACGTTACCCACGGGAGCCAGGATGACGGGCGGCTTATCGCCGAAACCTTGCGCCAGCGCCCAGCCAGCCAGCAAAAGTGCTGCTGCGGCAAAAGCAGTCATCCGCCTCATCGCGTTGCATCCTTGGCGGCAACCTCTTTCACCGCTACCGCTTTCACTTCGGCTTTGGCCTGGTTTTGCGGCACGCTGCTGGACCTGTAATTCGTATTCAGAGTTTTCTTAACTGCCTGCTCGATGTCCTTACGATCGAGCAGGCCGGTCATCTTGTCCACGATGGCTCCGTCACGGCCGATATAGAAGGTCGTCGGCAAGTACTGCACGTCGCCGTAGTCGTCGGAGACCTTGTCGGTTCCTAGCAACACTTGGTAGTTCACTCCCAGCTCGCTGGCGAACTTCGCGATCGTGGCAGGCTCGGAATCGTCCATAGCCACGCCCAGGACTACCAAACCATCCTTGCCATACTGCTTTTGCAAGTCCTCGAACCAGGGCATTTCAACCTTACAGGGCGGGCACCACGTCGCCCAGAAGTTCAGCAGCACGGCTTTGCCGCGAAAATCCGATAGCTTGACGCTGCTTCCATCCAGCGCGAGCAGAGTGAAATCCGGCGCGGGCACGCCCTGGACATTGCCCACCAGTGTAATAGCCCCGTGCTTGCGAGTGCGATCCAGGTATTTCCCGCTGGCCAGCATCGCTAGGATGGCCACAAACAGGGCAACAAAGACTAACGCATTTCGTTTCACCAACACACCCCTACAATGCGAACCGGTTCAGGAAGGACAAGTAGCCGGAGAGCAATCGCAAGTTGTTCAAGAAGATCAATACTCCGATGGCGATTAGCAGTATACCGCTGCAAACCTCTACCGTGTGGAGATGCTTTCGGAAACGGCTATAGAATGCCAGGAATCTGTCGACTCCCAATGAAGTCAGCAGAAACGGCACCGCCAGGCCCAGAGAATATACCGCCAACAGGATAATGCCCTTCAACACGGTCTGTTGCGCACCCGCCAAGACCAGGATTGTCGCCAGGATAGGACCGATGCAGGGCGTCCATCCGAAAGCGAAGGCAAAACCCACGGCGAAAGAGCCTACCGCACTGGAGCCGCCTTTGACATCGTGCATCCGCTTGTCAGCATAGAGCGCTTTGATTTTCAGAATGCCGGTAAGGTGCAGACCAAACACAATCACAATGATGCCGGCGACCTTGGACAGTAGCGAGTGATATTCATTCACCAACTGCCCCACGCCGGTGGCCACCGCGCCCAGCGCGATGAAGACCACGCTGAATCCCAGGACGAACGTAACCGAATGCAGCATCACGGTGCGCAACATGCGGCGCTCCGGCGCTTGCAGGTCTTCGACCGTGGCTCCCGAAATCAGCGACACGTAACCTGGCACCAGCGGTAGTACGCATGGCGAAAGGAAAGATAAAATCCCCGCCAGAAATGCAGCGAGCGGAAGGGGCAGATTGTGCATATATTTCATTGTAACAATGCCGTTGTCGGGCAATTGTTACGAATTTGTCAAGGATGAGACGATTGAGGGCCGAAAAGGTATGTTAAGGTTGACGGACTTTGCTACTGTCCGCTGGGGCAAAACAATCGTCGGCTTCCGCAAACCGGACCAGGTTTCGGAAATAACGATCGAGTCGCCGGGGTTATGCGGGTCGTACTTGACCGAGGCTGGCAGGCCAAGGCGGCAGGAGTAAAGATCGATGAACTGCCGCAAGTGGGTCACGTCTTGCGATGCTTCGTAGGTCACCCCCGCTACATCATAGGTGTAGACCAGCAGGATCATCTGCTGCCCGGTTACATCATCCTCCAACTCCAGAACGTCGATGACGTTGCCATCGATGATGCGGCCGCCGCGCGCCAGATCGGTCCGGCGCTCCCGTTCCAGGTCCTCGGCCGGCTTCTTGTTTTTGCGTGACAGCAAGGCGTAGCCGATGATGGCCGCCGTGGCGCCGAAGGCGAGAATGGGATACAGCCGGAACGAGTTCATGGGAGCGGTTGCGAAGACTTGACACCAAGATAGCGGGATCGGGTTGAGAAGGAAACAGAAAAATCTAGCCCCGGTTTTTCGGGTCGAACTGCGGTCGCACTCATTCCCGGTCGACCACCGGATTGCGCAGCGTGCCGACGCCCTCCACCGTCACCTCCACCACATCTCCGGCCTTCACAGGGCCCACTCCCGCAGGCGTTCCGGTGGCGATGACATCTCCCGGCTCCAGCGTCATTACCTGGCTGATGAAGCGAACCAGCGCATCGAGCGGGAAGAGAAAGTCGGCTGTCGTTCCATTCTGCCGAAGTTCGCCATTCACCCGGCTTTGGACGCGAACGCCTTTCCACGGATCCAGGCCCTCGGCTACCACGGGGCCTACGGGACAGAAGGTGTCGAAGCCCTTGGCGCGCGTCCATTGACCATCCTTGTTCTGTAGATCGCGAGCGGTAACGTCATTCAGGCAGGTATATCCCACAATGTAGGGCTTCACGTCGTCGTTCTCGCGCAAACAGTAACAGCGCTTGCCGATCACCACGGCCAATTCGCCTTCATAATCCACGCGCTGCGAGAGTTCTGCCGGCCGGCGGATCGCATCGTCAGGCCCAATCAACGAGGACGGCGGCTTCAGGAAAAACAGCGGCTCGGTTGGGATGGGATGGTCCAGCTCCTTGGCGTGTTCGCGATAGTTGCGGCCGATGCACACAATCTTCCCCGGTTCCGCGGGCGCCAGCAGGCGAACGGCGCTCAACTGCAACTAGCTCTTTTCCCCCCGCTCGAACTCGGAAAACGATTGCGGAGCTTTCGTCAGCGTTCGGGTAATCATTTGTCTACCGGCGACATTCTCGATAAACCCGTAGCGCGCTCCATCTTGATGTTGAAAGCGGCAATATTGCATAGGAAATCCTTCTCTTCTATGAATTCGCCCCCGAGACGCAGAGAGCACGATTCATCATGTTTTGTCTTCTCTGTACTCTCTGTACTCTCTGTGCCTCTGTAGTGAAAGAACCTACTGGTTCGGGACCGTCTCGTGCGCCTCGGCGGAGCGCGGGCTCTCGTTGCCGCGCAGGTCCACCGCCGAAACGGCATAGAAATACGTCTTACCTGCTTCTACATTTTCGTCACGGTAGGACGAAACCTGTACCAACTGCGTATTCAGTTTCTGCGGCTGCCCGCCCTTCAACCATCGGAAGATGTTGTAACCCGCGAGGTCGCTCTCCATGTTCGGCGCCCAGGTGAGGTCGATGAACGGCTTCTGTCCGACGCTGGAGAAGACCGCCTGTAGTCCAGCCGGTTGCGCCGGCGGATAGATGTCGCGCGTGAAGACCTCGACCGGCGGCGAATCGCCGCCCTCGACCGCGGCGTTCATACCATTCGCATGGACCTGGCTTAATGTCGTAATACGATATTCAAATTTCTGCTCCCAGGCAAAGGTTTTGTCGAGATACAAACCCGTTGCCGCCGGCTCAACATCATCGAGTGCAGTGTAAGCCGGAGCGCCTACGGGCCGGCGCATGATGCGATAGCGATAGGTGACTCCGGCCGGGGGCGCCGGCGGCGCGGGTCCGGACCATGCGATCCGCACGCCATCTGCACTCACCTCAGCCGTTACTTGGTCGGGCGCGGCGATCGTCGGGACCACGGAAATCGGCACCTGGTTGGAAATTCCGGCGCTGCGGCCATGCGCGTTCACGTCTTCCACGCCGTACATCACGAATCCGGCCGGGTTGTCCTGCCCCAATTGAGGCGGCAGCGTGTCAACATAGTGAATGCGTACCGCCCCTGGCGGAGCCTCGTTCTTCTGTTTTTCCGCCGGCTTCGGCGTGGGCGGCGTCACCTCGGCCACGACGGCGCAACGGGCCATCAGCGTCACGCTCTCGTGGCGACAGATACGGGTGATGGGATTATGTTTGATGTTGGTGCGGTCCGTGGTTTTGCGCGGCTGAGTCCACTCCAGATCGACCCGGTTGCCACGGCGCGAAGCGGTCAGATCGGTTACTGGAAGCGGCAAATTGAGCGACGGCAACGATGGCGCGCCAGGAGTTCCGCACCCGGCAAGCGCTGCGACCAGCAGAAAACTTCCGATCAAGCCAAAAAGCCGCTGTAGCATGGAAGTTAACAGGGTAACAAATCGCGAAGTTCACAGCTCGAGTAACCAGCTAATCGCATTGAATGTTTGCGGACGGTCTGCGAGAATCCGCTTCGGTAACGAAATCAGGAGAAGGTTATGCGCCGGGGAATTATTGCAGTCTTCCTACTTGCTCTCGCCCTACCGGGCATTGCACAAACGGCAGCGGCGCCGTCGACGGCAGCTTCAAAGCCGGCCATGGCTGCCGTCGACAAACCTTATTTGCAGAGCATCTGGGACGGATGGGCCTCCAGCGACCTGGACAAGCAGGGCCAGTTCTATGTCCAGGGCCCGGGCCATTTGTTCTTCGATGTTGCGCCGCTGAAGTACAACAGTTGGGACGAGTACAAAGCGGGCGTAGCTCCCTCGCTCAAAGACGCTCCCAAAGTAACGTACACCGTGAATGACGATATGCAGATTCATCCCGAAGGGAAAATCACCTGGGTGGCGGGAACTCTGACTATGGCGGGTAACTCCCCGCAGGGACAAAAGGAAAGCCTGATGCTGCGTTGGACTGCGGTGCTGGAGAAGCAGAATGGCCGCTGGGTCATCACCCACGAACACGTCTCCGCGCCCGCCGAGTCATCGCCGCAACAGTAACTATGGTGTGTCATCCTGAGCGTAGCGTCCGCTGCGGACGCGGAGTCGAAGGACCCCTATTGCCGCTGTAGAGTTTTTTCGTGACACAGGGGTCCCTCGACTTCGCTCGGGATGACACATCCAGAAATCGACGTCGAGCTGTTTCTCGCGCTGTGTTGGTCGCTACCCTTCCAGCTTTTTCGCCAGCAGTTCGTTGACGAGCGTGGGATTGGCTTGGCCTTTCGAGGCTTTCATCACTTGTCCCACAAAGTAGGAGATGACGGTTTTCTTACCGCCGCGACACTGCTCCAACTGCTTGGGACTGGCGGCGATCACCTCGTCGATGATCCTCTCGATTGCCAGAATATCGTTGATCTGCCGCGGCTTCTCTTTTTCGTAGATCGCGGGGAAATCTTCGCCGCGCTCGAAGGCGAGATCATACAGATCCTTCAGGATTTTCCCGCTGATGGCGCCGCTCTCTACCAGGTCGGCCGACATAGCCACGCCCTTCATCGAAATCGGCGACTGCTCGATCTCCAGCCCTTTGGCCTTTAGACGGCCCATCAACTCGCCCTGTACCAGGTTGGCCACGCGCTTCGGATTCTTCGCAGCCGTCGCAGCTTCTTCAAACTGGTCAGCCAAGGAGCGGGTGCTGGTCAAAGTCGCCGCGTCGTACTCGGTGATGCCGTACTGCGTGACCAGCCGCGCCCGCCGCGCCTCAGGCAGCTCCGGAAGCTGAGCGACGATCTGCTCGCGCCACTTTGCATCGACCACCAGCGGAAGCAAATCAGGCTCGGGAAAATAACGGTAATCGTGCGCCTGTTCCTTCGACCTCATGCCATACGTCTTGCCCTCGGCGGCGTTATACAGGCGCGTCTCCTGTTCGATCCTGCCGCCCGACTCCAGGACCTGCTCGTGGCGCTCAATCTCATATTCCAGCGCGTGGCGAATGAAGCGAAAGGAATTGACATTCTTTACTTCCGTCTTGGTGCCGAACTCCTTTTGCCCACGCGGCCGGATGCTGATGTTGGCATCGCAGCGCAGCGAGCCCTCTTCCATGTTGCAGTCGCTGACGCCGGTGTAGAGGATGATCTCCTTCAGTCGCGTCAGGTATTCCCAAGCTTCGTCGGGCGAGGCAATGTCGGGCTCGCTGACGATCTCGATCAGCGGCACACCGGAGCGGTTCAGATCGATCGAGGTCCACTCGCTGCTGTCGGGCAGGCCGTCGTGCAGGCTCTTGCCCGCGTCTTCTTCCAGGTGAACTCTCGTGACGCCGATGCGCTTTAGCCCGCTCGCCGTCTTGATCGCGATGTGGCCATGCTCAGCTAGCGGCTTGTCGTACTGCGAAATCTGGTAGCCCTTGGGCAGGTCGGGATAGAAGTAGTTCTTGCGCGCGAAAATCGACGTCTCGTTGATGCGGCAGTTCAGCGCCGTCGCCGCCAGCACGGCGAACTCGACTGCGCGCTTGTTCAGCACGGGCAGTGCACCGGGAAGTCCCAGGCACACAGGACAGACGTTGGTGTTCGGCGGATCGCCGAAGTGGGTCGAGCATCCGCAGAAGATCTTCGTCCTGGTCAGCAGCTGGACGTGGACCTCCAGCCCAATGACGGGTTCGTACTTGGAATGCGCCGCGACAGGGGCTTCCGGCGTGGTAGCCATAAGTCTTGATTATAGCGAGCAAGTTCGCCGTACCATTAAGAGCACGCCTGCAAAGAGCCGCGCAGCGGCGATATTTGAGTTAGCCGTGGGCGTGAGCCCGCGGTGGGGTTGCGTTAGTAGTCAGATGAGCCGCGTCAGCGGCGGCAGGCATTCACGGCGTGAAGTTCAGGCTGCACCAGAATGCGCCGCCCCACAGGACGAATCCGGCGAGGCCCACCAGCAAATACAAGCGGCGCTCGTAGGCGTTATGCAAGGTCGGCAGCGGCAACGGAGACCCCAGACTGCGGTGGAATGAAGTTACCAGCAGACCGCCGAATCCGATCAGGGTGACGCCGCCGCCAAACGCCAAGCCCGCCATGATGAGCACGTATCCGAGGGAAAACACAACGCACCCCAATGCTTTTCCGTAGGCTAGACCTTGCGGGCGAGTTCTGCAAGGTGACCAGGGAGCGTTGATTCCGAATCTTCGGCGATTGGGTGGAAGCACCAGAGTTGCGGCCAACGACGGAACCGCAGATCCCTCGACTCCGTCCGAAGCGGGATCCGCTCGGGATGACAAAAACAAAGGATGTCTCTAATGAAAAGGAGTCGGCGCGATGGTTCTCGAAACTAGAAACTCTCCTAATCTCTGGCCACTGGCAACTGGCCACTAGCCACTTTCTTCGCCAGGGCCCACTTCAGTTCTTCGATGCCTTCGCCGGTCACGGCTGAAATCGGGAACAGCTCCAGCTTTTTGCGCTTGCAGTAGCGCTTCAGTTTCGTGAGTTTGTCTTTGTTCACGATGTCCATCTTGGAGGCCACGACGATGGTCGGCTTCGCGTCGAGCCCGCTGCCGAAGTTCGCCAGCTCACGTGTGATCGCCTCGTAGTCCGCGACGGGATCCGGTCGCCCGCTGGCATCGGACACATCCACCAGGTGCGCCAGGACACGCGTGCGCTCGATGTGCCGCAGAAATTGCGTGCCTAGTCCAGCACCTTCACTGGCGCCCTCGATGAGCCCGGGAATATCGGCAACCACAAAGCTGACATCGTCCGGCGGCTCGCCCGCAATCACTACGCCTAGGTTCGGCTGCAAAGTCGTGAAGGGATAATCAGCAATCTTGGGCCGCGCGGCCGAAATGCGCGAGATCAGCGTGCTCTTACCGGCGTTGGGATAGCCGACCAGGCCGACATCGGCAAGCAGTTTCAGTTCCAGGCGCAGATCGCGCTCCTCGCCCGGCTTGCCATCTTCATGCTCGCGTGGCGCCTGGTGGACCGAGGTTGCAAAGCGCGCGTTGCCACGTCCGCCGCGCCCACCGCGAGCGATGACAACCCGCTCGTCGGCGTGCGAGAAGTCGTGCACCACCTCGCCCGTCATCTCGTCATAGACGATGGTGCCCACTGGCACCTTCAGCACGACGCCTTCGCCCTCGCGGCCGGTCTTGTTGGAGCCTTCGCCGTGACGGCCGCGCTCGGCCTTGTATTCGGGATTGAAGCGGA
>Ga0302326_10009951_pt1 | contig 20641 bp, 14 predicted proteins | sample Palsa_T0_3_FD_202264 | JGI IMG/M metagenome (GOLD analysis project Ga0302326, IMG submission 202264) | Peat permafrost microbial communities from Stordalen Mire near Abisko, Sweden - Palsa_T0_3 | ecosystem: Environmental > Terrestrial > Soil > Palsa > Peat permafrost | place: Sweden: Abisko...
TGCCGGCAATCGGCAGTTCCTGGCTGAAGAAAATCTCCAACACCGGGGCTCCCGGCTCCTGGCGTTGCTTGTAACTCGGCTTGATAAAAGCGCAGATGACAGGAACATCGACCGCCCGCACCAGGTCGGCCATGAACAGGAAGCTGTTTTCCAGAATACCCAGCACAATCACGTTCTGGTCGCGATAGTCGTCTGAAATCTGCCGCCCCAGTTCGCGGACTCTTTTCTGAATCTGGTCGGCTGAAATCACCTGGCGCAACCCGTCATTCGGAAGAGCATTCATAGTGAAAGTGGCGTCCCCGGTCTGGTATCTAAACTTGTAAGTCTGGAACAGTAACTGTGAACCATGGCATGTTACGTCATGCGCATGTTACATGGGCATGTTATATCATGCCCGCAATCTCACGAATCCAAATCGCTTTGGAAGCGCGCGCCGGCGCCCTGAGAGCTGCCGGCACCGCGAACCCCCTCATCCAGACCAGCCCGCAGCCTTTGGCGACCGCAACCGGCCAGAGCTTCTTCTCAATTCCGGTCGCGTGCCGGTCGCTCAGCAGTTCCTTCACCTTCTTTTCCGCCGCCGTATGCGCCGGCCAGAAACGATCTCCAGCCCGCCAGTTGCGGACCATCACTTCCTTCGGTAGGCGTCCGGGATCGAGCAGATGCCGGCGCTCATCCTTCGGAACGCCATCCGCATCCACCACCCGGGCCTCGATGCGCACGCTCAGTTCGGGAACTTCCACCGCGCCCGGCACGGCCAGAGAATACTCATAGTTCGGCGCTTCGTTCGGCGCTTCGTCTGGCGCTTGCCGGCCCAGGGGTTCCAGTTCCAGCACAAGTTCCTGTCGACCACGCCGGAGATTTCGCCCGTTGGACAGTTCCAACTTCTTACCCAGCTTCTCGCCCAGCTTGTTACCCAGCTTTTCACCCGGCTTTACACTCAACGGTCCGCGCGCCAGCTCCAACACCTCTTCGATCAGCCGAAACGAAATGCCCACATCGGGCGCGTTCGTTTCCAGCCATGCGCGCACCAGTCGCCGCTGCGCCGCCAAAGTAAGCGCTAGCAACGGACTCACCAGTAGAGACGCGGCTTGCCGCGGCTTGCCAGCGCCCCCGCCCTGCGCCCGGACCTCCGGGTGCCCAGTCTCCCAATGCTCCTCCTCGGCCCGCGCGATTTCCGCAAGTTCGGCCATGTGTTCGATGGACACCTCGGCAAATTCTTCGGCGATCATCGGGAGCAACCTGTGGCGCACGCGATTACGAAGGAAGGCGGGATCCCGGTTCGAAGAATCCTCTCGCCAGGTCTGCTCCTTCTCCCGCAAAAATTCGCGCAGCGCGGAGCGCCGGAAGCCGAGCAGCGGCCGCACCAACTCGCCAAACGGGCGCGCTCCATCCTCGAAAATAATCCGCGGATGAATGCCCGAAAGTCCACGAATTCCGCTGCCGCGAAAGATGCGCAGAAGCACCGTCTCCGCCTGATCGTCGAGCGTATGAGCCGTCGTAACTTTGTTAACGCGACCCTCGCGGGCCAACTGGCGAAAAAAACCGTACCGTAGTTTCCGCGCCGCCGCCTCGATGCTGGCGCCGTGGCGGTCAACCGGCGCATCCCAGGCATGCAACTCCAGTCGGTGCTGCCGCGCCAGCGTCGCGACGAACCGTTCATCCTCGTCGGATTCTTCGCCGCGCAGCTTGTGATTGACATGCGCAATCGACAGCACGATCCCCAACTCCTTGCGTAACTCCAGCAGCAGGCAAAGCAAAGCGACGGAGTCCGCCCCTCCCGAAACCGCCGCCGCCAGGCGGTCCCCGGCCCGAATCGACTCGTGCCTGCGAATTGTCTGCAAGAGCAGCCGCGCCAGTCCGTGCACGGAGAAATGGTAAACCAGTTCCCGGTTCTCAGTTTTCAGCGGCGCTTTTTTCTGAGAGCTGGGTACCGATATCTGCTATCCTCTCCGCAAATGTGGGGATTTCGCTGGACTGCCAGATTCCTGTTGTTGGTCATGCTCATCCCAGCCTTCGAGCCGCTGGGGATGGCCTGTACCGGACAGCGGGAAGTGATGCAGTGCATGCGCCAGGCGGCGTCGGTGCGTCCGGCGCAGCCCGCGATGCAATGCCATCATGGGATGGCACAGCCGCAGCCGCCCCAGCCCGATTCATCGCGGGCCGAATCGTCTTCAGCGCAAGCCGAATCGTCCGAAGCGTTTGTTCAAGCTACATTTGTTCAAGCCGTCAATAACTGCTGTCAGGACCACAATTGCTGCTGCGTTACTACCTCCGAGTGGGCGCGGCCCGCTACCAGTCTGCTGTCCTTTTTGAGTCTCCTCATCCAATCATCACTCCCGGCACAAAGCGCCGTGCTTCCATCCAGCGATATTGCCGGACAGGATTCCGCGCGCGCTCCGCCGCGCAGCTAACCCTCTAGCCAGACGCTGAAACGTGTGGCGCGGACACTCTTGTCCGCGTACGCCTTCGTATTGGGCAAGATCGCGGATCAGAAAATCTCTTCATATCATGGCGTCGCTTTAGCGATGCCGGGAGTCAACTCCTTCAATCGCCCGCAGGGCTGGGGAGATCGGCTGCTATCAGGAATGCTGCTGTTAAGGAATAAGGAATAAAGAGAGATGCACCGCCTCAAGCTGCTCTTATCCGCCGTGTTGCTGTTGACCGCTTTAGCCGCGTTCGCCAACGTATACGGCGCGATCCGCGGAGTCGTACACGACCCGCAGCACCGTCCGATTCAGAATGCCATGGTGATGCTCAGGGCAAAATCATCGGACTGGGCGAAGAGCGTTACCACCGACATCAATGGTGAATTCCAACTCAACGCGATCCCCCTCGGCGATTATTCCGTAAGCGTGGCCAGTCAGGGCTTCGCGCAAACCACACAGGATGTCACGGTCATTTCGGGTAGTGTGCCGGTTGTTCACTTTCAATTGCACGTGGCCTCGGCCAATGAAAAAGTCACGGTCTCGGCGGCTCCTGCGGTCGTCGCCACCGACAGCGCGACTCCCACCACCCTCGTCAGCCGTGTCGACATCGAACGCACGCCCGGCGCCGATCGCACCAACAGCCTAGCCATGATCACGGACTACGTCCCCGGAGCGTACGTCACCCACGACATGCTCCACATGCGCGGCGGCCATCAGACGACATGGCTCCTCGATGGCATTCCCATCATCAACACGGCCATCGCGCAAAACCTCGGCGCCCAGTTCGATCCCAAGGACATGGATTACGTCGAGGTCAATCGGGGAAGCTATGGCGCCGAGTTTGGCGACCGCACCTACGGCGTCTTCAACGTGGTGCCTCGAACCGGTTTCGAACGCAACAATCAGGCCGAACTCGTCGTGGCCGCCGGCAATTTTTACCAGACTGACGATGCGATCAGCTTCGGCAGCCACACCGAACGCTTCGCGTACTACGCCAGCATCAATGCCAATCGCAGCAATCTCGGATTGCAGCCGCCCGTCGCCCCGGTGGTACACGATGCCGTCAACGGCGCGGGCGGCTTCGGATCCCTCATCTTCAACATTGATCCCTCCAACCAGCTTCGGCTGATTACTACCCTCCGCCGCGACTATTTTCAGATCCCCTACGATCCTTTCCCCAATGACATAGAAAACAATCCTGCAAGTGGTCAATACTCCCCCAGCATTGGCCTGCGCGATGGCCAGCACGAAGCCGATGCCGGTGTCCTCTTCACCTGGGTTCACACTTTCGACTCACATCTCATGACGACGGTTTCTCCGTTCTTCCACTACAACAGCGGAGACTATGCCAGTAAGACGACGGACACTCCCGAAGCCGCGACGGAGGACCGGACATCCATTTACGCCGGAGGTCAAGCTACTTTTGCCGCCAACTACAAGAAGAATGGTGTGCAGGTTGGATTCGTCAGCTTTTACCAGAGCGATGACCAACTCTTTGACGTTATCCCGGGCCTTGCATCCCCCGATATCGAACATCCCACGGCCAATCTCGAGACTTTTTACATCGACGACAAATTCAAACCCTTTTCCTGGCTGACGCTCTCCGCCGGCATGCGCCCCACGCGCTTCGCCGAAGGCAACTTTGCGGCTGCCTCGACGGCGCAGCCGGTGTCCGAATCCGCCATCAGCCCACGCTTCGGAGCCACCGTTACCATCCCCAAGCTTCGTTGGACATTCCGCGCCTTCTACGGACACTACTACCAGGCGCCGCCGATTGAAACCGTTTCCGGCCCGCTGCTGCAGTACGTCCAGCAGAGCAACGTTGCCATCATTTCTCTCCACGGCGAGCGCGATGAGGAACATCAGTTCGGCGTTACCATCCCTTACCGCGGATGGGTTCTCGATGCCGATACTTTCAAAACCGAGGCCTCCAATTTTCTCGATCACAACAACATTGGAGCATCCAACATTTTCTTTCCCATCACCGTTTCCGAAGCCCTGATTCGCGCCTGGGAACTCACATTGCGCTCTCCGCGCTTTGCCCACCGCGCTCAGGTTCACCTCGCCTACTCCAACCAGATCGCCGAGGGCAGCGGCACCATCACCGGCGGCCTCACCAATTACACGCCTTCACCCGAACTCACTCCGCTCGATCACGACCAGCGCAACACGCTCAACGTAGGCGGCGACGTCACGCTCCCCTGGCGCTCCTATGCCTCCGCCAATGTTTACTACGGCTCCGGTTTCACCAACGCTTTCCCCGGCGCGCCGTATCCCGGCAACTATCTGCCGCAGCACACCACCGTCGATCTGTCGCTCGGCAAAGATTTCGGAGAACGCTTCACCGCGTCTGTGTCCGCGTTAAACGTCACCAACCATAGAGTCGAGTACGACAACAGCCTCACGTTCGGGGGATATCACTGGAACCTGCCACGCCAAATCTACGTGCAGGTGCGCTATCGATTCCGCTACTGAGGGGTGCGCAAGGACGGGCAACTCTCCGGTACGTGGATGAGCAGGCATTCCGCTACAACGATCGCAGAGATGCGCATGGACAAGCTGAGCGACTCTGACAGATTTCAGTTGGCCTTATCGCAGGTCGCGGGAAAGCGGTTGGCCTCTGCGAAAGTGACTGGCAAGGTGGGAGAAACGGCCTCCTAAATCCTTAATTGTCTATTCTGGTCGGATCTCTGAAAACTCTATTACGTCTGCATACGAAGGTTGACGATTAAATAAGGAAGTTATTTATAATCAACAACTTCCAATAAAATGGCGCCTCATGGAGGGATAGTAATTAAATAAAAGACCTCACGCCCAGAAGGGGACGTATCGAGCGTACTTTTTTGATTTGCCTACTTTTTCATCCAATTTAATCATCCCCGCTTCGACTGTCGCTGCAATTGCTTGGGAAGCGATTGTACTTTTTGACTCCGATAAGCCAAACCGCTTGCGCAACGATTGATTCGTCATACGTTCCGACATCACATACTTCAGCGCACAATGCTGATAGCAAGCCCGGATTCGGTCTGCCTTGTCCATAGCTGTGATTTTTGTTGGGCCGTAAATTGTCACCTGCGTTCTGATTCCATCAGACGAAAAACTCGGAGCTGGCAATTGGAACACTTCAATGTAATGAATAACCTTGTCGATCCCACTTCCTTTTTCTTCGCATGCACCCATTCGACGCATGAAGTCCGCTAGTCTTTCGTTGCGCGATTGGTACGAGTCTATGAATCGTTCAGTGGCCACTATGGGCACTCCTGGATTGGAAATATCGATTCGATTGCTGTAAATGTCGATGACTATGCTTGCACCCGTAGTTGAAAAATCTTGATGAATGAAGGCGTTCGCTACGAGTTCCCTGATAACAAGCTCTGGCACGAGCTTGATCTCGGTTCTGATGGCATCCCTGACCACCTCATTTTGTGGAATCTGGCTCATTACGAATTTCACTAGACGCTGAAAACCAGCCGCATATCCAATGGTTCCTATTTGATCGAGTTTAGTGGCAATCTTGGACTTGCCGGTATACACCACGACCCTCGGAGCTTTCTTTGCAAGCTCTGGGAACTCTGTGAGTTTTTTCGCAAGGAGTAATCCGCCAAGTCTAGTGATTGAGTAGGTGCCCGCGACCTCATGAACGAGTCGTTCACTCATTAGCCGCTCGAGCACTCCGGATCGGTCAGTCGGATACGGGAGTTTCAACATTTCAAAAAGTGTCTGAGTGTCTAAAAGTTGAATTACTTTCTCCGCTGAGAGATCGCCTCTTGAATATTCCTCTAGCCAATCCGGCTTGCCTTCATCAAAAATCTTCCGAAGTTGGGAAGCGTCCATCGGAACCAAGGACTCTCCGGAGCGCATCAGGTATTGCCCTTCAAGGTGGTATGCAATTCCTCTCGGACGCGGGGGGATAGAAAACACAACTACGCGGCCTGCTGGATGGGCGACCTCTTCAACGTCTACGCGGAATCCAACCGCTTGGAAAATTCGTGTGGTAATTGCAATGGGGTCAGGAAATGCGGTAGTAGCGACCACCTCACGTGGCGGTTTATTCTTGATTCCTAGAAGCATAAACCCACCACCCTCATTCGCTATGGCGACGCAATAACTGAAGAGCTTGTGGGTGTCATACTGATTCTTTGCTTCTTTAAATTCGAGAGTTTGCGTCTCGCTTGGGGCCGTGCGCCAAACGTCAATTTGTTGAATGGTTACGGCCACTCGGCTAGTTTACGCTTCCAAAATGAGACCCCGCCACGGTTTCAATAGCTTGCCACGGGTTGGTCAGTCAAGGTATCTAACGCCAAAGTAAGCCGTTTATTATCTGTATATTGACAGCACTTTCGTTGGCAAACAAAGGTCCTACGCCAGCCGCCGGCAAACAGTGGTTTGAAACAACCGCGGAACCGCAATCAGGAATTCGAGAGCGAATGGCCGCCAGCAGCCGACATCTCACCTCTTGACTGCATCGAACTCACAAGAACTGCAAGATTGTTTGACGCTGTTCTGGTACGCTCCGTATAATGCAGAGCGTCCACACCCTGATCACCACGCTTGCACTTTGCGTGAAGAGAGCCGGGCTTGTACGCGCCTTTGGCGTTCGCTGCGCCGGTTTCAGGTCCAATGTTTCAGGTCTGTGCTTCAGGTCGTGTTGCAGATCTGATGACTGATAGGCTCGGGTTTCGATCATTTTAGTTGAGCCCAGCGAGCTGGAAGCTTCCAGCATTTCCGAAAAATCTGAAGGAGTTCAAAGGATCCAATGATTAGCAAGCTAACGAATGGCAAGTTTGTGATGAGCAAGAGCATGAGCAACTTAGCGCGCCTTACCGTGGCTGTATTCGGCCTGTCCCTGTTGGCTCTGGCGCAGGCCGTGCCGGCTGCCGCCGCTCCAGCAGCCGCGACCCCACCCAACGCTCCCTCCGCTACGGCGGCTGCCAAGTCCCCTACGGGCACCAAGGTCGGCACCATCAACATCGAACAGGCGATCTTCGCCTCCAACGAAGGGCAGAAAGAATTCGACGTACTCCGCAAGAAGCTGGAACCCAAGCAGAACGACCTGAAGGGCTTGGCCGACGAAATCGACAGCCTCAAGAAGCAACTCAATGCCCAGCAGGACAAGCTGAATGAGGAATCGCGCGACAAGCTGGTGAAGCAGATCGAGACCAAGCAGAAGAGCTTCGATCGCGCCCAACAGGACTTTCAGGAAGATGCCCAGAATCAGCAGGGAGAGATTGGAAACAAAATTCTCACCAAGATGGCTCCGCTTATCGTGAAGTATGCCGGCGATAACGGCTACGGCATGATCCTGGATACATCGCAACAGTGGCCCCGTGGCCCGGTGATCTGGTACGGACCCGCCGTCGATATCACGCAACCGATCGTCGAATCCTACAACACTCAATCCGGTGTTGCGGCGCCCGCTGCGGGCACCACGGCTGTGAAACCCGTGAAGCCAGCGGCTAAGCCCGCTGTACCAGCTACCACTCCGCCGAAACAGTAGCGACACCGGCCGGAGAGTTTCAGTTCCACATTATTTCTATAGTTCTATCAAGGACCGCGTGCAGACGCGGTCCTTTTTTCTTGTGGAGAGCTGGGCGACCTCGCCCGGCCGACGGCGGCGTTGCGTCCCTCCATCGCTCAGGATCAAACGCTCAGGGTCAAACGCTCAGGATCAAACCGTTCGCCGCAGGTGTCTGTAGAGATAACGAGCCCGTTCGGAGGAACACACGATGCCTGAAAATATGTTCAGCGCGCTCGAAACGACATGGGACCGCTCTGCCCGTCGCGGATGGACGACGTTAGCGTCCTTCACCATGCAAGCCCTTGGTCTGACCTTGCTGCTCGCGATTCCGTTGATCTGGGTGCAGCGGCCGCCGCGGGTGCAGTGGCTACAGACGCTGACGTCACCCGCGGCCGTCACACCTCCCGCAGCGACGGAGGCTGAGCCCGCGCGTTCCAGGGCTACGGCTGTCAGCAACTTGCTTCCGCGACAGATCGTCGCGCCGTCGATTCCTCAAGCCTCGGCGATCGAGAATGCCGACTCGGCTCCGCCCGCGCCGCCATTGCCAAACACTGGCTGGGGACCGGGTCACGGACTCGGCGATCGCGTTTCCGGTGGCATCGGAAGCGGCTTTCCCGTTGTGATCCCGCAGCAACCCGTCCCGGTCAAGCCACTGGTGGTCTCGCGCTGGGCGGAGGGCAACATCATCTACCGCGTGCAGCCGAGCTATCCTCCAATCGCACGCCAGGCAAGGGTTCAGGGCACAGTCGAATTACGGGCGATCATCAGCAAGTCGGGGACCATCGAGAATCTGGTCGTGGTTCGCGGACACCCCCTGTTGTCCGCTGCCGCGATCGAAGCGGTTCGGCAATGGCGCTATCGCCCTTATCTGCTGAATAACGAGCCTATCGAGGTCGAGACCGAGATCACGGTGAACTTCGTGTTGTCGGGCGGTTAACACCTTCGATTAACCGTGCCTCGCGACGCGCTCGTTATAATCGGCTACGTGAACGCCCCGCGTCCCGACCTCGCGAAGATACCCGAGCGCCGCTCGCTGATTCTCGCCGGCCGAACCTGGGCGGAAGTTTCTCTCGGAGCGCTGGGAGAAAATTTTCACGCAGTCCAGAAGCACGTCGGCGAAGGCGTCGCCATTTGTGCCGTGGTCAAAGCCGATGGCTACGGTCACGGCGCCGTGGAGTGCGCGCGGGCTCTCGAATCCGAAGGCGCCGAGTGGCTTGGAGTGACCGATGCTGCCGAAGGTCTAGCGCTGCGCGGCGCCGGCGCCAGGGCCCGCATCCTGCTGATGACCGGCATCTGGAAGGGCGAGGAAGATGGAATCGTCGCCCAGAATCTGACTCCAACGATCTGGGAACCCTGGCACATTGAAACGCTCGAACGGGTTGCGGGGCAGCGGCATAGTGTTTTGCCCGTGCACCTGAAACTCGACACGGGCATGAACCGTCTCGGCGCTTCGAAGGAAGCGTTGCCGCATTTGTGCGAGATGCTATCCGCGTGCAAGCACCTCAGTCTGGAAGGAGTGAGCACGCACTTCGCGTCGGCCGAAGTGCTCGACGCCGCAGACGCTGTGCGTCAGATGAAGCGCTTTGAAGAAGGACTTGCGGTCGTACAAAGTTATGGGCTGCGGCCTCGGCTGGTGCACATGGGAAATTCCGCCGCGATGACGGTCCGGCCCGAGACGTGGAAGACCATGGTACGTCCAGGAATCGCGCTCTACGGATATTCGCTGGCCTTCACGCGAGGCGGCGAGCCCGAGGCTGTCGCTCCTCTGCCGCTGCGCCCGGTGCTTTCGTGGAAGACGCGAGTACTGACGGTGAAGGACGTCGGTGCCGGAGAAGCGGTCGGTTACATGGGCACCTTCGTGACCAAAGCGCGGAGCCGCATCGCCGTGTTGCCGGTCGGTTACGCGGACGGTTATCCGCGTCTGCTCTCCAATCGCGCGCGGGTGATCGTAGGCGGCGAATACGCGCCGGTCGTGGGACGCGTCTCGATGGACCTGACCATCGTGGACGTCAGCCATATTCGCGGCGTTGCGGTGGGAGATGAGGTCATCTTAATTGGGAAATTAACTGGGAGATTACTCGAGAAAAGCGAAAGCAGCGCCAAGAATGTAGATGCCATAGAACTGGCGCGCTTGTGCGAAACCGTGCCCTACGAAATATTGTGCGGCCTGTCGCAGAGAGTGCCGCGAGTTTATATCTGAGCAGTCAGCTTCCAAAGCTTCCGCCGTCAAAGACCGGCAATCAGCCTCAAATAGTTCTCCTCAAGAGTCGGCGCGATTGGCCGGAAGCTCTTGACTCGCTCTCTTGCCGGGATTTCATGTAATGCCGGAGCACCGCATTAATGGCGGTTTGATATCCCTTTCCATGACGGCGAAAGAAGCCGAGGACGTCGGGATCGAGACGCAGCGTAATCTGCTCCTTCTTGCCCGGCCAGCGAATGGCGTGTTTGAAAAAGTCGGGGCCAAGTTCCGGGATTTCCGACAAGTCGATTTCGGAGTCTCGGAGCGCGTCAACTCGTTTCCAGTTCGTCTTCGACGGCCTTTTCGTATTGTTTCCGTTCACGACGAGTTGCCTTTCTCAGTGAAATGATACGAATGGTATCTGGTCCCCGTTCGGCAAAGGCCACAACCGCAGTGCGCCCACTGGTCGTGCCCATTCCAATCCAGCGGCTTTCGCCGTAGTCCTTTCGCAGGTCGGGCCAGTATAGGAAGATGCCAGCGAACATCTCTTCCGCATCGGCGAAATCGAATTCATGCTTTCTGATGTTCTGCCGGTTCTTGTCTTCATCCCATTCGAACCGAGGGATCATATGACGAGTTTATTGTAACTCCAAATGTAGCTACATGTAAAGGGGCTTCCGAGTGCGCGACAAAGTAGCTTCAACGACTTCAGTTTGCGCATGGAACTGTTGGATGCGGCCTTCCTCCACTCGCTGTTGTCCGCAATGCTCGTGATCGCGTGTTTGCTATAGTCCAGAAAGAAGTCCAGAAAAAATATGCCCTCGCGCTACGCTCAATGGATGTACGACTGGGAGACCCGCCTCACCTCGGTGGACAATAACCGCGTCGTGCGTCCGCTGGACTGGGGGCTGGATTGGACGCAGAGCTGGCCCGGCCGCAACGGCGGGCCCGGCAGCGCAGCCTCGCGCGATCTGCTGGAATATTTTTCGCGCTTCAACGAGCGCATCATTCAGGCGAGCGACGATTTTTACTCTTACCAGAAGCCGACGGATTTCCGTTTGGAACGCCGCGAGGCACAGGTGTTCAGCACCCGCGAAGCGCCGGATCCGCGCCTCGAAGAAAAAGTTCGCGGCACTTATGCCGAATTTCTGCGGTTCACTTCGCCGGTGGCGACGCCGTTCCCCGAGAATAATCTGGTGAACGCGCGCTGGTTTCCGGCACGCGGACGCCGCGCCGTGGTTCTATTGCCGCATTGGAATTCCGATGCGCTTTCCTACAACGGCCTCTGCCGCGTCCTCAACTGGATGGGCATCGCGGTGCTTCGGCTGAGCATGCCGTATCACGACATTCGCCGCCCGGCGGAGATCGACCGTGCCGATTACGCCGTCTCCGCCAACATTGGGCGCACGCTCGATTCAGTCCGCCAGGGCGTGGTCGATGTGCGCTGCTGCCTCGACTGGCTGGAAGCGCAGGGTTACAACCGGCTCGGCATCGTCGGGACGAGCCTCGGATCATGCTATGCGTTCATCGCCACCGCGCACGATCCGCGGATTCAGGTGGCAGCCTTCAATCACGCCTCGACCTACTTTGCCGATGTGGTGTGGCACGGGCAATCGACGCGCCACATCCGCGAGGGACTCGAAACGGGCATCGATCTGGAAAATCTGCGGCAGGTGTGGCGCGCCGTCAGTCCGATGGTGTACTTCGACAAGTTCTCCCGCTGGCCGCGCCGCTCGCTCATTATTTATGCGAAGTACGACATGACGTTTCTGCCGGAATTTTCAAAGCAGGTGGTCGAGGAATTCGAGAAGCACAATCTGGATCACAAAGTCGTCGTGCTGCCTTGCGGGCATTACACCATGGGCGAGACTCCGTACAAATATATGGATGGCTGGCAGCTGGCGAGTTTTCTGCGGACGGCGTTCGACTGAGTGGCGGCCGGTGCGGTCGCTCAGTTCGTGTGGGGATGGGCGAGGTAGTGCTGCCGCAGCAGGTCCTTGCCGTAGTCGTATAGCACGAGGGCGAAATTCGGCAATTGCCCGAGATCGTGGCGGCCAGCCTATGGTTTGCCGGCCACCCGCCCAGCATCTCGCACAGGCTATAATTGCGCCGACTCATGGGTCCGACCTATGGCGCTGACCGCTGGGACGAGACTTGGCCCTTACGAAATCGAAATCGCCGCTTGGCGCGGGCGGCATGGGCGAAGTGTATCGCGCTCGCGACACGCGATTGGACCGCACGGTTGCGATCAAAGTTCTGAACGCGCAGTTGGTGGGCAGCGCTGAGCTGCGCGCCCGCTTCGAACGTGAAGCCAAGGTCATCTCCCAGCTTCAGCATCCCCACATCTGCGTGCTCCACGACGTGGGCAACGAAGGCCCCATCGACTACCTGGTCATGGAGTTCCTGCAAGGAGAATCCCTGGCCGAACGGCTGCGGAAGGGACCTCTCGCTCCTGAACAGGTGCTGACCATCGCCATCGAAATTGCCGATGCTCTCGAAAAAGCGCACCGCGCCGGAGTGGTGCATCGCGACTTGAAGCCGGGCAACGTGATGCTGACCAAGTCCGGAGCCAAGCTTTTAGACTTCGGCCTGGCAAAGCCGATCGGCGCAACGGTCGCGTCCGGCAAGGGAAGCGGCACCTCGCCTTCCGTTTTTGCCGCGGCGCTGACCCAGACCACGCCTTCCCCGTCGCCCGCCACGCCACTTTCCACCGCGGGAGCAGTGATCGGGACGGTCCAATACATGTCGCCGGAGCAGATCCAGGGCATCGAGGCGGATGCCCGCTCTGACATCTTCGCCTTCGGCGTCATGCTGTTCGAGATGGTGACCGGCAAGCGCACCTTCGAAGGGAAAACGCAGGCCAGCATCGTGGGGCAGATTCTCGCCGTTGACCCGCCATCGGTCAGCACTCTGCGTCCCGAGACGCCGCCGGGACTGGACCGCGTCATTCGACTTTGTCTCGACAAAGATCCCGACGAGCGCATCCAGACGGCGCATGATCTGAGACTCCAGGTGGGTTCGGTGGGACCCTATACCGCGTCCGCTGACGGCAAGAAATTCGTGATGAACACTGTTCCCCCGCAAACGACGAGCGAACCGCTCACCCTGATCACTGACTGGCCCGCTGACCTGAAACAGTGAGCGGCGCTGGTTGCCGCCGCCGAGCGCCATGAGCCGTAGCATTCCTAAATTGGGAAGTCCGCCTGTCCTTCCAAGCCATTCTTCCGCAATAGTCGTTGACTTCCACACCGCAGCACTGGGACAATAAAAGTTTCACTGGGGCAGTTTCGAAGAGCGTTCGTCGAAAAGCCGACGCACCTCGAAGCTGCCCCAAACGTATTTTTGGAGGCTTTTGCCCCGGCTAAGTCCTTATTCCGGAATATTTTGGCAAATTGCCCCTTTAAACTCAAAGATTTAGAAGGAATTTCAACCTAAACCATTGATTCTAAAGATCGAAAATAAAAAAAGAAGTTTCGGTGATCGGACGGGAGTGATCGGACGTGATCCCGCGGGTGGTCTAGCTCGAAATCGTCCGCAGCCTTTCGCGGACAGGAGTGTCCGCGCCACACTACATCCGTATCGATCCCCTTCCCCTCTGTCGCGGAAGGGCTTGACTAAGGCAGTGCGCAGCTTCGCTGCCCAGCCTTTCGCGGACAGGAGTGTCCGCGCCACACTACATCCGGGTAAAATAGCTTCCGGTATACAACCATGAAAAATTCCGACATGTCGCGCCCTCTCTACGAAGTTGATCCTGAGATTTCGAACGCTATCGACAACGAAGCTCGCCGTCAACATGAAGGGCTGGAGCTGATCGCTTCGGAAAATTTTGTCAGCGAGGCTGTGCTGGAGGCTGCCGGGTCGGTGTTCACCAACAAGTATGCGGAAGGGTATCCGGGCAAGCGCTATTACGGCGGATGCGAGTTTACCGACGTGGTCGAGAACCTGGCGCGCGAGCGGGCCAAGAAACTTTTTGGCGCGGAGAATGTCAACGTGCAGCCGCACTCGGGATCGCAAGCCAATCAAGCCGCTTATGCGGCGGTGCTGCAGCCCGGCGACACGATTCTTGGTTTGAATCTTGCGCATGGCGGGCACCTCACGCACGGGCATCCTCTGAATTTTTCAGGCAAGACCTACAAGATCGTTCCGTACGGCGTGACTAAGGAAACGGAGACGATCGATTACGACGATCTGGAAAAGATCGCCACGGCGGAGCATCCGAAGCTGATTATTGGCGGCGGCAGCGCTTATCCGCGGATCATTGATTTCGCCCGCATGCGCCAGATTGCGGACAAGGTTGGCGCGCTCTTTCTTGTCGATATGGCGCACTTCGCTGGCCTGGTGGCGGGCGGGGCGCATCCATCGCCGGTTCCGCACGCTCATATCGTGACTTCGACCACGCACAAAACTTTGCGCGGTCCGCGCGCGGGTATGATCCTGAGCAGGCAGGAATTTGCGGCGGCCATCGATAAGGTTGTCTTCCCGGGAATGCAGGGAGGGCCGCTGGTGCACATTATTGCGGCCAAGGCGGTGTGCTTCCTTGAAGCATCGCAGCCCAGCTTCCGCGAGTACGCGCGGCAGGTCGTGGCCAATGCCAAGGTGATGGCCGAGACGCTGGCGGCCGACGGCTATCGCATTGTCTCCGGTGGAACCGACACCCACCTTATGCTGGTGGACGTGTTCGCGAAGGGCATGCTCGGGAGCGAGGCGGAGAAAGCTCTCGGCGAGGCCGGCATTACGGTCAACAAGAATGCGATTCCGTTTGATGTGAATCCGCCGATGAAGCCGAGCGGCATTCGCATTGGTTCCCCGGCGGTCACTACGCGCGGCATGAAAGAAGCAGAGATGCGGCAGATTGCGCACTGGATCGCCGAGGCGCTCGATCATCGGACGGATCCCGTGGCGCTGGCAAAAATCCGCAAGCAGGTGCTGGGGCTGGCGGAGGAGTTTCCGCTGTATGCCGAGCGACGGGCGCGGGCACAGGCCGAGGTCAGGGCCTAGAAGAGCATTCACCACCAAGGGCACGAAGGTCCACTAAGGAGAACCTTTCCAGAATAAAAGCCTTGGTGATGCTTCTTGTTCTTGGTGGAGTTTCCGCTGTATGCCGAGCGGCGGGCGCGGGCCGAGGTCAGGGCCTAGAAGAGCATTCACCACCAAGGGCACGAAGGTCCACTAAGGAAACCTTTCCAGCATAAAAGCCTTGGTGACACTTCTTGTCCCTGGTGGTTGCTTAGGTTGCGGGGTCGAAGGACTCCTACTCGCACAGGGTGTGAGAAGGGGGTAGGGATCCTTCGACTCCGCAGCACGATCCGCTTCGCGGATCTTGCCGCTGCGCTCAGGATGACAAAGCTTAAATGGCAGCCAGCGAATTCGCTGTGTTCTCTCTTCCCTCTGTGATTAAATTCCATTCGTGAAAGTAGCCATCGACATCCGTCGCATGACGGAATTCGGGGTTGGCACCTACATACGGAACGTGGTCCGCACGCTGGCTAGCCTGGACCGCGACAGCGAGTATTTCCTCATCGGCTCGCCGGCTAAGGTGGCGGAATTTGGCACGCTGCCGCCGAATTTTCACGCGGTGGCGCTGGACGGACGCGATGACACGCTCAAGGGGAGTCTTGATTTCCGGGCCATCGTACGGCGCCTCGAGTGCGACCTGGTTCACGTTCCGCACCTTTTCTGGATTCCGCGCGGGCTGAGCTGTCCTTATATTCTGACCGTACACGATCTGCTGGAGCACATGTATGGATCCCGCAACGCTTCCAGCCTGCGGCGCAGCCTGCACTTTTATCTGACGCGGCGCGTGTTGCGCAAGGCGGCGCGCGTGCTCGCGGTGTCACAATTCACCAGGAACGAAATCGAAAAGCTCCTGTCCATTCCCGATGAGCGCATCGAGGTCGTCTACAACGCCATTGACGAGCGCTTTCTGCGCGGTCATGCCACCGAAGCGGATCGCGAACTGATTGCCCAGCGCTATCTGGTGAACTATCCGTTCATCCTGTATGCGGGCGCCATTCGGCCGCACAAGAACGTGGTGCGCATCATTGAAGCGTTCTCGGCGCTGAAAAGCGAACTGCAGAAGGAGCAGCTGTTCCCCGATCTGAAGCTGATCATCATCGGAGACGATCTTTCCAGTCATCCGCGGCTGCGACGCACGGTGGTCCGCAGCGGAGTGCAGAACGACGTACGTTTTCTCGGATTCGTGCCCATTGAAGTACTGTGCATTTTTTACGATGTCGCCAAGATTTTTGTGTTTCCGTCGCTCTACGAAGGATTTGGATTGCCCCCTCTTGAGGCGATGGCCCATGGAACTCCGGTGGTTACTTCGAACACTTCGAGCCTCCCGGAAGTGGCGGGGAACGCGGCATTGCTGGTGAATCCGGAAAATGTGTTTGAGATCCGGCGGGGATTGCAGCGCGTTTTGCTGGATCCGGCGTTGCGCGAAGGGATGAAAGTGCGCGGCTATGCGCAGGCACAGCGATTTTCCTGGACTACTTCGGTGTCGAGAATTCTCGAGATTTACCGCGAAGTGGCGGGCGCCCGCGTTTCCCGGGGCGTCGCGGCGGACTGAGCGCGTTCTTCCTCCCGTATAATGAAGTCATTCAACGATGAATCCCAGCGCCTCGCGCCATCTCGACCCGCCGAAGCTTGAGGTCTTGACCTGTTCCGCATTGGCCGACGCGAGGGAAGGCGGTGCGACAACCATCCGCCCGAACCGACTGCTTTCAGACTGGCGAATTTCTCTGTTGGCGCTGATTGCGCTGTGGGCTGTCATTTATATGACCGGCCTCTCCGGGCCGGCGTTGCTCGACGACGCGGACACGGTGCACGCCGAGGCCGCGCGCGAAATGCTGCAGCGGCACGATTGGGTGACGCTCTATGTCAACGGCGTTCGCTATCTGGAAAAAGCTCCACTGATGTATTGGGGCGTGGCTACGAGCTACACGTTGTTCGGCGTCAGCGAGTGGAGTACCCGCTTTCCGCTCATGCTGGGCGTGCTGGCGATGATTCTCTCCACTTATGGATTGGGACGCTGGGCTCTGGGCAGCGAAGGTGGATTCGATTCCGGGTTGGTGTTGGCGACCGCGCTCGGACCGTTTCTTTTTACGCGCTTTCTGATTCCTGACGTGGCGGTGGGTCTGTGGCTGACGCTGACATTCTGGCTTTTTCTGGTGTCGCTGGAGCAAGCGAAACCGGCGCGCTGGACCTGCTGGGCGCTGGCCGCAATGTGCGCGCTCAACGTGCTTACCAAGGGATTGATCGGGCTGGTATTTCCGGTGGCAGCCATCGGGCTTTATCTGTTGCTGACCGGGAATTTGCGCCACTTGCTCAAGCTGCGTTTGCTTTCGAGCGCGGTCGTGTTCTTTGTGATCGCGGCGCCGTGGCACATTCTGGCCGCGCTCCGAAATCCGGCGCAGGGGCAGGTGCGCGGATTTCTATGGTTCTATTTCGTCAATGAGCACATCCTGCGTTTCCTGAACCGGCGCGTTCCCCGCGATTACGACACTGTTCCGCTGTTGCTGTTCTGGGCGTTGCTGGTTTTGTGGTTGCTTCCGTGGACGGTTTTTCTTCCGCAGGCACTGCAGGAGGTGCCGCGGCGGTGGCGTCAGTTTCGCGAGCAGATGTCGCGGCGGCAGCGCGCCTATCTCCTGTTTTTCTTGTGGACGGTAGTGATCGTCGGCTTCTTCAGCCTCTCCACGCGGCAGGAATATTACACAATCCCGGCGATTCCCGCGATGGCGTTGCTGGTGGGCGGATGGCTGCAACGCGAGAGGGCATCGGCTAAAGATAGTCGGGAGCGCCGCAGCGGACGCACTTCGTCGGCGGTATTGTTGGCGGTCGGGATCATCATTGCGGTCGTTGGTTTTGCTCTGCTGGTCTTCTCGAAAGCACCGGCTCCGGGCACCGATCTTTCCGATCTGCTGCGAAAGCATCCCCAGGACTACTCGCTCTCGTTCGGGCACTTTTTGGACTTGACCCCGCAGGCCATGGGGGCATTCCGCGTGCCGTTGTTCGGATTCTCGCTCGCATTTCTGCTGGGCACGCTTGCCAACTGGATGCTGCGCCGCCGCGGGCGCGCGGGCGCGGGAAATGTTGCGCTGGCGACGATGATGGTGGTGCTGTTCGCCTGTGTGCGGATTGCGTTCGGCATTTTTTCTCCGATTCTTTCGTCAAAGGACCTGGCGCTGACCATTCGCGACCAATATCGGCCGGGCGATCAGATCGTGGTGATCGGGCTGTATGAAAATGCGTCCACGTTGAATTTCTACACCGGCATTCCCTTGCACAGCTTGCGCCGGCCGGGCGGGAACATGTGGTACGGCACGCAGTTTCCGGGAGCGCCGCGAGTCTTTGAGACCCAGTCATCTTTTGTCGAAATGTGGAACGGACCGCACCGCGTTTTCTTGTGGGCCGAAGAGGATGATCCGCCGGCATTGCGCGGGTTGGCGAGCTACGTCGTCGCGCGCCGTGGCGGGAAGATTATTTTCTCGAATCAGCCGACGGCTTCGCGATAGTCAATCGGCCGTCCTTTAAATCGAAAACATCGCCGCGCCAGTGGATGCGGTTACCCATGAAGCTTGCCGCCCAGACGACCGGCGCAATCAGGTCTCGCAGGGGCAGCAGGACGATATAACGGGAAAACGGGAGATCCTTCAGCACGTCCACCGCGGCAACGTGGCCGACGGCGAATCGCGCGGCGAGAGTCAGCGCAAATACTATCCACGCCCAGGCAGCGCCGCGGGCCGCCAGCAGCAGCAGTAAACCCCACGGAACGCCGAAAGTGAAAAGTAATCCGGCGTATCCCCAGCGGCGGGCATCGCGAATGGTCCGCGACCAGCGCAGTTGATGGCGGAAAAACTGCCGCAGCGTGTAAGCCGGCAGAAATGTGTAGACGGTTGCGGGGCTGAGTTCGACGCGCTTTCCAGTGGCGGCGATCCGCCGGCCGAGTTCGTAGTCGTCGGCCAGATAGTCGAGCAACGTCTCGAAGCCGCCGATCGCCTGGAGATCGTGGCGGCGGAAGGCGAGCGTGGAGCCCAATCCGAAATGCAATCCTTTCTCGAGAAACCTGGCGCTCAGAACACCCGGAACAAAGTCGGTGCTGATGCTTAAAGCTTCGAGGTGCGAGCCGAGAGTTGGACCCGCCACAGCGCTGTAGAGGCAGGTCACCAGTCCCACAGAAGGGTCGGCGAGCGGCGACGCCACGCGCCTCAAATAATCCTGCGGGACGCGGATGTCGCTGTCATTCACCAAGAGTAATTCGTATCGCGCGGCAGGCAACATCTGTACAAGATTGCTGACTTTGATATTGGCTCCCAGAATGCGATCGCAGACCACCAGTTCAATCCTGCGATTGGGATATTTTGCTTGCAGCTGGCGCACCACCTCGATGGCGGGATCTTCGGCGTCGCTGACTCCGAAGATCAATTCGAATTGCGGATACTTTTGTTCGCAGTGACTGCAGAAGCTCTCCCATATCTCGGGATCGACGCCTTTCAAAGGCTTGAGAATGGAAATGGGTGGAAGCTGGCTTTCGGGTGGCGGAGCCTGTTTCAGTTTGTTGCTTCTATCTCTGAGGAAGCTGGCCAGCCCGAGCGCGGAGAGAAAATAAAAAAAGATACTCCCGGCAGTTCCGACCACGGCCACAGCTTCCAGCAGAAATCTCACCGTCAATGGCGGCATCCGTAGATGTTACTCGTAGCGCAGCGACTCGATCGGATCGAGGTTGGCGGCTTTCCACGCGGGATAGATGCCGAAGACCAGCCCCACCGCGGCCGAGGCGACGAAAGCGAACGCCGACCAGTACACCGACATGGTGGCCGGAAGAGACGGAAATGCCCAGGGGACAATCGCGGTGATGAGCGCGCCCAGCGCGAGCCCGATTACTCCGCCCACGAGCGTGAGCATGACGGCTTCGAAAGTAAATTGCACGAGAATATCGCGCTTGCGGGCTCCCATGGCCTTGCGCACTCCGATTTCGCGGGTGCGCTCGGTCACCGAAACCAGCATGATGTTCATCACGCCCACGCCGCCCACAATCAAGCCCACGCTCGAAACCGCGAACATAAAGACAAAGATCATGCCCGTGACCTGATTCCACACGTCGGAAATGGAATCTTGTGTAAAGACGGCGAAGTTATCCGGTTTTTCGGGCGGAACCTTCCGGCGGCGGCGCAGCAGTTCGCGCATTTCATCGGTCGCTTTCGGCATGTCCGCGTGCGAGGTGGCCTTGACGCTGATCCAATATTGCTTCAGTTCGGGATGGAGCTTGCGAAACGTAGTCAGCGGGAAAAAAACAATATTGTCATCGGGATTCTTTCCTCCACCGAACACACTCTTGCGAACCTTCGCCACACCGATCACGGTAAACAACTCTCCCTCGATGTTCAATTCCTTGCCCAGAGGCTCTTCACTGGGGAAAAGTTCCTCCGCGGTATCGTGGCCGATAATGATGACCGAGGCACGCCGCTCCCCGTCGATATCGCTGAACCAGCGGCCGGAAGCAAGCGCGACGTCGAACAC
>Ga0302326_10009954_pt1 | contig 20636 bp, 15 predicted proteins | sample Palsa_T0_3_FD_202264 | JGI IMG/M metagenome (GOLD analysis project Ga0302326, IMG submission 202264) | Peat permafrost microbial communities from Stordalen Mire near Abisko, Sweden - Palsa_T0_3 | ecosystem: Environmental > Terrestrial > Soil > Palsa > Peat permafrost | place: Sweden: Abisko...
TTGTAATTCGGTTTCTAATTGTGCCATGGTGATGGATAAATGTTACGTAAAGTTAATTAACTGAAGCGACCGGTAATATAGTTCTGCGTCCGGTTGTCTTTGGGGTTGGTGAACATGGTCTTTGTCTCATCGTATTCGACAAGTTCGCCCAGGAAAAAGAAGGCGGTCTTGTCGCTTACCCGGGCTGCCTGCTGCATGTTGTGCGTGACGATGACGAGCGTATAGTTCTTTTTTAACTCGTGGAACAGCTCTTCCACGGTTGAAGTAGAGATCGGGTCGAGCGCAGAGGTAGGCTCGTCGAAGAGGATCACTTCCGGCTCCATGGCCACGCAGCGGGCGATACAAAGCCGTTGTTGCTGGCCGCCCGAGAGAAAGGAGCCCTTTTTGTTAAGGGAATCCTTCACCTCGTTCCAAAGCGCCACGCTGGTGAGGGAATGCTCTACGATCCTGTCCCTGTCTGCCTTTGGTAGCTTGATCCCGTTGAGCTTATACCCTGCTATGACATTGTCATAGATGCTCAGGTTGGGGAAGGGGTTGGGTCGTTGGAAGACCATGCCGATCTTGAGGCGGACGAAGATCGGGTGCATCTGGTAGATGTCTTCGTTGTTGAGCCTCATCTCGCCGCTGGAGCTGGCGCCGGGGATGAGCTCGTGCATTCGGTTGATACAGCGCAGATAGGTTGTCTTTCCGCAACCGGAGGGTCCCATGACGGCGACGATCTGGTTGCGGGGGATATCTATATTGACATTCTTAACTACGTGATTAGTACCAAACGATGCGTTGAAGTTCCTGCTCTTTATAATTGTACTTTCCATTTTCTGGTTATGATCTTGGTAAAGATGTTTAGGAATAAGACCCAAAGCAACAGGACGACGGAGGCCCCCCATGCCAGGTTGAGCCAATCGGTATAAGGGCTGGTAGCATAGTTATAGATCAGCAATGGCAGACTTTGCATCGGTTTGGTCATGTTTACGGACAGATAGGGGTTGCCAAAGGCGGTGAACAGCAAAGGTGCCGTCTCACCGGTAATGCGGGCGATGGACAACATCACCCCGGAAAGAATGCCGCCGACGCCCACGGGGAGGATGACCTTGAAGATGACCCGGTGAAAAGGTAAGCCCAGGGCCAATCCGGCTTCTTTCAGTGAATCAGGCAGAAGCTTCAGGGTCTCCTCCGTCGAGCGGACGATGATGGGCAGCATCATGATGGCCAGGGCCACGCTACCGGCAAGCGCGGAAAAGCCGAGGGGCCTGACCAGCCAGAAATAGATGACGATGCCTATTACGATCGAAGGCACGCCCTGGAGAATATCCGTCGAAAGCCGGCACCAGTAGGCCAGGCGGCTTTTCTTGTTCTCGCTGAGGTAGATGCCGGCCATGATCCCAATGGGGATAGCTATGACGGAAGCGACGGCGATGATGAGGACGCTGCCGAGCAGCGCGTTGGCGATGCCGCCGCCGGACTCGCCGACGGGTTTTGGGATGTTGACCAGGAAATGCCAGTTGATCTTGGTGATCCCTGCTTCCAGAATATACCCAAGGATGAACAGCAAGGGTATTACACAGGCGAAAGCCAGCGTATAGATGAGGATCTGAAAGCCGGAGCTCTTACCGAGTCTGAATTTTACGCTCTCGATGTTCATAGATTAGTCGTTAGTGACGCGATCAATGATCTTCTTGCCGATCATATTGATCACGACGGTGACCAGGAAAAGGACGAGGCCAAGCTCGATCAACGCCGAAAGATATACGGGCTTATCCGCTTCGGTGAATTCGTTGGCGATGACGCTGGCCATCGTGTTGCCTGGAGAGAAAATATTCTTGGGGATAAGGCTGGTATTACCGATGACCATCGTGACGGCCATCGTCTCGCCCAGTGCGCGGCCGAGGGAGAGGAGGATGCCGGCAAAGAGCCCGGATTTGGTATAGGGCAATATGACGCTGCGGATCACCTCCCAGCGGGTGGCGCCCAGTGCATAAGCCGCCTCCTTCAGGTGAGAAGGGACCATATTGATCATCGACCGGCCGAGGGAAGCGGCATAGGGAATGATCATGATCGCCAGGATGAGCGAAGAGCTAAAGATACCGACGCCGACGGGTTCCACGCCGATATGGGTCTCCAGATCGCGGACGATAGGCACCAACACGGCCAGGCCCCAGAAGCCATAGATGACGGAGGGAACTGCGGCGATAAGCTCGACAGTATCTTTTAACAAGTTGGGCAGCCAGCCCTGCGGATGGTACTCACCCAGGAAGATGGCCACGGAAATGGAAAAGGGGATCGAGATCGCAAGGGCCAGGAAGGAGGTCAGCAAGGTTCCGAGCAGGAAGGGCCAGGCGCCATAGACATCCGACACGGGATTCCAGACTTTTCCCCATAAATAACTGGGTCCCAGTGCCTTGATCGAAGGCAGTGACTGAACGATCAGGGTCAGCAGGATGCCCAGTACCAGGATGATCATAATGAGGCCCATGATCATCAGGGTCTTTTTGAAGATCGTCTCGGTACGGATCTGCCGGAAGGACAGTCTAGTGCGCTTTTTTGCCTTCAAAATCGCCTCTGGCGAAGAACTAATTACCCGCAGCGGTATATCGCTGCGGGTAATGGAACCATTCTCTACGGATGTATCCATAAAAAGCTATTCATTCGATTACTGTAAGATCGGCTTGCCATCATAGGTGGCAGACTTCAGCACTGCGTCACCTGCGCTTACGGCGGCGGGAGAAAGCGGTGCGTAAGTGAGCGGCGAGCTGAACTGTTGTCCGTCGTGGATCATCCAGGAGATCAGCTTGAGCAGCTTGGTAGCACGATCGAGTGAACGATCATTGTACTTCTGATCTTTGTAGATGATAACCCAGGAGAAACCAGAGATAGGGTAGCCATCGGCAGCTTCCGTATTGGTCAGCGACACTTTCGTATCGGCAGGGATCTGGATATTTGCGGCGGCCGTTACACTGGCGATGCTAGGAGTGATGAAATTACCCCCTTTGTTCTGCACCTTGGCATAGGCCATATTGTTCTGTACGGCAAACGCCAACTCAATGTAACCAATACAACCGGGTGTTTGTTTGATCAAACCCGCAACTCCTTCGTTACCCTTACCACCGAGGCCGGCGGGCCAATTAACGGCTGAACCCTTACCTACCTTGGTATTCCATTCGTCGCTGACTTTGGCCAGGTAAGTGGTGAAGATATTGCTGGTGCCGCTGCCATCGGAACGGTGAGCGATGACCACGGGTGTAGCCGGCAGTTTCACGCCTTTGTTGGCGGCTGCGATAGCGGGATCGTTCCATTTTGTGATCTTACCCAGGAAAAGGTCGGCCAAAACCGCGGGCGTCAGCAGCAGGGTATCTTTTATGTCGGGCAGGTTATAACTCAGGACCACGGCACCCGCGGTAACGGGAATATGTATGGCTGGGGCTGTGAGCGCGGAATCCTGCTTGCCATTCATGGGAGCATCGGAAGCGCCAAAATCGACGGTCTTGGCAGTGAGCTGGGAGATCCCGGCGCCAGACCCAATGGATTGATAGTTGACTTTCAATCCGTTCGTCTTGTTGTATTCGGAAAACAATTTGGAAAACAAGGGGTTGTCGAACGAGCTCCCGGCGCCGATCAGGGCGTCACCTGAGCCGGCCGAAGTACTGTCGGCTCCACCGGCGTTACCGCCGCCACCGCAGGAGACCATGCTTACGCTGGCGAAAACACAGGCGGAAACGAGAGCAGCTGTGGCAAAGGCACCTCTAAAGCCTGGCAAAATGAATTTCATAAATCTATTAGTTGTTGAAGTTAGGATTTACAACTGAGTATAGGCCTGGTTATATTTCCTGCCAAAGACAAAGAAGAAGGTCAGGCGCCAGACGAGGTCATAGTCTGCCTGCGACCCGGTAGACAACTGAGATGCATAGTGCGTATACCAAACGTTGGGTTCAATGTGGATGTCCTTGTAAGGCATAAAGTCAAAACCTGCGGTGAGGAAAGTTTCCTTGGAAGTCGGGTCGGTGGTTGTTGAAGCAACAGCCGTGGGAGTACCGGTGCTGGGGCTGTAGGTCAACTTGTAGCCGACGCTGTTGTACCCGTTGGGCGAAGAAATACCGGCGTAACCAGAGTAGAGGCTGTTGTTGACGTTCTTATTGGGATTGTAAAAATCTACGCGGGCAAACCAGCGGAGCGTGTTGGGGACGATATCGCCATGGGCATATAAAGAGATCCCTTCGGCCTTAGTGGTGATGGTGTCAGCTTTCGCTCCATTTTGAGCGGTGATGAAAGTAGCCTTCGTATCAGCCCTGATGTTGTTGATCCAGCCTTCTACGCCAACGGTGATCGGGGAGCTGGTATAGGCCACGTAGCCTTTGAGCATCTGGCGGTCATGATGCCAGCCGGGCTCCCAGTTCAGTCTTTCGTAATCGGCATAGGCATCGATTACCAGGTGCTTGTCGAGGAACCAGGCATAAACATCGCCATAGAACCATTTGAAGCTGTTGCTAGCGGGCTTGTCGCTGTTGCCTGTAGCCACCAACAGATCATAACCAAAATTTTTGGTCTTGGGGTCGAAAACACCATTCAAACCGGCGCCGAGGTCATAGGACGGGGTCCTGCGGATATCGGTGGTGGTCCTTTCGACAGAGCGATAGTTCCAAACTTTTTCCGTCAGGTTGGCGAAGGCGGGCGTCGTCTGCTCACCGATAATGAGATCCGTTCCGTTCCAGATGTTCTTCATGCGGATGTTGGCCAGCTTGATGAAGAAGGTTTCCTTGGAGTTGGACAGTTCGTCACCGTTTGCTGCGGTTTGACTGGGCGGGTTAAAGGCCGGGAAATTGTCTTCGGCCGATAACAACAGTTCCGAGGAGAACTTCTTGTTAAAGCTGTAGTCGTACCCGAGATAGATACGGCGGAACTGGAAAGCGTTCCGGCTTTGGGGGATACCGGTGTACTGGTTGTTGCCGCCCCGGTTCAGGGAATCGCTGTGGGACTTATAATAGAGGTCCCCAAAAACATAGCCCCAGATACGGCCCGAACTCGGAACTCCTGCCCTGTAAGCGGAGTCGTTGTTCAAAAAGTTGGTTTGTGCCTGAGAAGCCACGGCTAGGAAAAGGCAGATGGCAATGAGTAGGAGTTGTTTTGCAGAATTGCGTTTCATAAAAGTCCTGGTTCGTTAAAGTTTGTTTTGCGGTCTGTCGTTCGTTTCAAATGTGCTGCAAAACAATGCCTATGCAATGACCCGAATGTTACCGGAATATTACCTTAATGTTAACACTTGATGTGAAATATTAATTTGATTAGCGGTTCATTGCTTCGTGTTAAGAAATCATTACTAAACGTCCCTATCGGGCAACGCCGCTCAGTTTCGGTTTACCTTGTCTGCTATTTTCTAAAGCGGACTCGTTCGCGGCGCGGGATGGGGCATTTTTTGGATATTCCTTCCCGGTGCACTAAATAAATTGATGAAATGAAGGGTTTCAATGCATTCGTACAACTGTTCTTGCCCAAGGATAAGGTGTTTTACTCGCTTTTCGAGGAAGTGGCTGACTGTGTGGCGAGAATGGGCGGACTATTGAAGGATGTCGTCACCGAACCGGACTTTGATAAGCGTGCGGCATTGATCCTGCAACTGGAGAACGAGGAGCATGTGAACGATGATCTGACGCACCGGATATTTACGGAGCTGGGGAGGAATTTTATCACGCCATTCGATCGGGAGGACATTCACTACCTGGCGAGTGCGCTGGACGACATTTGTGATTATATCTATTCTGCGGCGAAAAAGATCAATTTCTACAAGGTGAACCCCAACGATCCGGGGATACAGAAGATGGCGGACCTGATCGAACAGGGGGCCGGCCAGATCCGCGGGGCGGTGCGGGAATTGCGGAATATGCGGGATATGCGGACGATCACGGATGCGCTGGTCCGGGTCAACAGCATCGAGAACCAGGCCGACGACATCTTCGACATGAGCATCGAGCGGCTGTTTGAGACGGAGCCCGATGCGAAAGAGGTCATCAAAAAGCGGGATATCTACCAGGTCATGGAGATCGTGACCGATAAATGCGAAGATGCAACCAATGTGATCGAATCTATTATTATTAAATACGCCTAGGACGCCGATGACGCCAGAGGCGTCTTTTTGCCCTCCCGGCCGGCCGGGAAGCCGGCTTCACAAAGCCTCCACCATGACGTTCCTGCTTATCATCATCGCACTGGCCCTCGTATTTGACTACATCAATGGATTTCATGATGCGGCTATTTCCATAGCTACGATTGTCTCCACCAAGGTGCTGACCCCTTTCCAGGCGGTGCTCTGGGCCGCCATCTTTAATTTCGCAGCCTTTTTTATCTTCAACTATTTTATTGGGGAGTTCAAGATCGCCAATACGATCACCCATTTTGTCGGCCAGGAATTCATCACGCTGCCGGTCATCTTCTCGGGGCTTATTGCCGCCATCATCTGGAATCTCCTGACCTGGTGGCTGGGCATTCCATCCAGTTCATCGCATACGCTACTCGGCGGATTCGTGGGTGCGGCGCTTGCGCATGCCGGTGGCTGGATAGTACATGGCCAGCATGTCATCAACTACGGTTATGTCATCCCGACCTTTTTGTTTATCGTTCTGGCCCCGTTGATCGGGATGTTCGTGGCGCTGGTGATCACCATCCTGATCGTAAATCTCTTCCAGCGGAGCAATCCTTATCGGGCCGAAGGCTGGTTTCGCAGGCTGCAGTTGATCTCATCGGCCCTGCTGAGCCTGGGGCATGGGGGGAACGACGCGCAAAAAGTCCTGGGGATCATCGCCGCGGCGCTAATGGCGCATGGAGACCTGGCGAATATAAAAGACCTCCCGCACTGGGTGCCGATCGCCTGTTTTTCCGCTATCGCGCTGGGCACGATGAGCGGGGGCTGGCGGATCGTAAAGACGATGGGAACGCGGATCACCAAGGTGAGCCCCCTGGAGGGCGTTTGTGCGGAGACCGCCGGCGCCATCACCCTTTTCCTGACGCAATACCTGGGGATACCCGTGAGCACGACCCATACGATCACGGGCGCCATTATCGGCGTCGGCGCTACCAAGCGGATGTCCGCTGTCCGCTGGGGTGTGACCATTAATATTATCTGGGCCTGGCTACTTACCATACCGGTCAGTGCTCTACTGGCCGCCGGTGTTTACTGGCTCGTAAGGCTTTTCGTGTGAAGCGGGGGTTAAAACAGCTTACGGCTGTGCCGGGCATGAGATTTTATGGTTAGTTTTGTGCCGGTCCCATAAAAATGCGTAAAAGGCTACATAAGTTGTTATTCTACACCCTGCTGCTCGGGGTATACGGCATTTTCTTTTCTGTAGAGTCTTTTTATAATTTCGAAGGACAGAGCAATGCCAGGGGTATCCTGGAATATGCCAGTCTGGTCCGGGTTCAGCAACAACGCTGTCCCGTCGCAGGGGCCATTCCCCTTCATGGCGCTTCATCCCATGGGCTCCGGCTGAACAAACGCTATCATCAGGAAGTTATATCTCCCTGCCCGATCTTGTCGCCGGTCCGGCCCGAATATGCTCTTACTCCACTGACCCGGGTGTGTGTCAGGCCTATCGGCCTTACCGAGCCTACCCTATTGTATCGACCGCAGCGCGGACCGCCGCCTCTTGGCTGACCTATTGCAGTAATCACATTCGTCATCTCTAAAGTCACTTACGATGGTCACTTTCTGGACAAGAAAGTCGCTGTGGGCTATCAGCCATTTGCTGTTGTTGCCTACGCTTTCCCTATTTGCCCAACATACCGGGCAATCTTATTCTCTTCCCGCCCTGATTGATTCGGCCCAGCATCATCTTCCGATGCTGCTGCAGAAAAAAGCCCTGATCGAAGCGGGCCAGGCCGGGGTCCGGGACGCAAGGGATGCTTTTCTTCCCTCTTCCTATTTAGGCGACGAAGTTCTGGTAGGCAGCGATAACGCTGTTCCCGGGTCCTACTATTCCTTCGGTCTCATCCCCTCCGTGACGTCCGGGGTCAACTCCGCCAGTAACAACCAGGCGGCCGGCGGCAATATCGGTTTCCTTTCGAATGAATACGACCTGGTGAACTTCGGGTTAAAAAAGGCCACCGTGCGTCAGGCGCAAGCCAATCTCTCGCTGAGCCAGAGTGATCTCGCCCGGGATATCTACGAGCTGAAGTGGCAGATCGGCAAACTTTTCCTCGATATCCGTAAATACCAGTTCCAACTGGGTATCGACAGTCAAAACGTAGACCGCTATCAGACCCTGTACAAGGTCATCCAGGCGGTTACGCGAAGTGGCATCAAGCCAGGTGCGGATTCCGCGCTCGCCATGGCCGAACTGTCCGGGGCGCGGACGCTCTACAATAATACCTATGGGCAGCTCCGGCAGTTATATGCGCAGTTAGGCTATCTCACCGGCATTCCAATCGGGGGTATTCTTGTGGATACGAGCGGCACACAAAGCAACCTGGCCAACCCAGGGATCGCCGGCATCCCCTATTCCCTGCCGCTTACGGACAGCGGCGCCGCTGCCAATCCGCTTACGGATTATTACATCAAACAGCGGAGCCTCTACGTCCAGACGGAAGACCTGGTTAAGAAGAGTTACCTGCCGCACGTCCTGCTAACGGGGATGGTTTGGGCAAGGGGCTCGAGCATCGACTACCAGGACCAGTACAAGTCCATCGGCTCCGGCCTGGGTTACGACCGCTTCAATTACCTGGCGGGTTTGACGGTCCAATACAATCTGTTCAACGTCGTGCACCGAAGGGATAAGGCGGCCATCTATCATAATGAAATGTTGGCCAGTGAGTATGATCTGCAGCAACAACAATTGTCGCTGCAGAACGTAGGCGTCAAGGCAGAGGAAGGCATTCAAACAGCCCTGCGCAACCTGGGTGAAATCCCCATCCAGATCAATGCGGCGCAGGACGCCTATAATCAAAAGACTGCGCAATATCGGGCAGGTATCATCAATCTCGTCGACCTGACAAATGCCAGTTATGTCGTCTACCGTTCCCAATCCGAATATGTCCAAACGGTCAGCGACTGGCTCCTTTCCAATCTTGACAAAGCGGCTGCCAACGGTAACCTGGACCTGTTCATCCAATCCATCAAATAAACTTTTTTTAATGATACCTATAGCGTTAAGAAGACCCATTACCATTTTGGTGATCTTCCTGGGCCTGATGTTGTTCTCCGTCGTGGCGCTCCGCACGATCCCCATCGATATCTTTCCCAAACTGAACGCGCCGACGATCTATGTGATCGAGTTGTACGGCGGCATGAGCGCTCAACAGATGGAAGGTTTTTTCGCCACGCGCATGGCCGACCAATTCCTTTATATCAATGGGATAAAGACGATTGAAAGTAAGAATATCCAGGGGCTGACGATGCTCAAGCTGAGCTTTTACGAGGGCACTGACATGGGGGAGGCGTCCGCACAAGTGGCCTTGCAGGTCGCCCGCAGCCAGGCCTTCTTTCCACCTGGCACCTTACCTCCGCAGGTGATCCGCTTCGACGCGTCCTCGCTGCCGGTAGGTGAGCTGGTATTCAGCAGCAAGACCGTCAACCTGAAAGATATCTTCGATGTAGCCATCACCCGCATAAGACCCTTGTTTGCAAGTGTCCCGGGACTTACCGCACCACCCCCTTTCGGATCCAATGCCCGGTCGGTGCTGATCAATGTCAACCCGGAGAAGCTTCGGATGTTCAATATCTCCCCCGATGAGGTCACGCAGGCCATTGTCCGCAATAACACCATGACTCCCTCGGGCAACCTGCGGGTGGACAGCATTATGTATATCACCAGCGTCAATTCCCTGGAGTCGAAAGTGCAGCATTTCGGGGATATCCCGATCAAGAGCAATGGCTCGACGACCATCTATGTCCGGGATGTCGCTACCGTGGCCGACGGCGCGGATATCACCGTCGACTATGCCCTGGTGAATGGGAAGCGATCCGTGTATATACCGATCGTGAAAACCGCCGATGCCTCTACCTGGGATGTGGTGCAAAACCTGCGGAAGCATATCCCCGAGATGCAATCGCTGCTGCCGGAAGGCGTCAAGGTCAGTTATGAATTCGACCAGTCCGTATTCGTGATCAATTCCGCGAAGAGCCTGATGGAGGAAGGCATTACGGGCGCATTGTTGACGGGGCTGGTGGTCTTGCTGTTCCTGAGGGATTGGCGCAGCAGCCTGGTCGTCATCATTACCATTCCCGTATCCATTCTGGCGGCCATTTTCGGACTGAAGATGGCGGGTCAGACGATCAATATCATGACCCTTAGCGGGCTGGCGCTGGCTATCGGCATCCTCGTGGATGAGTCAACGGTGACGATCGAGAACGTGCATCAGCACCTGGAGATGGGAAAAACGAAGCGACAGGCGGTGTTGGATGCCTGTCTGGAGATCTCTTTTGCCAAATTGCTGATCCTGCTTTGTATCCTGGCGGTCTTCGCTCCATCGTTCGTGATGACCGGCGTTCCGCGGGCGATGTTCCTGCCCTTGTCGATGGCCATTGGGTTCGCGATGATCGTCAGCTTCCTGGCTTCCCAAACCCTTGTTCCCGTGATCTCGGTCTGGTTGCTCAAGGCCGAAAAATTCCAGGGTCACCAGAAGGGAGCGCAATCCCACGCTGTCATGGCACTGGACAAAAAGGAAGAGGCCGAAGGCGAGCAACATCGGGCGGAGGAAGCCGCACACCCGCAGGGTAACAGCTTTTTCGACCGGCTTAAGCTCCAGCTGCTTTCCCGGCTGACCAAATGGATGCCGTGGCGGAAACTGATCGTACCGATCTACCTCGTCCTCGCTTTTGGCGGTGCCATCTTCTGCTATATGATCATTGGTAAGGATCTGTTGCCAAAGACCAACACGGGCCAGCTGCAGCTGCGGGTCCGCGAGCCGGACGGCACGAGGCTGGAAGTAACGGAGAAGACGACAAAAGGCGTACTGGCTATCATCGATTCCGCCGTGCATGGGCATATCGCCATCTCATCGGCCTATGTAGGACTGGTGCCATCCAATTTTGGCTCCAGCAACCTGTACATTTTCAACAGTGGAACGCATGAGTCGGTGATCCAGGTGAACCTGGACGAGGATTACAAGGTGAGGATCGAAGACCTCAAGGAAGCCATCCGTAAGGATGTCCTTGAGAAATATCCTGAGCTGCGCATTTCCTTTGAACCAATCGAATTGACGGATAAGATCATGGCGCAAGGCGCCAATACGCCGATCGAAGTGCGGGTAGCGGGCAAGGATATGGGCGATATCAAGAGCTACGCCGCGAGGCTGCTGGCGAAGCTGCGACAGATCCCCTTCCTGCGGGATGTACAGATCGCCCAGCCCCTGAACTATCCTACGGTGAACATCACCGTAGACCGAAACAAGCTGGCGCTGATCGGGCTGAACATCGACGATGTCACCCGGAGTATCACGGACGTAACCTCTTCGAGCCGCTTCACCGACAAGAACCTCTGGTTGGACAACAACAATGCCTATACTTATCAAAGCCAGGTGGAGGTGCCGGAGTACATGATGAATTCGCTGGAACAACTGAAATCGACTTCTCTTGTAAAGGGGCAGCAGCGACCCGTGCTGACCGATGTAGCCACTGTGGAAGTGGATACGCTGCCCGGGGAATATGACCGGAGCGGCCCCCGTCGCTTCGTAACGGTCAGCGCCAACATGTACGACAAGGACCTGGCTTCCGCGACTGCCGCGATCCAAAAATCGATCAAGGAGATGGGAGAGCCGCCCGCGGGTCTCGTCGCCGAGATCAAGGGCGAATCTTCGCTGCTCGTAGATACCCTGGACTCGCTGCAGACGGGGTTGATCGCGGCCATTATCGTGATCATGCTGCTGCTGGCCGCCAATTTCCAGTCATTCGGGCTGTCGCTGGCCGTGCTGTCGTCGATCCCCGCCGTGTTACTGGGGGCCATGCTGATCCTGCTGGCGACAGGATCGACTATCAATCTACAATCGTATATGGGGTTGATCATGAGTACGGGAACATCGGTGGCCAATGCGGTGCTGATCGTCACCAACGCAGAGCATTTGCGCCACGAGTACAAGGACCCTTTCAAGGCGGCGGCGGTGGCGGCGAGTCTTCGATTCAGGCCGATCATGATGACCACGATCTCCATGATCGTCGGGATGATCCCGATGGCGACCGGTATTGGAGAAGCGGGTGATGAATCGGCTCCGCTGGGCCGCGCCGTCATCGGCGGCCTGGCCTGTTCCACCATCGCTTCCCTCCTGATCGTGCCGCTGGTATATGGGTGGATCATGCAGAAGTCTTCCCTCAGGACGCCATCTCTGCTCCCGGACAATGACCCTGATCTTGAAATAAACAAGGATATCGACAACACCTCCAAATAATAAAGCTCATGAACAAAGCATTCTTCATATTGGCGACCCTCACCGTAGTGCTGGCTGCGGGTTGCTCAAACAACAAAGCAGAAAATAAGCCCGTAGCGGTTCCAGTGACGCATTATCAAACCGCGGTGATCCGGGCCCAAAGCGTGGAACAGGCGGTGAAGCTGCCGGCGGTACTCGCGGCCTTCGAGCAGGTGAGCATCTTTCCAAAGGTAAACGGGTATGTAAAAACGGTCCAGGTGGATGTCGGCAGTCATGTCCGTGCGGGACAATTGCTGATGACCCTGGAAGCGCCGGAAATCTTACAGGCGACGGCCCAGGCCAGGGAAAAATATGCGCAGGCCGTGTCCCAATATACCATTAGCCATGAGAACTATGAGCGTCTGCTGGAGGCCTCGGCCACACCCGGCGCTATCTCGCCGATGGATCTTGCCACGGCCAAGGCCAAGGCGGTTGCCGACAGCGCCCTAAGCAATTCTGAAAAAGCGAATTGGCAGGCGCAGCAGGCGATGCAGGATTACCTGCGGGTGACCGCTCCTTTTACCGGCGTGATCACGATCAGGAATGTCCATCCCGGGGCGCTGGTCGACGCCACGAATAAAAGCATACCCATGCTGGAGTTAAAGCAAATTGACCACCTGCGTCTCCAGGTAGACATTCCGGAAACGATCGCCGCGACCTTGCGGAGCAACGACACGCTTGCTTTTTTTCTGAGTGCTCTCCCCGGAAAGCGCATGACCGCGAGGATCGTCCGCAAGTCGGACAATATCAACGAGCAATACCGGACGGAAAGGGTAGAAGGCGACGTGTATAATCCGGACGAGTCGCTATCGCCGGGGATGTATGCCGATGTCATCTTCGATTCCAAGGGAATACCGCATGCGTTATCGGTACCCATTTCCGCGGTAGTCACCTCCACCGAGCGGAAATACGTGATCGTCGTGCGGGAGGGCAAGACCGTCAAAATAGATGTCACCACGGGCAATGAAAGCAATGGCAGGGTCGAGATCATCAGTGCCTTGCATGCCGGCGATACCGTGGTCGCGCCGGCAAATGACGAGATCAAAGAAGGAGTCGCGGTACGCTAACCCATTTGTGTGTTGCCTGTCGACGTGTGAATTATGCAACGAATTTCTAATTATTTGTAACATTTAGGGATACAGACGAACGGACCTTTGGAATATGGGTTTTTTATCAAGGGGGGTGTCGGGGCTTTTTCTTGCGATAAGTCTGGTGCTTCTGACAGCCCCTTTTTCGCGGGCCCAAACAGCCAATCATTCGCTCTCCGATTTTGTGGATGCGGCCATCCACCATTTACCGGTACTGCTCCAGAAGGAGGCCCTGCTCAACAGCGCCAAAGCGGGCGTATCGGCTGCCCGGCATACCTTTCTGCCTACCCTCAATGCCATTGATGAATTGAACGTCGCATCTGCCAATTCCCTGCCGGGGGCTTATGAATCCTACGGCATCATCCCTTCTGTTAGCAGCAGCGTGAGCGGATCCACTAACTACCGGGCGGCCACGGGTGATATCGCGATCCTGTACAGCGAGTATGAGCTCGTTACATTCGGATTACGCAACGCGACTGTCCAGCGGGCGCAATCCGTCGTCGGCGTGCAGCAGGCTGACCTGGACATGCAAGCCTACCTGATAAAGGCACAGATCGGGAAGCTCTATTTCAACCTGTTGAAAACAGAATACCAACTGGGCGTGGAGCAACAGAATATCCTCCGCTATACCACGATCGACACGGTGATCAATGCGCTCACTTCCAGCGGTATTCGCCCAGGTGTCGATTCTTCCTTTGCAAAGGCGGAGCTGTCCAAGGCACGCGTTGCTTATAATCAGCAACTGGGCGCCCTCGGCCAGTTGACCCAGCAATTGTCCTGGCTGACTGGCATACCCCCCGGCCAGGTCGCGATCGATACGACGGGCAGGCAATATACACTTCCCGATCCGGCGCTGTTAAGCAACGCAGCCGATGCCCCGAACAACCCACTGATCGGGTATTACCAGAAACAAATGCAATACTACCAATCCAACGAAAACCTCGCAAAGAAAAGTTACCTGCCCAAAATATTACTTTCAGGGGGAGCATGGGGAAGGGGTTCCAGCATCGACTATACCGAACAATACAAGGGCCTCGCTACCGGGGTTGGTTTTCAACGGTTCAATTATATGGTGGGCCTAACGCTTGCATATGATCTGTTCGACCCCGTGCACAGCAGGGATAAGGTCGCCGAGACGGGATTCCAGACGCAGGCAAGCGGCTATGATTTGCAGCAGCAGGAACTGACCCTGAACTCGGACGCCGCCCAGGCCATGGAAGTGATCAAAGAAGCCGAAAGCAATCTCCGCGAGATACCTATACAACTGCAGGCCGCTTCAGATGCCTACGACCAAAAAATAGCCCAGTACAAAGCAGGTCTCATCAATCTCGTAGACCTGACCGAAGCCTCCTATGTTCTTTACACCGCCCAAATAGCTTACGTAGAAACACTGAACAACTGGTTCCTCGCCAACCTGGACAAAGCGACGGCCACGGGTAACCTGGATCAATTCATTCAACGTATTAAATAGCATTCCCGATGATACGCGCTGCTCTAAGAAGGCCTTTTACGATACTGGTGCTATTTGGCGGGCTGGTTTTATTTTCTATTATGGCCCTCCGGGCGATCCCTATCGATATATTCCCCAAACTAAATCTGCCGGTGATCTACGTGATCGAACAGTACGGGGGCATGTCGGCCGAGCAGATGGAAGGGTTTTTCTCCACCCGCATGCAGGATCAGTTCCTGTATGTGAATGGCATGAAAAACATCGAAAGCAAAAATATACAAGGGCTATCGCTGATCAAACTTACCTTTTATGCCAGTACGGATATGGCCGAGGCCTCCGCGGAGGTGGCCTTGCAGGTGAATCGGACCATGGCCTTTTTCCCCCCGGGAGCGCTGCCCCCGCAGGTGATCCGTTTCGATGCGTCGTCCCTGCCGGTGGGGGAACTGGTTTTCAGCAGTAAAACAAGGAACCTGGCTGACATCTTCGATCTGGCCATGACCAGGATAAGGCCGCTATTTGCCACCATACCGGGGCTCACCGCCCCGCCGCCTTTCGGATCTAATGCCCGGACGGTCATCATCAACATCGACCCGGAAAAACTATTGGCGTTCAACTTGTCTCCGGACGAGGTCGTGGATGCCGTTACCAAAAACAATGCGATGACCCCCTCGGGGAACCTCAGGGTAGCCAATGTCATGTATGTAACCAGTATCAATTCGCTGGAAGACAGTATACGGCAGTTTGGAAACATCCCTATCAAAAGTGACGGGGCGACAACTGTCTTCGTCAGGGACGTGGCCAGTGTGGAAGATGGGGCGGACATCACTGTGGACTATGCGCTGGTGAACGGGAAAAGGTCGGTGTACATGCCGATCGTAAAAACACCCGACGCTTCCACGCTGACGGTAGTGAATATGCTTCGTGCCCGCATCCCGGAAATGAAAAGCCTGCTCCCCGCCGATGTAAAGGTTGAATATGAATTCGATCAGTCGGTGTTCGTTATAAATGCAGCCACGAGTCTGATGACGGAAGGAATACTGGGGGCCATTCTCACCGGGCTGACGGTACTGCTCTTCCTCAGGGACTGGCGCAGCAGCCTGGTGGTCGTGATCACTATCCCCGTCTCTGTAATGGGCGCTGTTTTCTTCCTGAATCTCGCCGGGCAGACCATTAATATCATGACGCTAAGCGGTCTCTCGCTGGCTATCGGGGTATTGGTCGACCAGGCGACGGTGACCATCGAGAACATCCACCAGCACCTGGAAATGGGGAAGAATAAAAAACTGGCTATCCTGGATGCCTGTATGGAAGTGGCCTTCCCGGAATTGCTCATTTTATTATGTATCCTGGCCGTGTTCGCTCCTGCTTTTATAATGGAGGGTGTTCCTAAAGCGATGTTCCTCCCCTTGTCCCTGTCCATCGGATTTGCCATGATCGTATCCTATGTAGCGGCGCAGACGCTGGTACCCGTATTATCCAATAAGTTGTTAAAGGCCGATAAGCATGAGGCCGTCGCTAAGCATGCCGGGCTTATGGATAAAGAAGGGCACATCGAAAATGCCGGAGATAAAGATAAAGAGGGTTTTTTTCAACGTATAAAAGGGGGCCTGACACGGCGGTTGGAAAAATGGATGCCCAAAAGGAGATCGGTGGTGCTGATCTACCTGCTGGCCGCATTTTTAGGAGCAGGAACCTGTTTTGTCGTCATCGGAAAAGACCTGTTGCCCGTAAGTAATGTCGGGCAACTACAGCTACGTATCCGGGAACCGGACGGAACCCGGCTGACGGTAACGGAGGAAGTTAGCAAGGGCGTACTCGGCATCCTGGATTCTACAGTAGATCATCATATCCTTATCACTTCCGCCTATGTAGGACTGGTACCCAGCAGCTTCGGCACGAGTAACCTTTATATCTTCAACAGCGGCACACAGGAAGCGGTCATCCAGGTCGAGCTGGACAAAAAGTATAAGGTCAATATCGAAGACCTCAAAGAAAAACTCCGGTATAATATACTAAAGCGATACCCGGAGCTGCACCTGTCCTTCGAACCAATCGAACTGACGGCGAAGATCATGTCCCAGGGCGCATCTACGCCCATTGAGGTCCAGGTCGCCGGAAAGAATATGCAGGATATCGAACGGTATGCAGACAGGTTGGTGGACACCCTTAAAAGAATGTCTATCCTGAGGGATGTCCAGATCGCTCAGCCCCTGAAATATCCCGTGGTAAACATTAACGTGGACAGGGAACGCCTTTCTCTGATGGGACTGACCATCGACAACGTATCAAGGAGCATCACCGATGTCACGTCCTCCAGTAGGTTTACGAATAAGAACCTGTGGCTGGACCACAAAGACGCCTATACCTATCAAACCCAGGTGGAGGTACCGGAATACATGATGACTTCGGTGGAGGAACTGAAAACGGCGCCGCTGATACAGGGAAAAATGCGGCCGGTACTCGAGGACGTGGCTTCGATAAGCATCGATACATTGCCCGGGGAATACGACCGCAGCGGCCCAAGGCGCTTCGTGACCGTAAGTGCCAACACCTATAAAAAGGATTTGGGTTCCGCCACTACCGCCGTACGAGGAGCGCTTAGCTCCCTGGGAACGCCACCCGCAGGTCTGGTGCCGGAAATAAAAGGCATGTCTTCCTTGCTGACGGAAACCCTCAATTCTCTTCAAACCGGACTGCTGGCAGCAGTTATAGTCATTTTTATCCTGCTGTCAGCCAATTACCAGTCCTTCGGAACGGCCATTTGCGTACTGGCCACAGTGCCGGCTGTGTTGCTGGGCTCTTTGCTGATGTTGCTGGCTACGGGGGCCACGCTGAATCTCCAGTCGTATATGGGTATTATTATGTCGATAGGCGTATCGGTGGCAAACGCGCTGTTGATCGTGACCAATGCGGAAAAGCTGAGACTGGATTTTAAGGATCCTTTCAAGGCAGCGATCGTAAGCGCCGGACTTCGGCTCAGGCCCATATTAATGACAAGCGCGGCCATGATCGTTGGGATGATCCCCATGGCCAGCGGCCTGGGTGAATCCGGCGACCAAACGGCTCCCCTGGGCCGGGCCGTGATCGGCGGCCTGGCAGCCTCCACTGTTTCCGCGCTGCTCATCGTGCCCCTGGTGTATGGTTGGGTGCAACAGAAAAAAACATTCAAGACGCTTTCCTTATTACCGGAAGATGAGGTACCCGAGGGAAATAATACTAAAGAAAATTGAATATATGAATCGATCCCTTCATTTTCTGGCCGCTGTCCTATTGCTCAATTCCTGCGGGCATACAAAGGAAGCCGCCCCAACACCCGTCGCGAGTGCAGCACCCAACTATCCGCTGGCTATTGTACAAAAGACAGGTGTGGACGAGACCGAACAATTGCCTGGTCAGCTAGCGGCATTTCAGGAGGTGAGTATCTTTCCGAAAGTGAATGGCTATGTTAAAACAATGCTGGTGGATATCGGCTCCCACGTAAAGGAGGGACAGCTTTTGATGGTCATTGTAGCCCCTGAATTGGAGCAGGCCAGTGCACAGGCAAGGGAAAATTACGCTCGTGCCAAGGCCGACTTCAGCATCAGCAAAGAAGACTACGAAAGATTGAAAGAGGCTGCTGCCACACGCGGCGCCGTATCTCCCATGCAACTCGATGCGGCCGGTGCGAAAACCGAAGCAGACAGCGCCCTCGCCAATGCGGCAATGGCCTTCTGGAAAATGCAGCAAACTATGTCTTCCTATTTAATGGTAACAGCCCCCTTCACGGGCGTCATCAGCGTTCGCAACGTACATCCTGGCGCCCTGGTGAGCGCGGAGAGCAAAGACGCCGCCCCGATGCTGGAACTCAAAGAAGTGGATCATCTTCGTCTGCAGGTCGACATCCCGGAAAATATGGCCAACGACCTCCGTCCGAACGACAGCTTGTCCTATTACCTTAGCGCTTTCCCCGGTAAAAGAATGACGGGACCTATAGCCCGGAAGTCTGTAAATATCTCCAGGCAATTCCGTTCCGAAAGAGTAGAATTGGATGTACTCAATCCGCATGAGCTGCTGGCTCCGGGTATGTATGCCCACGTCGTATTCGACTCCAAAGGGAACCCCGACGCATTTGCCGTCCCCAGGGCGGCCGTCGTTACCTCTACGGAAAGAAAATATGTGATATTAGTTAAGAATGGATTAACGCTAAAAACGGATGTATCCACCGGCAACCAGTCCACTTCCCTCATAGAAGTCTTTGGGAACCTGCATCAGGGCGACACCGTTATTGCGACTGGCAACGATGAGATCAAATCAGGGATCAAAGCAGGTCAATGAAAAGTAAAAAATCGGGAAAAAAGGAGTTTATATGCTCATAAATATTAGCGAATTGATCGGCCGGCACATGGAAGCCCTGGATGGCGAGGCCGGGACAATAGAAGATCTCTATTTCGAGGACCTGACCTGGATAATACGATATCTCATTGTAAGAACAGGGAAGTGGCTTTCCGGTCGTAAGGTTCTCCTCTCACCCCGCTGTTTAGCGAATAAACCCGGAAAGACAGGGCCATTCAAGGTAAACCTGACACAGGACCAAATACGAAACAGCCCGGATATCAATACCGAAAAACCGGTTTACCGGCAGCAGGAAATTGAGATCGCCGAATATTATCCGGGGCTGGATTATTGGGGGAAGGGATCTTATGCAGGCGGTGTGGCTAATGCTTCCATTATCCTCGATAAACAAATAATTAAAAAGGCCTTTAAAAAAGACAATGGCCCGGCTGTAGATCTGCATTTGCAAAGTGTTCGTCACATGACAGGATATCGCGTTCACGCCACAGATGGCGAAATCGGCCATGCCGGGGATTTTATCGTTGATGAAGCAACCTGGAAATTGGAATATTTGGTTGTTGAAACTCACCACTTGTTCCGAGATAAGCAAGTACTTGTGCCGGTCGGGGATATCAGCAAGGAACAATGGAGCAATGCCGAAATTTATGTGAATATCCCCCGCAGTTCGCTAAAAAATAGTTTGGCTTATCCATAAAACTTATATAATGAAATCTTATTTGATCAAACTCATCTTTCCGCTTTCCATTTTTTTTAATGTGACCCTATGCCATGCCCAGACTGAATGGCCGAAGTCCATTACCACTGCTGATGGAACTGTCATCAACATCTATCAGCCCCAGGCGGAGTCCTTCGCCGGAAATACCCTGAAATCAAGATCGGCTATTTCTATCCTGAAAAGCGGCAGCCAGGACCCGGTCTTCGGCGTCTTCTGGTCTACCGCTACCGTAGAGACCGACCGGGACACGCGGGAAGTAGCGATAGAAGCGGTTAAAATAAATAACCTGAAGATCCCCGCCGACAGCAGTCCGGTCGAAAAGGAAAATATCGAGACGACGCTGGAATCCTTTATTCCTAAAGTAGCGGGCCAGCTGCCGTTGGATGAGGTGCTGGCGTCACTGGACCAGGACCAGCAAGAATCGAAACTCTCCAAAGATATCAGCAACCGCCTGCCGCAAGTGATTTACAGGACCCAAAGATCCATGCTGGTGTCGATTGACGGGCAGCCGAAGCTGCAGAAAAATAAGAAATGGGGTTTGAATGTCGTGGTGAACAGTCCATTCACGATCGTACAGGATAAGGATGGAAAGTTCTATCTGTACGGCGGCGGTCATTGGTATGCAGCGCCTATGGCAACCGGGCCTTACACCTTTACGAGCGATAAGGTT
>Ga0302326_10009957_pt1 | contig 20634 bp, 10 predicted proteins | sample Palsa_T0_3_FD_202264 | JGI IMG/M metagenome (GOLD analysis project Ga0302326, IMG submission 202264) | Peat permafrost microbial communities from Stordalen Mire near Abisko, Sweden - Palsa_T0_3 | ecosystem: Environmental > Terrestrial > Soil > Palsa > Peat permafrost | place: Sweden: Abisko...
GACCGGGCGGGTCATTCTGGCACGCGCCTTCGCACACTGGGTCGCCCGCTCCCCATTTGACGAGCATCTAAGAAACAAAATCAAAAGACTTAGAATCGGAGCAGAGTGTTAGACGACAATGCTCCTGCATCAGGCGCGGTCGGTCCTCGTCTCAGCGTGATCGTCTGCTCACCAGGCAGGTGCGTTAGCTTTCCAACAAGTCTCTGCGCGGATGTTTCTAAGTCAGGCGTGCTATCTCTGGGAAGTCCTTCCTTTTCAATCTTACTTCTGAAAGAAAAGGATTTAGCTGAAAACTTGGTAGTGGCACGATGTACGAGAATGTGCCTCCCCATGCATGGAGTCCCCCGAATTTTCCCCATAGCGAAATCCAACCGAAAGCACCGCCCAGAGTCTCCAAACCATACTGGATGCCGACGTTTCACAGGTTGAATATGTAGGGAATCGGATCGCGTGTTCAGAATATGCCCTGCCGCAACCAGACGAATGAGATGAGGAATGAAGTCATCGGCGAATGCCTACGATTCCTCGCTGGCAATGTGTCCTCTAGCCGAAATATGATACAGGTTCCGGAAAGCGCGTCCCAAGCTTTTTGAGAGAACAGACATGATCGATAAAGGCGCACATTTCTACCGCTGCGATCTGCAAGTACATACGCCCCGTGATCTCAACTGGACAGGAATCGACCGCATCAGTGACCCTGACCGGCGCACGTACGCCGGGCATCTTGTTCTGGCCTGCAGGGACCGCGGAATCCAGGGCGTTGCCATAACGGATCATCACGACTTGGCATTTGCCGAGTACATTCGTCGCGCCGCAGCAGAAGAGACCGACTCCGAGGGGAAGCCGCTCGCTCCAGAACAAAAGCTCGTTGTATTTCCCGGAATGGAGCTGATTTCAACAGAAGCATCTATTACAAAAACAAGCTCGAATTCTCGTTGGAAGCGGGATGGCTTCCCGTCAATATTCCTTTTGTTTTCGATGGTTTCGTAGGTAGTCCTTACTCCTGGAACAGTCCTCTTCATTACACTCTGGTACCCATCTTTCCTTCGCTCCGGTGGCAAATGGGCGCCGTAAGAGGTCCTTGGATTCTACGTGGTAATACCGATCTTACGCTCACCCTGTCTTTCACTGCGATTCCGAGAGGGCCTGAAACGCGATATGGGGCCTTCGATCTGGGTGTGCGGCGTAATTTTGTCCACCGAAATTGGAGGGTTGTTCCCTATTTTGAGCTGCGCGGTGGTGCCGGATTCATTAACGCGAAGGGCCCCGATGGAGTGAAATGGGCACAGGGAGGCGATTTCACGTTTACCCTCATGCTAGGCAGTGGAGTGAGGTACAATTTCAATTCTCGCTACAGCATGGCCTTTGGTGTCAGTTACATGCATGTATCCGACGCCTATTTATGTCACCCGATGTATTGTGACAACGGAATCAATGTCTACGGTCCAATGGTTGGGTTCAATATGCGTTTAGGCAAGCCTCAACCAGAGTCCGCACGATGACATTGGGACATGACGTGATGCGTTTGCATTCCTCGGTCAACTCCTGATAAGCAGGGTGGACAATATCGACCTCGACCGCCGGCTGGTAAGATCTTCAATCGCGGCGTCGGCCAGCATTTTAGGATTCCTAAAATCAAGCGGGGAATTGTGAGTCCAACTGGAGTCCAAGAATTGGCGTTTCTGCGGGTGTTTCGCCGGTAGGAACGGGGTAAGGGTTGCGGAATCAACAAGACTTAGTGGATGTACCTAATGTTCGATGCCCACCGCCCCTACCAAAACTCTCTCTGCTCTTCCGTGCGCAAGACTTTCCTGCCCCACCAATTACTTGAGGGTATCAAAGGCGCGGACGATGTTGTTTGATGGACTGCACTCCCTCACCCTCAACGATGGTCGCGAGACAGTTGACCCCGAGGTCCCGATAGCTTTCCTGACCGCCACCCAACCACGCTATGTCGAGCCGATCAACTTTTTTGTTCGCGCCCAGACCAAAATGGAGGCGCAGGTCATTCTGTGAACAGAAGCTGCCGCCACTTTGCACGTCGGCAATCTGTCGATGCTGCCCGGCCCAAAGAGTCGCGCGGGAACCGATGGCGGCGCGGTTGGTGCGCCGTCCGATCAAGCTCACTTGAAACCAATTGTGAGGACTCGGAGTTACATTGCGCAGAAGTGAAGGAATGTCATTCATGTTGTTGATCACGACGTCGATCTGTCCGGTGTTAAACAGATCCCCGAAAGCTGCGCCACGAGCACACCGCCGAAGCAAGATCCCCGGACCAGAGTTCAAGGAGACGTCTTCGAACTTTGCGTTGCCGAGATTTCGGTAAACCACCTTGCGTTCTTCGTACTCGTCGCCCACCTTCCCTCCCTCAAGCTCTGGGAAAACGTGGCCATTCACCAGAAGGAGATCAAGAGATCCGTCGTTATCAAAATCGTAGAACCCCACGCCCCATCCGAGAAAGCGGGTGTTGACCCCGATCCCGGAGGCGAAGGTTGCGTCTTCAAATGTGCCATCGCGGAGATTATGGAAAAGGGTCGACGTATCGTCGGAAAAATTGGTGCGAAACAAGTCAAGATAGCCATCGCAATCGTAATCGCCGGCGGCCACGCCCATGGCCGCTTGAGATATACCGTCCTGGCTAAAGGCAACACCAGCGGCCAAGCCAACCTCGGCAAACGTTCCATCGCGATTGTTGCGGTACAATACGCTGGGAGTCGAATCAGCGGACACATAGATATCCGGCCAGCCGTCGTTATCGTAGTCAAAGACACAGGGTGAAAAGCAGTAATGAGTTCCCGTGCCGAGAATTCCCGATTGTTCCGAAACATCGACGAATTCACCCTTACCATTGTTGTGATATAGAAAATTTCTGGACCCCCGCAGGCCCAGTGGGCCGCAGTTCACCTTCGTGCCTTTGTACGAGCAATTGGGGGGAACTCGCGCGCCGTCCTCATAGGCGACATAATTCGCCACGAAGAGATCGAGGTGTCCATCCCGGTCATAGTCCAGAAAAGCGCAGCCGGTATTCCAAAAGTCTCCTGACTGCAACAGGCCTGCCTGGTGGGTGACGTCGGTGAAGGTACCGTTGCCGTTGTTATGGTAAAGGACGTTTTTGCCGTAGTAGGTTACGAACAGATCGATATGTCCGTCGTTATCATAGTCGCCAACGCAGACACCCTGACCCCAGCCGGAATGAATCAAGCCTGCGGCCTCGGTTACATCAGTAAAAGTCCCGTCGCGGTTGTTGTGGTAAAGGTGGTTGGTGGGCTCCTCGCCGCCAGGAAATCCTTCCAGCCTCGACCCGTTCACGACAAAGATGTCGAGCCAGCCATCGCCGTCATAATCGAAAAGAGCTATACCACCGCCCATGGTCTCGATGATGTATTTCTTTCGATGAACGTCACCGATGATAGTGGGTGAGGCCAGACCGGCGCGGGAAGCAAAGTCTTCGTAACGAGGAAGGTAAACCGACGGCGATTCGGACGAGAATTTACGAGCTTGCGCCTTCCCTTGAGTTCCGCTTTCCGAGACCACGGGCGACGCAAGCGAACGCACCGCACTGATTCCCGTCACCCCGAACGATAGAAGATCTCGCAGCACCCTTCGCCGACTGAAGTTCTCGATTCGCTCCCCTAGGGCTCCTGTTCCAGCATTGCGCATCCACGCTCCGGTTCGGTATCTTTTAGTGGGGCAGGCGAATGATAAGCGGCCAACTCGGTACACGAAGGTTCCGAACAATAATACCCTCCACGCTCCGTTCCACCTGCAAGGGCTGTTCCGTGCCGTCGAGAACATCGATAACGGTTGCTCCTTCGCCCGAATAGCCCTTTAAGGCGAGATCCGCGTTTACTGTGTAACCTGCGCGCTCCTCCGCCACACCCGGCACCCAGAAGGCAAGCAGCTTTTCGCCGTTTTTGCGCGCAAAGCCATAGCTTTCAATTTCCCGTCGGCTGCTGAAAGTGGCCGGCAGGTCCGCCCCGCGCACATCGGCTAGCGCCGTAGAGAGGGTACGGAAAGCGTAATAGACAGGTTCCGGTTGCGTCGGGTCCATAACCTCATTCGCGAAAGTATTTCGGAATAGGCTGAGACCGCGCATCGTTTGCTGCGTTTGGAAAGTTTCATTCCACAGATTCACGATGTTGAAGTGGGCGAAGGTAGTGGACAGCCGCGCGGCGTAGATCGCCTTCTGGATCTCGCTATGAGTTTCGCGATCGACGTAGCCCGGCAGGTCCGACGGAGGATAAGCCGTGAAGTAATCCCACTCGCTGGCCATATAGGAACCCTTGAAGCCGTATCCGGCCAGCATCTTCTGAAACTGTGGGAAATCATCATGGAAAGAGACAAGATACGGATCGGCTGGCGACGGATTGTAAAAAGGGTGGAACCCGATCACGTCGACCTGCGAGAGCAGCCCTTCTTCACCCAAAGCACGGAACCACCCAAACTTGTCCTGCACAAGCCACCCGGGCGATGCCGGCATGATCTTCGCCTGCGGAGCTTCTTCTCGAATAATCGGAATTACCTTCTTCAGAAGCACGGCATACTTTTTCGCTTCATCATAGGTGTACGGGCCCCACTCGTTCCAGACTTCGAAGACCGTTACGCGGTCTTTGAAGTGACGGACCATGAAGCGTACATAGTTGAGATAACCTGCGAGCATCGGATCGTATTCAGTGACCTTTCCGGGGTTGTTCGAGTACGTCTCCATGAGGTCTCTGGTTCGGTCCGGCGTTTTGGGGGTCGCAGCGTACAGCCAATTGCCCTTGTCAAGGGACATCACGACCTGAACGCCATTTTTCACCGCTTCCGTCACCACCTCGTCAGCGCGATCGTCCACGTGTAGCTTTCCCTTTTGGCGCTCGACGTATGCCCATTGGTACAAGCTCATATCGTAACCTACGCGCGTCCATTTGAACCCGAGGTCGTATTGAGTTGGCCATAGCATGTCTTGAGTGAAACGGTCCATGCCATAGCCGGTGTGCGTAGAGGAAACCTGAACCCCCGCCCCGCGACTGATCAGGGCCACGTTTTCACCTTTCGGGGTTAGGACTTCGGCCTCCGAGATTGAGAAGCAATGGCCAAAATAATGGGTCGCAGGAAGGTCGGATCCAAGAATCCAAATCTGTTTTGCGAAATGCGGGTTGAAAGGAATCTCGTTGCGGCCCTTGATGTCACTGGGCGCGTAGGCATCGTTCTTAAAGACGGTTTCCCAATGCCAAGCGTCACGGCTGACGCGGACTTCAAGGCGGCGCGGGTAAGCTTGTCCGACTTTTACGCTTCCCGTGGTCGAATTGAATTGTTGGCTTCCCCCCATCCCTTCGGGATGACCGACGAGCACCACCCGGTTAATCGTCGTTTCGATGGGTAGATCAATGCGGATCCATTCCGGATCAGAATCCGCCTGGTTCTGGCCACGACTCGCCCAGCTACTGCGGACGTCGCCGTCGATCAGATGGACGGCAAGCAGCGGCTGATCGTCGTTCGCCGCGGTGCGCGGTTCGCGAGCGGGGGTAGAACCGAAGAAATTGTCTTGAATCTCCCACGATTTCTTGGGCTCGATCTTATGAACCGGCGCGCTGTTGCCCTCTTGCATGTGCACGTCCGGGAAGAAATCCGGACTGACGCCGTAAACATAGGTATAGCCGAACGCGTAAACCGGGACGTTGTGATCGTGGGCCTCAACCGTCGCCCACTTGGCGATATCGTGGGCCTCCTGAGCCAGCAGAGGAAATTCGACGAATGCAAAGACAAGTATTCCCAAGACAGAAGCCAGCATCGGCGCACTTAATCTGTTTGGTCTCATCACATTCTCCTTGAATCCGTTTCGTTTGCGAACTGCTTGCGACTTGAACTGAAGAAAGCCTGGACCACGCCACTCAGCGCACAGAGCGGCACTTCATTTCCGTCAAAACGGTCTCTACCAACTGGAAATGATTTTGTCGGCAATCACCCGGTCGACTTTTCGGGTCGGAGTTTCTGCGGAACGCAGTTTCTCCCGATCTCGATCCTGATACGCTGGGTAGATGGGGTACGCATCTCTTTCTCGGCCACCCCAAGTTTTCGGTTCGGCCTCGTTGCTGGGGTTCGGGACAACCTTAACCGCCGTGTTGCCTCTGAACACGATGTTGTAGGTGTAGGTGCCGAGAAGATTCGTCGGCAGTTGCCCCCAATCCTCAAGCGTGAACGATTCGGTCTCTTCTTGAATGGGGAAAGTCACCACGACCGCGGCACCCGGGCGGACAGGCTCAACCAACAGATAGTTTCCGACGAAAAGAGGGGCGTAGGTATTTCCATCGATACTGCATCTGACTTTATTTTTATTCACCCACCTAGGAATACAAACCAGGACCCTCCGGGCCTGCTTGTTATGGATAACCACTTTCCCTTCGTGGGGCAGAGAACTGTCGACATCCAGCCAGGGCGAGGCCCGGTTGAGAAGCAGATTCACCTGGACTGTCCCGTCCTGGAATTTGAGCATGCTCTCCCATACTGAATAAAGCCCTTGCGCCCCGTTTGCCATGCAGCAATTCTGCAAGCGCGCACTCAACGCCGTGGGTCTGCCATAACCAGTAAAGGTTCCTACGCAGCGCTCCAAAATCTTTTCCTGGTCCAGAGTCAGTCCAGGATTAATCTCCTTCAATCGCGCAAGATCCAGGTGGCGCCCCTCGGTCAGATGGTTGCGGGTGTAGCCATCAACGTCGTCCCAGTAGTCGCCCATTCCAGCTTCAGTAAGCTTGATGGCTAGCGAGACCATGTCTGCAAGTCCGCAGCTCTCATGGGAGTGTTTCCCCACAAATCCTTCAAACCAGCCAAGGCGGGCGATGCCAAGGGTCCGTGAGAACTCATAGCCGTCCCGGGCGAAATTTTTCCAATGGGTGTCGTTGACCGCCACGCCGTAGGCCAGAATGCCGCGCAGGGCCATGACATGAGCATGGAATTGACCTGGATAATGCGCGCGCTCCGACGCATTTACGCCGGGCGTGTCCGATTCGGGATTCCATCCATTTTCGGGCTTGGCCACGAAGCGGACCAGTTTTCCAGCAAGGTCCATGGCCCTCTCGCTCTGGGTCTGTTCTGCATAGCGAACCAGCGGCAGGATTGTCCCTCCCAGGTACATCGGTATTCCGAAATGGCCATACAGCCAGATGTTCGGCGATGACTGGAGTGTTTCCGGCTTGAGCTCCGTCACCTTCCACCCCGACTTCGGATAGCTATACCTGTCCCCGTACCCCGGCGTGTTGGGATAGTACGCATAGTCGTCTTTGTAAATGGCGATTTCGGCGAGCCTGTTGAACATCTTGTCGAGACGCGCCAGCCACTCGCGGTTGCCATCGTAATAATACTGAGCCAGCATGGCGCGAATCATGCGGCCCTGACCGTAGATATTGGCGTAGTCTTCTGGGCTGCTGTTATCCCACGGACGCTCCGGCCCGATCTTGCAATAGAACAAACCGTCGTCCTGGATGCAACTGACCAAATACTCGGAGTGACGCTTCTCAAGGTCAGCGTAGAGATCACTCCCCGACATGAGCCGCATCATGGGAAAGGCTTCCCAGAACTTCGGTCCACAGGCGGCAAAGCTGATGGCGTCATGCTTTAGCTCGGGAGGTTCTAGAATGATACGGAAGTAAAACTCAGGACCATGCTCCCAATCGAGCGTCCCACCTAGGCCGTTGAGGGCCAGCTTGGCTTGATCCGCCAGGTCCAAGGTGTCAGGTACCTCTGCGTTATAAACGCGGCCGGCGCGAGAAGCCCCGACCCCCGCCACGACGCCGAACCCGTTCTGGAGGATCTCGTTTGAGACCGCCAGGGTCCCCGCCAATGTTGTTGAGGCATTGCGCAGGAAGTCTCTCCGAGTCGCCGTCATGTCGTTCCCCTCCTTACTCCGTCACTCCGTCGCGCATAATCGCGGCTATGTCGGTTTTCGCTGCGCACTTCCTTTTGAATGTGGCGAGAAACGCTACCAGGCGCGAATTACCTTCGTCATAGCGACCTGTTGAACCTTCTTCATTGGGGCGGCATTCCCAGCCAAGTAACCGCGGTCTTGGTACGCCGAATACGTATGCAAGACTTCTAGCTTGCCTCGGTCGTAGGTTGTGGTCTGGTCGCCTTCGATAGACGTCACCGTCATTGCGGTCGCTGCTTTAAAAGCGACACGGTACTTATACGTGCCTAAGGACTTTGGCGCCTCGCCTCGGGGCCCGTATTCGTCGAGCGTAAAGGTGCGCACCTCTTCATGAACTGGGAAAGTCAACGTAACTACGGCGGAGCTCCGGACCGGATCAAGCAGCAGATAGTTGCCAAGGAAACGCGGCGCGGTGGACTCCCCGTCGAGCCGACAGTCGATCTTGTGCCGATCGACCCACTGCGGGACACGAACGAAGATGCGCCGGGCCTGCTTGTTGCGCAGAACCACTTTCCCCTGGTAAGGCAGCCAGCTCTCTACATCCAGCCAAGGTGACGCGCGGTTCAATAACAGATTCACCGTCGCTGTTGCGTCTTGAAACTTAACGATGCTGTCCCAGGCGGAGTATAGCGACTGGGCGCCATTGGCCATGCAGCAGTTCTGCAGAACGGGGCTCAAGGCGATTGGATTGCCCCAGCCGCAATAAGTGCCGATCGAACGTTCCAACAAATTCTCCTGATCGGCGGTTAGATTCGAGTTCATACCCTTCATCTTTTCGAGGTCGATGAACTGCCCCTCGGTCAGATGATTTCTCACATAACCGTCAACGTCGTCCCAGTAGTCCCCAAGACCGGCCTCGGAGAGCCGGATCGCAAGCGACACCATGTCTGCCAGGCAACAAGTTTCATGGGAATGCTTTCCTGCGATCTCCTCGAACCATCCCAGCGGGCCGATACCCAGATTCCGGGAGAACTCGTACCCGTCCCGGGCAAACTCCTTCATGCCCACATTGTTCGTGGCCACGCCGCACGCCAGAATTCCGCGCAAGGCCATTACGTGTCCGTGGAAGTGTCCGCGGTACTCGCCATGATCCGCGGGGGTAAGGCCGTGCGTATATTCACGAGGCATCCATCCGGACTCGGGCAGCAGAAGGTAACGGGTAAGTTTCGCCGCCAGCTCCAATGACTTTTCATCCTGCGACGTTTCAGCGAGCCGGACCAGCGGCAGAATCGTACCGCCGAGATACATCGGAATTCCAAAGTAATCGTCGGCGCGGTTAGCCTCTGGCCCGGTGAGCGGGCCGCTCACCTTATAGCCAGATTTGGGATAGCTGAAAACATCCCCATAGCCCGGTTGGTTTGGGTAGTAGATGTAATCGTTTTTCGCGATCGCAATTTCGGCCAGCTTGTTCTCAATCTTGTGCGCTCGGGCCAGCCATTCCGGATTGCCATCATAGTCATACTGCGCCAGCAGAGCGCGAATCATCCGGCCCTGCCCATAAATGTTCGCGTAGTCCTCCGGGCTGCTCTTGTCCCAAGGGCGCTGAGGGCCAATCTTGCAGTAGAACAACCCGTCCTCTTCTATGCAGCTCAGCATGTATTGCTTGTAACGCTCCTGCATGTCCCTGTGAACCTGGCTGTCCGTCATGGCTCGCATCATCACTAACGCTTCCCAGTACTTTGGTCCGCAGGCCGCAAAGCTAATGGCATCGTGAACAAAGGTGGGTGGCGCCAGCACGGTTCTGAAGTAAAACTCCGGGACGGTTTCCCAATCCAGCGTACCGATCAATCCATTCAGCGCGTGATTCCCTCGCTCCATCAGATCGAGGGTGGCCGGAACCTCCGCGGCCGAATTCGAGGAGGCAGCGCTCGTGTTCGAAGGCCGCGTCCCGGCTATAACACTGGACGTAAGTGGCAGACTTGCTGCTGCTGCCGAGACACTCTGCAAAAAGCCCCGCCGCGTCGTTTTCATGGTCCCCACGCCTTTCTCTCCCGTTTACTGCCAGGTCTCGTCTCTGTTTCCTTTCAACCGATCTTTCGTAGCCTTCAGACCTGTTCGTTGGGATCGCCGGACCACCACTTAATAAGGCGCGGCGCGACGTACCGCGTGACCTCCCGTTCCGGTGCTTGAGCCTGCTTGTAATGATCCCTTTGGTAGATGGGGTAATAGCCCGCATCCTCTCTCGGCGAAACATCCACCAAGGTATTCCCTCGGAATCGCAACGTATACACGATTCCCGCATCTTCGCTCGTTTCCTGTAGAACGGAAAAACCAGTGGGACGATAGGTGTAGTATTCGGTTTGCTCTTTCACCGGGAACTCTAGCTTGATTGCGTCATTTGGCCTAAGCCCCTCGAAGACCACGAAATTCCCCACTGCGATCGGCACCACACTCTGCTCATTAACGTGGCAGCGCAGTTGGGCGCGATCGACCCACGCTGGCACCCGAACCGAAACTTGCTCGCTAGTCTTATTCTTGAGGAGTACTTTCCCCTCGTAGGGCAGGAAGCTGTCGACGTCCAACCAGGGAGACGCCCGATTGATCAACAGATTCACGGTCGAGGTTTTGTTCTTGTGTCGAACCGCGCTCGCCCAAGCGTAATACATTGCCTCCGTCACGTTTCCCGTGCAGCAGCCAATCGAAAAGGGAATCATGGAAGTTAAGCCTGGGCTTCCGATGACCCCAATGGAGCGACGAATCGTGTCCTCGGTTGAATCTTGCGGCGCATTGGTGCTAGCGACCGGGGAAACATGATCGAGCTTTCGAATTCGCTCCGGGTCGGTGAACATCGACTCGATCAAGTGGTTCCGGACGAAGGAATCGGTGTCGTCCCAGTAGTCTCCCTGCCCCGCATCGCTCAACATCATCGATAGTGCGACCATGTCCCCGTCCGTACAGCCCTCTCCAAACATCCCAATTCTCGGCAGTCCATAATGCGACAAGTCGTACTGGTAGGCGTTTCGAACGAAACGCGCGAGTCGCGGATCGTTGACCACATAGGAATATTCGAGCAAGGCCATTAGCATCGCCGAGTGCGCGTGCGGATGGCCCTGCCATTGAGCCCGTTCCGCGCTCGTGCCGACGCCAAGGATTTTGTCCGTCGGAACGCCCCAGAACTTAGGCTTGGTCACGAACGTTACCAGCCGCGTTGCCGTATCGATCGACTGCTTGTCACCCGTCATCGCGTAGTAGCGAGCCAGCGCGCGGATGGACCCGCAGTGGTACATGAACATGGACCCTTCCGCGCCGGTGTGCTCGATCATCGGCTCTTCCGAGCGGAGCCAACCCAGGCCTTTCGCGTAACTGAAGGCTTCACCGATCTGGCTGTCTGGGTAATAGCTGTAGTCTTCTCGTTGAATGCTGATGTTGCAGAGCGCGTGGGCTAGCTTCTCCATTCGTGGTTCCCAGATGGGGTCGCGTCCCACCTGGTACCAAGCCATCATCGCAAGCAACAGCCGGCTGTTTCCGTAAACGTTGGCGAAATCGATGTGGAATTGCTTGTCATAGTTGTGCCCCACGCCTTCATGCCATGTCCGGCGTTGGTTGTAGCGCGAATAATAGAGACCGTCTTCCCCGGTGTTGTCGATCATCATCTGCATGAGCTTCTGGTCGATATCGGCGTATTGGGTCGAGCCGCTCATCGCTCGCAGCATGGGAAGGGACTCGGCGAATTTCGGGTTGATGGTGGGCAAACCCGTGGTGTCGTGCGAGAGGTAGGGCGGGTTCGTTCCCAGTTGGACCCGAAAGAAGATTTCATAGTTGAACTGGGGATCGAGCGTCTGGGTCAGCCCGTTAATCCCATAATTCGCGTAATCGACAAGGTCCAGAGAGTCTGGGACGTTTGACTTGTAGGATTTTTGATCGTAAGGAGCCGCGCCCGATAAGTGAAACGCTCCGGCTCTCTCTCTGCCTGAAACAGTGGGGCCGGTCATTGCGGCCGCTGCAACAACTGAGGCCTGTTTAAGAAACGCACGGCGGGTGCTTGCCATCGCTAATCCTCCTGGGCGATTGCAATCTCTCTATGACCAACGGGCTGATTTGGCAGGCTTTGCACCAAATTCCTATGCCCCTGCCCTAGATTTAAGGCCTGAGATTGCCGCGCCACACTGTTAGCAATATCGCAACGTCGTTTTAAATAGATCAGCACCATATACTTTGTCAAGCGGAAAGTGTCTTGGTTTTAGCCGCAATCAGGAGAGAGGGTCGCTCTCCGCTCGCGAATATGCGCGTTTCGGGCGGCAGTTCACCCTATTGCGGGTTTCGATCACATCTAGGGTTCGGGAGACTGCGGAAGAGGTTCGCTCCAGCGCTATCGATCGTCGTCTCGATCAGTCCACCTGGCTATTCCTTCGTCAGGTTGCATCCCCGCAGAACGCGCGCTTCCGTTTCACTTGGCGAAGTCATAGTCGCTCCGCAGCTCCCGACGTTGGACTAGCGGAACCGGCAGACTCCGAGTCTGTTTTATCCAGTTGTATTGAGGTCACCTAACCGGGGTTCAGTTCTTACGGATGGTTCTCAATCGAATTGCCGCGGTTTGAGGGAACTTCGTCGGCTGCCGGAGCATGGGAAAACTGTGAGGGCCCAAATGGTAGATCTTCCAATTCGCCCCCCCGATTGAGGAACTCCTCGCGCTGGCTTTGCGCCGACATGGACGCGAATTTCTCCCGATACTTTCTCGCATTTGCTTGATCGCCGGTTCGTTCGTAGCAACGGGCGAGGACATAGTACGGAGGTCCCGCAGAAGGGTCGAGGCTAAGCGATTTCGTTAATTCCGCGATCGCCTCGTCATACCGCTTCATTTGCATGTCGATCCGTCCGAGTGCGTAATGGGTGAATGGGATGTTCGGCGCAAGGACGATGGATTTTTTTAGGTTTTCGGCCGCTTCCGAGAGCTTGCCCTCTCGCTCCAGCAGAGAGGCGATCGAAACATAATACAGTGCAGGTTGAGGATTTCGTTTGATGGCGTCACGATAGGCCACATCGGATTTTGCGAGATCGCCAAGCTGAGCCAGTGTGTTCCCCAACATGAAATATCCACGGCTTTCCTTGGGGTCGAATCGTAGAGTGTTTTGAAAGCTCGCGAGCGCATCAGCGTAATGCCCCAGATTGTATTGAGCAATACCCAGGAGATACGTTATATCCGGGTCCGCCGGGAATTCTTCGAGGCTCGTCGCCAGGAACCTCGCGCCCTCTTCGTTCTGACCACTCTTGAGGAGTATCCGGGCGAGGCCCAGCACGAACCGTAGTTCCTTGGGAGCCAGGTCGCATGCCTCCTTCATTTCTGCCAGTGCTCCAGGCACGTCGGCTTTCTGAAACAACAACTCGCCCATCCCAAAATGGGCATCGGCAGACCTGGCATTCAAGCCCTCCGCTCGGCGGAAAGCTTCCTCCGCCAGGTCCGGTTTGCCAAGTCCGACCTCGGTGGACCCGAGAAGAACCTCAACGTCATCACTGTCGTAACCCTCGCCGCGCAAGCGCGTGAGCGCAGATTCTGCGTCGTGGAAATTGTGGAGTTCGAGCTCGCATTTAGCCCATTGAATCGTGATCGCTGTTTCATCCGGCGCTAGGATCTGAGCTTGCGCGAACGCTTTGGCGGCCCGGCTCCAATCTTGCTGCTGAATAAGCACAAGACCCAGGTTGTAGAGAACCTGTGGAGAGTTCTTCCACCGAACTTCGATGGACTCGACAAGTTCAGCGGCTCCTTTACTGTTACCCGCCAGGAATTGCGCCGCGGCCAGATTAATGAGTATCTCGGGGCTCGAGGTGTCCATGTGGCTGGCTCGTGTCAGTTCTTCGACTGCCTTGTTATAGAACTGCTCGCCAATGTAAGCGAGAGCCAGATTGTAGTGGGAATCGACGCTCTTCGGATCGAGCTGCACGGCTCTTTTAAACTCAGTTGCGGCCTCGGCAAACCGCTGCTGGCGTGCGTAAACAGACGCCAACCCAGCATGAAATGAAGCTTGGTTGGGATCCATCTGGATAGCTTTCCTAAAGGATTCGCCGGCAGCGTCGAGTTTTCCGAGCTGAGCGAGGGCTGTGGCACGCAGCGCGATTGCGGCTGACCAGCCGGGGCGAGCGCGAACCGCTCTATCGAGGGCATCAGCAGCGTCTGCCCAGCGGCGGTTCTTCAGCGCATCTTGCCCCGCGTCGAAGTCCTTCTGGCCAGGAGCGAGGCTAGACTGAGCCAGAACGCTCGGGACAAAGGAGCAACCCCATATCACTGCCACCAAACAAACAGCGATCGCCGTTCTAAAATTAGCCCGTTTTTCCAAGATCGAACCTCGAGCAGTACTTTCCGCTCTAGAATTGGCAGTGTGCCCCCCTGCAACGAGATCCTCTACCGCCCAAATCATTAGGCCAATCACCCGGCGCAGGGGCGATCTTATAGTTGTAGCCGCGCAAAGATCGTCCGGAAGCCTAGGCTAAACCGAGCGTCTCCCAAGTATACGGCTGTCTCCCGGAATCAACTCCTTCATGGTGGATTTTCATCACCCGCACGGGCGGCCGTGGCCGCGGCGGTTGCGCGTGCCTGCCGCCGCACCTCAGGGAAACCGCTGCGGAAGATCCTTGCCACGCGATGAGGATGCACGGACTCCTCCGCAGGTTTACGTCCCGGCGACGGCGACATATGCGCAATTGTGGGGCAAAAATTTTTTATGCAGGTTGTTGTGCCGCAATTACCAACGCCAGACGCATTTTGTCTAGAATTCGCTTGACAACAATCGCTCATCGGCTATTATCTGCCCGCAATAGTGGTTTTCGATTGTATTTAGTACAACAAAACTCAACGAGGAATGAATCGCGGATGGTTTTCGAGAACGATGCATTGTGCCGGATGTCGGGGGCTGAAGTCGCACCTGCGGACAGGAGTGGGGGCCTTCGACCGATACCCTGAATCTGAATCTAGCTTACCCCAAGACTTAGCTAGACAGCTCGACAGGGTGTTTTGAGGAGAAAAAATGTTGCTCCGTATAGCCCGGTTTTTGTTTCTGGTGCTGGCGTTGCTCATGTTGGACTTAAATCAAGGGTGGGCGCAAACCGCGACGACGGCGGCCATCACGGGTTCGGTCACCGATCCTGCAGGGGCTGTCGTGCCGGATGTCAGGGTGACGATCGTGAACACGAACACGGATCTCACACGAACCGCCCAAACCGACGCGGCGGGCTCGTATACTTTTCCGCTATTGCCCGTCGGTAAATACGACCTTTCGGTGTCCAAGACGGGGTTCCTGACCATCAAGCAGGTCGGCATCGTCCTGGACGTCAGCCAGACCGCAGACGTCAACGTGGTGCTCCAGCTAGGGGCGACGACTCAACACGTCGAGGTACAAGCGCAAGCCGAACTGCTCACTCCTACTACCAGCAGCCTAGGCCAAATTGTAGAACAAACAAACCTGACCGACTTGCCCCTAAACGGGCGCAACCCAGTCGCATTGGTTACTCTAGTGACTGGCGCGACCGTGGTCAGTGCCCCCGCGGTTCTTGCCGGCTACAGGGGCGGTTCTTATGCGAGCATTAATGGCAGTCGCGAAAACGAACTTAATTACCTCTTTGACGGTAACAACTACAGCAGCGTCTATCTAAATACCGGCTTGAACTACCCCAATCCCGATGCGCTGCAGGAATTCCAGTTGATCACCCATGACTACAGCGCGGAGTACGGTCGGGACGCGGGCGCGATTTTGGCTGCCATAACGAAATCGGGCACGAATCAGTTTCATGGCGACGCGTGGGAATTCCTGCGGAATAACGATTTGAATGCCCGCAATACCTTTGCGAAAACCGTTCCCGTTTTGAAACAGAATCAGTTCGGCGTCGTGGCCGGTGGGCCAATCGTGAAGGACAAGCTTTTCCTGTTTGGATCCTATCAGGGCTTCAGAATTCTGCAGCAGAGCCTCGAATCCAACGTCTTGACAGGGACGCAGGACGAGCGCAACGGTGACTTCTCAGCCGATCCGACAATCACCGATCCCACGACCGGCCAGCCATTTCCGGGCAACACGATCCCTGCGAATCGCATCAGCCCTATCGCCCAGACTTGGTACAACGCATTTGCGCCACTCCCGAACAACGCCGACGGTCGGACCTTCACCGCGGTAGGGAGCGCTCCCATCGATGTAGACCAGGAGCTCATAAAGGGCGATTGGCGCATCACTAACAACCAGACTTTGTCGGTCCGCTTTTTCAAGGATTTGTCGAAAACCGCTGCACCGTTTGGCATGACCCTTCCTAATTACGTGACCTTCCAACAAAATGTCCACACACAAGATGCCAGTGTGTCTCACACTTGGGTGATTAGCTCGACGCTCCTTAACCAGGTGCATTTCGGAATCAATAAAGGACTTTATTACAATGGCATGACTCCGAATTCTGAGGCTTTTGGCGTAAGCTACCAGTCCCTCGGGATCGATCTGCCGAGTCTGCGGCCCTACGCACCCACTTTTGCCATCTCCGGATACATAACCGGGCGTGTGAACGCGGAGCAGGAAAGCGGATTCAGTGACCAGTATTCAGACACGCTGAGTTGGATTCACGGGAAGCATGCCTTCAAGTTCGGCATGGAGTTTGAAATTGATGATTACCACAATGCTTCTTTCTCGAACACCAACGGGGACTACACTTTTAGCGGCGCATTCACGGGGAATCCTCTGGCGGATTTTCTGTTAGGTTCGCCGAGCGATTTTAACATCCACGGTAAATATATAGTGGATGGCCAGATGAAGAAGATCTATCCGTTCGTTCAGGATGACATCAAAATCTCTTCCCGTCTTACATTGAACCTCGGTTTCCGTTGGGAGCTAAACGGGCCGTTGGTGGATGGCACGCCTGGCCCATTTCCGGATCAGCAGGCGACTTGGGTTCCAGGCCGACAGTCCACTATATTTCCTACCGCCCCTATTGGCGTCCTTTATCCCGGGGACAGCGGAGTTGCGTCCGGACTCTATCCGTTGCCTAAGAAAAACCTGGAGCCTCGCGTCGGGTTTGCCTGGACCCCGCGTGCGAGCAGCAACCTGGTAATCCGTGGGGCATACGGATTATTCTCCGATGTGCCGGTACCTGACTTGATTGGACAGGCCCATGCGATGCCACCCTTCCTCCAAATTACGGATCTTCCTGCTCCCGTAGGAGGATTACAGAATCCGTTCTTGGGGTATCCTGGCGGTGATCCATGGCCGGCGGCGAATTCCTTCAACCCGAAGAGTCCGATCTTCGTGACGCCAGCCACTCTGGAAACTGAGGCTCCCTTCTGGAAAGACCCCCGCATTTCCGAATGGAACTTGAACATTCAGCGTCAGATGTGGAGCGACTGGCTCTTTGATCTTGCTTACGTAGGCAATCACGCGAGCAACCTGACGATAAGTACTGAGGGGAATCCCGCAGTATACATTCCCGGTGTCGATGCGAGCGGGGACCCGCTGTCAACCGCAGCGAACGTTAACAGCCGCCGCATCTACAATCCGGGAATCATCGCCGCCGTGCAATATGCAGTCCCGTACGCAACCAGCAATTTCAATGCGCTCGAGTTCACCGTGCGCAAGAACATCAGCCATGGCCTCATGTTTCTCTCTTCCTATACCTATTCCCACTCGATCGATGATCGTTCCGTCGACTCGATCGGAGGCATCGCATGTCAAAATCCATTTGCCTGCCTATCGGATAAGGCCAGTTCGGACTTCGATCGTCAACACGTATACGCGTTATCGCTCATTTACGATACTCCCACATTCTCGCAATCGAACTGGCTGGCGAAGCACATTCTGGGCGGTTGGGAAGTGGCCTCCATCTTTACGGCTGGGACCAACACACCGTTTACCCTCGCCACAGGGAAAAACGATAAGCTGGATGGGGACAATACCGACCGGCCCGACATCGTAGGCAATCCATCTCCCGTGACCCCTGACATGGCGTTTAACCCGGCGGCGTTTGTCGCGAATCCTATCGGGTCGCCCGGAGACTTCGGTCGGAACGTCCTCCGCCTGCCAAATGTTTGGAACGAGGATGCCTCCATCCTTCGGGAATTCCCTATTAGCGAGAAGTGGGGCAGGTTCGAGCTTCGAGCGGAATTCTTTAACTTATTCAACAACCATAGTTTGTCTGGGCCAGCAACTACTCTGACGGCGGCGAATTTTGGTGCTCTAACAACCGCCAGCAGTCCTCGATTGATCCAGTTCGGCCTGAAGTATTACTGGTAGAAGCGAGAAGCGAGTTTTGCCAAATGCATGGGCTGCAAGGTCTCGGTTAAGGCTCCAGACTCCCTGCAAGGAGTTTGGAGTCCGACCGGGTCTGGCAGCCACTAACTATGGCTCCAATACAATTCTGCTTTGGGACTACATTATGGAAAACCGAGTGAAACAATCAGAAAGCAACTCCGGAGTCACGCGTCGGGCATTCATCGAGCGAACTCTTTCCTCCGCGGCGGGATCTTACTTACTTTTGAAGACCTCCAAAACTGCCGCCGCGGTCGCTGCCGCCGCGCCCGTTTCCGAAGAACCTGGAGTCCCGGCCGGCATTAGTTATGAAGCAACGGTCCCAGACACTCTTGACTTGGCGGAGCGGGCGCGCCTCGCGTTGCGATGTTTGACCGGCACGTTGGACCCCGTGGATCGAGACGGAGTTCAATACGAAATCTACTTTCACGTTAACTTCAATGCCAGCCCTGCGTGGATGGCGCACGAAGGCACCGGCCTGCCAACCATTAACCCCAAATTCGCCGAGTCGCTGCCGATGATGCGCGTTATGTCCGGCAGTGACCACAACTTGGACGTCGAGAACGGCATGATGAAGTCCATGCTGCGGTTTATCGAACCACCAGGTCTTTATTACGCCCACCACACCAAGTTGCGCACCTGGGACCAGACCTGGAACCCCGCCGATCGTGATTTCGCCAACGTTTATGGCAATTCACGAATGGTGCTGGGGATGATGGCTTGGTACCAGCGCGATCAGAATCCCGAATGGAAGCAGAAAATTAACGCCATGGTTGAGGGGCTGCTGAATGTGGCGATTGATCGCGGAGATTATGCCTACTATCCCGATGATCGCGTTGGCGAGGCATTTAGTTATCCTCTCGGCGGGTGGCACTCGACAAAGGAATCAGATAACGTAAACTGGATCCATATGTACCACAGCGGGACTCCTCGCGCCGCCGCAGCGTGGTACCTGATGAACGGGAATCCAAAGGCTCTGGAACTCTCCCGCAAGATTACGAATTACATGACGCAATCGAAGATGTGGGGGAACATTGATGAGCCGCGCTTCATCGAGTCAACGGATTTGGCCCATTGGGGTGGTCATTTTCACGGGCACGTGATGATGTTGCGAGGCATTCTGAGTTATGCCACCGCCGTCAACGACGGCAACCTCAAGGACTTTGTGCGCAATGGGTACGAGTTCGCGCGCACTTATGGGGTTCCCACCCTGGGATGGTTCCCCGAAACAACCCACTTTGACCACCGTCCTTGTGAATCTTGTTGCATTGCGGATATGGTTGGGCTCGCCGCCAGCTTGAGTACCGCGGGCGTCGGAGATTACTGGGATGATGTTGATATGTACGTTCGAAACCAACTGGTGGAGCAACAAGTGATTAATCCTGACCTGCTTCAGGCGGTTTCAGAACATTCCATGGCCGCGACGATTGATTCCCCCCGGCAGACCAGCGATCAGGTCATCCAGCGGAATATCGGGGGATTCGTTGGATTTGGGAATTTGGCCGAGTTACCCAAGACTTGGATTATGCATTGCTGCACCGGTAACAGCACGCAGGCTCTGTATTACGCGTGGGAAGCGACCACCCGTTATCAAAACGGATCAGCGGTGGTCAATCTGCTGCTCAACCGAGCATCACCCTGGCTTGATATTGATAGCTATCTGCCATACGAAGGCAAGGTTGTCATCAGGAACAAGACTTCTGAGCAGGTCTCCGTGCGCATTCCACAATGGGTGAATCGCGACGCTTTGAATTGTCGCATCGGCGAGCGGAAAATCCCCACTGTTTGGGTCGGAAATTATCTGCTCGTGAAAAACCTCTCTCCTCGCGACGAAATCACACTCACCTTTCCAGTACCTCGACGTACCCTCAAATTTGATTGGTATGGCCAGACCTATACTGCGGAGTTGAAGGGAAGCACGGTGGTGAATCTCTCGCCGCGCCAGTCACCACTGGATTCCTATCCAATCTACGTGCGTGACTTCTACAACAAGGACACCGCTCCAATGAAGAAGGTGTCCCGATACGTCACCGAGAGACTGATTTACCCCAACGCGTAGGCCTGACCCCCCGTCCCGACCGAGCGTCCACCCCACCCGGTCGGGATGGGGGCTGGCCTGTTATCGTAGGCGGAATATGTGCGGCCGACAGAGAATCGGCGTTGCCGACGGAAATCCTAGTGTCCCCGATTCCGCCTGGGACACACGGCTATCTTTCCACCGAAGCGGAGGCAAACGGAACCGTCGCCCAAGCCGGCAGACCACCGGGCTAACGGCGGCTCTCGCACGATGTGCGGAGTTTGCGGTCAGTGCGGCGGACGATGTGGACTTCAAATCCTCCACGATTTGATGGAGGGTCGTGGTAGATGTTCAGTATGGAGAAAAAACGATGGAACAGGTCCTCGGTATCTTCCTGTGCATGTTGGGGGGAATCGGTGTGGGCGTATTTCTGCTGCCCCTGAAGTTCTCGAAAAGCTGGAAGTGGGAGAATTCGTGGCTGGTAGGCGCGTCCTTCATGTACC
>Ga0302326_10009961_pt1 | contig 20631 bp, 15 predicted proteins | sample Palsa_T0_3_FD_202264 | JGI IMG/M metagenome (GOLD analysis project Ga0302326, IMG submission 202264) | Peat permafrost microbial communities from Stordalen Mire near Abisko, Sweden - Palsa_T0_3 | ecosystem: Environmental > Terrestrial > Soil > Palsa > Peat permafrost | place: Sweden: Abisko...
CTCTGTTCGGTCAGCAAACGGGTGCCGCGGGTATACCGTACATCCCTGGGGAAATGAGCGTCGGACACCGCTCGCGAAATGAAACCCCAGGACCCCTAGGACGTCTCTAGTGATGATGAAACTCTCCGTCGCGCCCCAAGATGCCTGGCAGCCGCTTCCGCCCGGCGATTGGAATGCCGACGCAGCGCGCCATTTGCTCCGGCGCTCCGGATGGACAGCCCGGCCCGCCGATGTGGAGCGCGCCGTCTCGGAAGGCCTTAGTGCGACGATCGACCGGCTGTTTCCCGCCTCGCCGACCCTCTTTCCAGAGCCCGCCATGGTCGCGAATTTCGCGGAGGCGGCTCCCGCCTATGTGCAGAGGATTCGAACCGCGCCACCCGAAGACCGCCGCCTCCTTCAGCGCGAACAGCGGGAACGCGCCCAGGCGACGCTGACCAACATGACGGTCCGCTGGATGCAATTTGCTTCACAGGCCGAGAATTCCGCCATTGAGAAATGGGTCCTCTTCCTGAGCGACATCTACGTTGTCTCGTTCGAGAAGGTCTATAACCCGCCGCTCATTTTCAAGCACTTCGACATCCTCGCTCGCCACGCTCTGGGTCCCGCCCCGGAACTGACCAAGGCGGTTTCCCGCTCGCCAGCGATGATGATCTATCTGGATCTGAACCAAAACCAGAAAAAGGCCCCCAACGAGAACTTTGCCCGGGAGCTCTTCGAACTCTTCCTTCTCGGAGAGGGGAACTACACCGAGGCCGATATCAAACAGGCCGCGCGGGCGTTCACAGGCTACAGGACCCGGCCCGCATTCGGCGACGTCATCCTGGTCGATAACCAGCACGACGACGGCGAGAAGACGGTCTTCGGCGAGACTGGCAACTACAACGGCGACGATGTGATCGACGCGGCCTATCGGCAGCCGGCCGCCGGCGCCTTCCTGCCCCATGAGATGGTGAAATTCTATCTCTCGGACACGATGCTCCCGCGCGATTATCTTTACGGGCTCGGCTCGGCTTGGAGCTCCGAGGGCGAATATAGCCTTCGGTGGCTCGCCCGCCGCTTCTTCGCCAGCCGGATTTTTTTCGCCCCGGAATTCCGCGGTGAATTCATCAAGAGCCCCGTCCAGTTCTACCTCGGACTGCTCCAAGACCTCTCTCTGGATGTCGCGCCGGTGCCGCGCTTCATCGTAGGTCCCCTCCGGCAAATGGGCCAGATCCTGTATCAACCGCCCAATGTGCGGGGTTGGGTCGGCGGACGCAACTGGATCAATTCAGCGACGCTCGCAGCGCGAAGGACGATGACGGAGTCGGCCTTCACGGCCATCGACGAGGACGCCCTTAACGCCGACGAGCAGGTTGAGATCGTGGCCGCCCGTCTCAATGGGGCGGATCGCTTCACAGTCTCAGATCAGAGCCTGAGGTCTTTCGCCGGCATGACGCCCGAAGCCGCTGTCTCTCATTTCACCTCCATTCTCCTGGCAAAGCCTCCGATGCCCGCCTTCACCGCCGCGCTGAGCGATTTTATCGCCCAAGGCCCGGCCGAGCCGGCGCAGCGCATGCACCGGCTGCGCCGCGCCATTGCCACGCTCCTCGAAGCGCCCGAATATCAACTCTGCTGACAAAACATCATGGCCAAGAACACACCCAGTCCATTTCTCCCCTCCACCCGCCGCGAATTCTTCCAGCTGGGCGGAAAGGGCATCGGGCTGCTCGCCTTCAGCCGGTTTGCGCCCGCGTTCCTGGTGAACTCGACGCTCGCCGCGGCCCCGGCGCCCGAGAAGGATAGGTCCATCCTCGTGATCGTCCAGCTCGCCGGCGGCAACGACGGACTCAACACGCTCGTCCCCTTCGAGGACGCCGACTATTACCGGCTCCGCCCGACTCTCGGAATCCCCAAGGACAAGGTCCTCGCCCTAAGCGACACGCTGGGGCTGCACCCCTCGTGCGCCGCGCTTCAGGGCCTCGTCCACGATGGCAAGCTGGCGATCGTTCAGAACGTCGGCTATCCGAATCCCAATCGCAGCCATTTTCGCTCGACGGAAATTTGGGAGACCGGAAGCGATAGTAACGAATTTGTCGATACGGGCTGGATCGGCCGCTACATGGACAACGCGTGCGCAGGCAGCCCCGCCGACGACGCCCACGATCCCCTGGCCGTCCACATCAATACGCTCAATGGCGTGCCGGAATCGTTTGCCTCCTCCCAGGAACACCCCACCTACGGCATGCTCGCCTATGGCGGCGGCCGGAAGGACAGCGAGGAGACGCGCAAGCTTCTGGAGAAAGTCGCAGACGACGCCCCCAAGGACGACGACGGCCCGTCCTCCTATCTGCGCCACACCCTCATGGATGCCCTCGTGACCGAGAAGAAGGTGCAGTCCGTCCTCGCCGCCTACAAGCCGTCGGCCACCTACGCGGGCAATGCCTTCGCCACCTCCCTGCGCAACGTCGCCGGACTCATCGCCTCGGGGCTGCCCACGCGCGTCTACTTCGTCACTCTCAACGGGTTTGACACCCACGTGAATCAGATCACGCAGCAGGCCAATCTCCTGACGCAGCTCTCCGAAGGGCTGGCCGCCTTTCAGAAGGACCTCGAGGCCCATGGGCTGGCCGACCAAGTGGCCACCATGACCTTCTCCGAGTTCGGCCGCCGCCCCAGCGAGAATGAAAGTCACGGCACCGACCACGGCACCGCCGCGCCGCTCTTTGTCATGGGCTCCCGCGTCAAGGGGGGCCTGCACGGCACCGCACCCTCGCTCCACATCGAACACAACCAGGACATCACCTACACGACGGACTTCCGCTCCGTTTATGCGACGATGCTCGACACCTGGCTAGGTTCGCCTTCCGAGCGGATCCTAGCCGGCAAGTTCAACGACCTCCCCCTCTTCGCCGCCCCATCGGTTCCCGCGGCCTCTTCCTAAGAGAACCGCCGCCTCCACTTAAGCCGCCTGGCTTCCCTTTAGCCACTCGAGAATGTTCGAAATCGGGGGAGGGGTGTTCCGCCACGGCGTTGATGCCGTTTTCCGCCCTCTCCTGGCCGACATCCGTGCCGCTGTCGCACGATGGCGGCGTCATGGCGGCCGGCCTCGAGGGCGGATCCGGGTCTGGCATCTCCGCCGTGGCGGAACACCCCTCCCCCGATTTCGGCCACTCCTTACTTGCCTATGCCGTAAGTCCTAAACCCGAGCCCGGTGAGCTTAGCCAAATCCAGGATATTTCGTCCGTCGAATACAAAGGCCGGCTTCGACATGCTCGCGTGGATGCGCGTGTAGTCGAGTGTCTTGAATTCGTCCCATTCGGTGACGACGGCGAGCGCGTGAGCGCCCTCTGCGGCCTCGTACGCGGAGGAAGCCACGGTGAGGCGCGGATCGTCCTTGCCGTGCCCTAGCACGTCGCGCCGGATCTCCTCGGCAGGCACCTTGGGATCGTAGACCATGACCCGGGCCTGTTCGGCGAGGAGGTCGCGGCATACCGCGATCGCCGCCGACTCGCGCGTGTCATTGGTGTCCTTCTTGAAGGCAAAGCCGAGGACCGCGATCTTCTTGTCCGCGGCGGTGTTGTAGAGCGCGCGGATGATCCGCGCCGCGAAGCGCCTCTTCTGCCAGTCATTGGCCTTGACGACGGCCTCCCAATACGAGGCCACCTCGGGCAGGCCGAAGTGTTCGCACAGATACACCAGATTGAGGATGTCCTTCTGGAAACAGGAACCGCCGAAGCCGACCGAGGCCTTCAGGAACTTGGGCCCGATGCGCGAGTCGCGGCCGATCGCCCCGGCGACCTCGTCGACATCGGCTCCCGTCGCCTCGCAGAGGGCTGAGATCGTATTGATCGAAGAGATACGCTGCGCGAGGAATGCGTTTGCGACGAGCTTCGACAGCTCGGACGACCAGAGGTTGGTCGCAAGGATACGGTCGCGCGGCACCCACCGCGCATAGACATCGGAAAGGGTCTTGACCGCGAGTTCGCCCTCGGGCGTGCGCTCGCCCCCGATGAGAACCCGGTCCGGCATGATAAGGTCGGCGATCGCCGTTCCCTCGGCCAGGAACTCGGGATTGGAAAGCACCTGAAATTTCGCGCCCCGGCTGTTGGCGGCGAGGATGTCCTTGATGGTCTCGGCCGTCTTGACCGGGATGGTCGACTTTTCGACAATGATCTTCGATCCCTGGGCGCACTCCGCGATCATGCGCGCCACCGATTCGATATACCGCAGATCGGCGGCGCGGCCCGCGCCGACCCCGTACGCTTTGGTCGGCGTGCCCACGGCGACAAAGATGATGTCCGCGGAGGCGATCGCGCCCCGCACATCCGTCGAAAAGAAGAGGTTGCGCCCTCGCGTCTGCTTGACCACCTCATCCAGTCCGGGCTCGTACACCGGAAGCTTGTCGGAATTCCACGCGGCGATGCGCGGCGCGTTCATGTCGACCACCCGCACCTCGATATCGGGGGCTTTGAGCGCGATCATGGCCATCGTGGGGCCGCCGACATAGCCGGCGCCAATGCAGCAAATTTTCATACGTGAGCGCCCGACGCTAAGCGCAACCACGTGAATTCCAAGCGGTAAGTTAGGCCGGCAGTGCCCGAATGGGAGGAACGGGGCCCCGTTCCTCCCATCTGGGACAGCCTATGGGATTGCTAAAGGAAATAACCCTGAACATCCCGATAGGCACGGATGATTTGCGCAGGCCGGGCTCGCGGAGCGGCATCGCTGGCCTCCGCGCCGGCTCTTGGACAGCCCGGAGAGCCGCCGCAGACCCCCAACAGCGCTCCCGGCGGTCGATGGGTGTCCGGTATGCCGGCGCTCCGGGGCTCGGCCAGCACAAGCCGCGGAGTCGAGCCCGGCCTGCGCAAATCAGGGCACGATCGTTAGGCCGGAGCTCAGACCTAGGCCGGCGTGGGCGCGGGGCTTACGGTCCCTCCGTGGGACAGATGCTCCGGCGAAGACGCCTTGTCGGCGGGCTTCTTTTCCCCGCCCGAGGCTATCGGCTTCGGGAGCGGCGGAGCAATGACGGGGGAACGGATCTCCCCAAATTCGAGGATCTCGAGGACATGGCGTCCCTCGATTGTCTCATATTCGAGAAGGGCCTCGGCGATCTTGTCCAGGGCGCCTCGACGTTCGCTGACAATCTGGCGCGCGCGCTCATGCTCCACCGAAATGATGCGGGCGATCTCGCCGTCGATCCGGCGGGCGGTCTCTTCCGAATAATTCTCGTTGCGCGTGATTTCGCGCCCCAAAAAGACCGTGTCCTGATTGTCGCCAAAAGCGATCGGCCCCAGGGGGCTCATGCCCCAGTCGCAGACCATATGCCGGGCGATCTTGGTCACCTGCTTGATGTCGCCGGCCGCGCCGCTGGAAATGTCACCGAGCACCAGTTCCTCCGCCGAACGCCCGCCAAGCCCCATGCAAATCTGGTTCAGCATGCGCTTCATCGCCTGGGTCAGCACGTCCTTCTTCGGGATGAACATCGTGCTTCCTAGGCTGCGTCCCCGCGGGATGATGGTCACCTTGTGGACCGGCATAAACCCGTCGTCCAAGACTCCCTGCACGAGCGCGTGGCCGGCTTCGTGATAGGCGGTCAGGCGCTTCTCTTCATCGTCCATGAGCCGCCGACGTTCACGGCCGAACTGAACCTTTTCACGCGCTTCGTCGACGTCGGAAGCGTCGATCTTGCGCTTATTGCGCCGAGCTCCGATCAGAGCCGCTTCGTTGAGAAGATTGGCGAGCTCGGCGCCTGAAAGGCCCGGCGTCCCACGCGCCACCACCGCCAGGTCCACATTCTCCGCAAGGTTCAACTTGCGGGCGTGCACCCGGAGAATTTGTTCGCGTCCGACCATGTCGGGCAGGTCGACATAGATCTGCCGGTCAAAGCGTCCCGGCCTCAGCAGAGCGCTGTCGAGCACGTCAGGACGGTTCGTGGCAGCAATGATGATGACCCCTTCAGTGGTGTCGAAGCCGTCCATCTCCACCAACAGGGAATTGAGGGTCTGCTCGCGTTCGTCATTGCCCCCGCCGACACCGGCTCCGCGCTGGCGGCCCACCGCATCGATCTCATCGATGAAGATGAGGCACGGCGCGCTCTTGCGGCCCTGCTCGAACATGTCGCGAACGCGCGAGGCGCCGACGCCGACGAACATCTCGACGAAATCAGAGCCCGAAATGCTGAAGAACGGCACATCCGCCTCACCGGCAACCGCCTTGGCAAGGAGCGTTTTGCCCGTGCCTGGAGGGCCGACCATCAGGATGCCCTTGGGGATACGGCCGCCCATCTTGGTGAATTTCTTTGGGTCCTTGAGGAACTCGACGACCTCGGCCACCTCTTCCTTGGCTTCGTCGCACCCGGCGACATCGCCGAAGGTTACCTTGTCCCGATCCCGCGTCAGAAGCTTGGCCCGGCTCTTGCCGAAATTAAGCGCCCCGCGCCCGGCCTGCCTGAGCTGTCGGACAAAAAGGAAATACAGAAGCCCGATGATGATGACAAAAGGGATCACCTGCGCGGCGATCTGCGTGAGCAGTGTGGTCGCCCGGCGCTCGACAAACTTGTCGGTCTTCTGGAGCCGTTCCAAGTTGTTCTCCGTCAGCGTTCCATCCGCACGGAAGCGCGCGGTCTTGATGCCCCGGTCATTGCGGAGCAGCGCCTCATTGAGTTCGCCCGCGATCGTGGTCCAATGATCGCGACCGCCCGACGGATCGGGCTGGATCTCGCCCTCCTTGACCTGGCCGGCCTCGGATCGCTGGATGACGTCGTAAATAGAGATGTCGGCCGGAGCGACGGTACCGGCGGGCGACCAGATATAAAGAGCCACCACCCCCCCAAAAAGAAGGAGCCAGAAGATCAGTGCTTTCGGTTGAAAGCGATCGGTCGGCAGGCCCTTGAGTGGACGGCGGGGTTTCTTATTGTCTAATTCAGGCATCTAAAGGGTTGGACTTCCCTGTGAACAGTGAGGTTCCACTCAGATAAGTCAATGTAACGGCGCTCAAATGCAACAAATGCGCAACCCTCAGCCCCTCAGTCTCTCAAATCGCAACCGACGCTTCCGAATGACCGCAAAGCCGAGCGGTCCGAGGCTTTGCCGCTGGGGTGTTCCTCGTTCGATCGAATCCAACAATATCTCGAATCCGGCCCGAGACAGCCGTCCGGCATCGGGCTGCTCGACCAGCCACCGATGCAGGGCCCTGCGCAGCACCGCTTTGGGAAGGCCAACGAGGGGCGGCAAGGCGAGCGACCCGTCCTTTTCTAGAGCGAAGGTGTGGTCCACCCATGCTTCAAGGGCCGTGTCGTCCTCCTCGATTCGCTCTCGGGAAAGCGCCGCGCCGGCCACTGCGTCGCGCCCCGAGGCCGCAATCCACTTAGGGATTACGTTCATTCTCAATCGATTACGGAAATACGTGCCCGCACCATTGCTCGAATCTTCCCGCCACGGAATGCCCGCCTCGGCAAGCGCCTCCATCAACTCTGCCTTCTTGATTGGCATCAAGGGCCTCAGGTGGGTGCGCCCCTCCAGCATCGATTGAACGGGCCTAGGCGCGGCCAATCCGCCCAACCCGCTCCCCCTCGCCAGCCTCATGAGCAAGCTCTCCGCCACGTCATCCTGCTGATGGCCAAACCACAGGGACCGAATCCGGCGGCGTCCGCTCTCCCGGTGAAGAAAACCGAGCCTGGCCTCCCGCGCCGAGGCTTCGTCGGTCGGTCCGCCTCGACGCTCCCAAGATCCAACGACCAGGGGAACGCCAAGCGCGGAGCAAACCCCTTCGCAAAAGCTCGAATCCGCGCGCGACTCGGCTCCGCGCAGCCGATGGTCAAAATGGAACGCCCGCAAACGCGCCCTGCGGTGGGGCCAATGGGCCCAAAGGAGCAGCAAGAGCGCCAGGGAATCCGCGCCCCCTGAGAACGCCGCGCCCCATCCTTCACTCGGGGGCCGAGCCTCCGACCAGGCAAGAACGCTGGCATGCAATCGTCGCTGCGGAATCGCCATCGCGAGCCGGCCGGCCGCCGCAGCCCAGCCTCCCTCGGGACGCCGCATCCGCGGTTTCACGCAAACGCCAAATGGCTCCGACCAAAATAGGGGGCAAGAGCCTCGGGGAGCCGCACCCGCCCATCCGGTTCGAGTCCGTTTTCGAGGAGCGCGGCGAGCACTCGGGGCGTCGCCAAGCCCGAACCGTTGAGCGTGTGCACAAGCTCAGGCCGGCCGGTCTCCTTCGAGCGGAAGCGGATCTGAGCGCGCCTCGCCTGAAACGTCTCAAAATTGGAGCAACTGGAAACCTCCAGCCAGCGCTTCTGGCCGGCCGCCCATACCTCGAGGTCATATTTTTTCGCCTGCGCGAAGCCCAGGTCGCCGCCGCACATGAGCAGCACCCGGTACGGAAGCTCCAGCTTGCGCAGAAGATATTCCGCATGGATCCTGAGGCTTTCGAGCTCGTCGTAGCTGCTCGACGGATGCACCCATTTCAGCAGTTCGACCTTGTCGAATTGATGGAGGCGGTTGAGTCCGCGCACGTCTTTGCCGTAGCTGCCGGCCTCCCGCCGAAAACAAGGCGTGTAGGCGCACCGCCTCACGGGAAGCGCGGATTCGTCCAGGATCTCGTCCCGGTAGAAATTCGTCAGCGGGATTTCCGCCGTCGGAACCGCGTACAGGCCGTCGGGCGTCGTCTCGTACATTTGCCCCTCCTTATCGGGGAGCGCGCCGGTGGCCGTCGCGCTCTCGGCATTGACGAATACAGGAGGCGAAACCTCCGTGAATCCCGCTCGCCCATTCTCTTCTAGAAAGAAGTTGATCAGGGCGCGCGCGATCCGGGCCCCGTCGCCGATGTAGAATGGAAATCCCGCCCCGGTGACCTTGGCCCCGCGCGCGAAATCGAAAAGCCTTTCGAAGCCCGGGATATCCCAGTGGGCAACAGCAGCCGGACGCGAAGCCTGGGCATCCCCATGCGTCCCGATCACCTGGTTCTCCTCCGGCGTCCGCCCCTCGGGGACGCTGGCATGCGGAAGATTCGGAATCTCCAGCATCCCAGCGCGCAGCCGCAGCTCCGACGCCTTGAGCTCCCCCTCCCGCTCCTTGAGCTGGCTCGAAACCGCTCGCATCTCCTGGACCTTGGAAACAAATTCCGGCGAGCCCTTGGGGAGGCCCGCCATCTCCGCGTTCGCCGATTTTTGACGGCCGCGCAGCTGTTCGACCTCCTGGATCAGGGCTCGCCACGCGCTGTCGAGCGCCAAGACTGCGTCCAGGTCGACCGAGAGATGCTTCTTGGCAATCGCAGCCCGGACAAGCTCGGGCGATTCACGGATCAGTTTGGGATCGAGCATGGCTGTGGCGGGAAGGGATCCGGATTCGGACTGGATGCGGTGTCAATGATGGGAAGCCTGGAGGCGGTCTTCAGCGCAGACGAATCTTTTGGAAGCGGGCAAAAACGTCGCGCGCCGGCAGAAGCTTCAAATCGCCGACCGGCGCCTGGATGACGTGATTGGTGGGCGCTCCGATTGGGTAGGGCCCGTACAGGAGCGGGTCGGTCGGCCCAAATATTGCGAAGACGCGGACCCCGCTGGCGGCTGCCAGGTGCATCGGTCCGCTGTCGTTGGTGATCACCCATTCGGCCCGCCGGATGAGAGCGGGAAGAGAGACCAGGCTTGTGTTGCCGGTCAGGTTCAGGAATTGCGCCGCCGGAAACGATCCCCGATCGGGAAGGAAATTGTTGCCCGCCCAGATCACCTTGCGCGTGCGGTCTTCGCGCAGGAGCATTTCGGTCAGCTGCTTGAAGCCTCCCCACCGCTTCTCCGGCCTGCGGCTGTCGGGAAACATCAGATACGGGCGGCCGCCCCCCTTTCCTTCTGCGAACTTGAGGTTGAGATCGTCCGCCTGCCGAAATTGGAGCCGTCCCTGAAGCTCGGGCTTGGCGCCCAGGACCGGACAGAATTGAAGCAGGATGTCGAGAGCATGGCTGCGGCGTCCGCCAGCGGGGAGCGGGATCTTCTGGTCGTAGAAAATACCCGACCATTCCCGCGCGTCGGTTCGGCCGACCTTGTGGCGGGCCCTGGCCCGCGACGTCATGATCCCGGTGCGCAGCAAGCCCTGCATGTCGAAAACGTAATCGAACTTCGTCTTCCTGACTTCCCGCATCAGCTTCAAAAAACTCGTCGCGCCGCCCAGGCGCTCGAAAACATAGACGCGATCGACCGCCGCGCAGACGCGCACAAGCGGTGCAAACATTTCCCGAACGATCCACGAGATCCTCAGATCATCCCGCTGCGCGCGCAGGCTGGTGGCGATCTGAAGCCCATGGATGATATCGCCCAAGGACGAAGGCTTGATGATGAGGAGTTCGGTCATGAATCTGCTTTAAACGCGCAGAGGCCAATGTTTCATGGCCTTTCGCGCCCGAAATCAAACGCCAAATCCCGGCAGCTTGAATACGCTTTTCCTGAAAATCGCCGGTTGGTCGCTCGCACGCGCCCCGGAAAGTCTCGCGCGAGCCCTGGCGTACGCCGGAGGTGCAGCCGTTCTGGCCCTCTCGCCGCGCCGGCGCCGGCTGATGCATTCCAATCTGCATCACGCGTTCCCGCAGCGGTCGGAAGCGTGGAGGCGGCGGATCGCCGCGGAGAGCTCCCGGCGCCTGGTTGAGACCGGGCTGCTCTCGCTCGCCGCGCCTTTTTTCAACGAACGCCGGATCCGTCGAACGGGTGTGCTCGCGCCTTCGGTGGTTGAATTGTGCCGCGAACTGGCGGCCCGGCCGCGGCCCACCGTCCTCGCCACCCTGCACCTCTCCCTTTGGGAAACCCAGACCTGGCTCCTGAAATTGAGCCCGACTCCCCTGCCCGAATTCGGGATCATCTTCCGCCCGCTGGACGATTCCTCGGCGGACGCCTTCTTTCTGAAATCGCGGGAGCGCTTCGGCATGCGCCTGCTTTCCCGCCGGGAAGGCTTTGCCGAAGCCCTTCGCATCCTCCGCGGCTCAGGCTGCGTGGGTGTTCTTTTTGACCAGAACGCCGGGCTGCAGGGGGCATTGACGCTCCTCTTCGAGCGGGTGTGTTCGACCACGGAGCTCCCGGGGCTGATGGCGGCCAAGTTTGGCGCCGAAGTCCGCACCTACTATCCCCGCCGAACGGCCTTCTGGCGGGTCGCCTTCGAGTCGGCGCCGATAACAAGCGACGGAACCACCGAGGGCGTGACACTCGCGTTGAACCGCTGGTTCGAGACAGCGATCACCGATGAACCATTATGCGCCTCGTGGCTCTGGGCTCACGACCGGTGGCGCAATCAGGATATCCCGGCGAGGCGGCTGCGTCTTGAGGCGAAGCGCACGCTGCTTGATGCGGACCTCGCGGGTCGGAGCCTGGACCGCCTGCCGCGCCGCACTCGAATCTGGATTCGCCTTCCAAACTGGCTGGGCGATGTGGTCCTCACCCTTCCGCTCCTGCGCGCGCTCCGTCTGTCGCGGCCGGATGCCGAACTCACACTCGTGGCTCAACCGGCCTTTCTGCCGCTTCTTAAGGCCTGGGGCGTCGGCGACCGCCTCGAAGCGCTTCCCGCGCGCGGACCCGGATACTTCGCGAAATTCCTCCGGTTGAGAGCGGAATATCCGGACACGTGGATCCTATTTACCCAGTCGGTCCGCGGCGATCTGGAGGCTCGGCTCGCCGGCTGCCCTCAACGGTTCGGCATCGTTCGCGGCGGACGGAAACGACCGCTTCTCACCCATGCCTATCGCCCCCCCGAGCCCTTTGACGAGGCGGGGCTCCACCAAATGGCGCTGTGGACCGATTTCCTGCGCCATTTCGGACTCAAGGGCGACGTGGACCTCGCTCCCTTCGCTCGGACAGCGCCCGCTGAGGAGGCCGCGATCGGCTTGATCGCGGGATCGGAGAATTCGCCCGAGAAGCGTTGGCCGATCGATCGTTGGCGACGCCTGATCGCCGCGTTCCCGGATCGCAGGTGGGTTCTTTTTGGCACCCGCGGGGACGCCCCGATCACCCGCGCGATCGCCGAGGGCTTTCCGCCGGCGCGGGTCGAGGATGCGGCGGGCCGCACGTCCCTGCCTGAATACGCGGCCCGGCTGGCGGCCTGCGGTCTCATCGTCGCCAATGACACCGGTGGCATGCATCTCGCCAACGCCCTGGGCGTCCCCCTGATCGGCCTATTCGGCCCCACCAACCCGGTGCGCACCGGCCCTGTCTTCCGCGCGCCGGCGCGCATCCTTCAGCCGCCGGGCTGCGACCCTCGCGGCGGGGGCTCTCTCGGCGCCCTCGAGCCCGAAACAGTCGCCGCCGCCATCGCGGAAATCAGCGCCCCGTGAAAGTTTGCCTCGGCGAAAGGATCGCCTCCTGATGTCGCCTCGCACCTGATGCCGCTTCTCTCCGTCACCGATCTGCGCGCGCATTTCCACACACGCAGCGGTGTCTTTAGGGCGGTCGACGGGGTCAGCTTTGCATTGGAACGCGGCGAAACCCTGGGGATTGTCGGCGAATCCGGCTCCGGCAAGTCCGTGACCTGCTATGCGATCCTGGGCCTATTGCCTCAGCCGCCGGCCCGAATCGAAAGCGGCTCAGCGCTTTTTGACGGGGTCGACCTTCTGCGTTGCCACCCGAACGAAATTCGAGCCATCCGCGGCAAGCGGATCTCGATGATCTTTCAGGATCCGATGACCTCGCTCAACCCCTACCTGCGAATTTCGACCCAGCTCATCGAGCCGCTACTCATCCATGAGAATCTGGGGCGGAAGGAGGCGCTTGCCCGTGCTCTGGCCATGTTGGAGGCCGTCGGCATCAATGATGCGGCTCGGCGCATCCACACCTATCCGCACGAGTTTTCCGGCGGGATGCGCCAGCGCGTGATGATTGCGATGGCCCTCATCACACGGCCCGAACTGCTGATCGCTGATGAACCGACGACGGCCCTCGACGTCACCGTGCAGGCGCAGATTCTCGACCTCATCCGGCGGCTCCAGCGCGAAATGGGCATGGCCGTCCTCTTCGTCACTCATGACCTCGGCGTCGTATCCGGCCTCTGTGACCGCGTCCAAGTCATGTACGCGGGCCGAATCGTGGAGACCGCGGGTACGGCTGCTCTCTTCAGGGAGCCGCGCCATCCCTACACACACGCGCTCCAGCAATCGATCCCGGCGCTCCAGTCCAAAGGGGCGGAACTCTACACGATCCCGGGCCTGCCGCCCGATCTCTCCAAACCTCTGCCGGGTTGCTCCTTCGCCGCACGGTGCGCGTATGCGGACGACCGTTGCCGGACAATCACCCCGGCCCTTAGAGAGTCGGCGCCGGGCCGCTCGGACGCCTGCCTAAGGGCGCAAGCCGGGGAGCTCGGATAAAGCCATGAGCGCCCCTCTGCTCGAACTCAGGAACGTGCGCACCTATTTTCCGCTCCAGAAGGGTTTTCTCTTCAAGAGGGACGCCGGCTCGGTCAAAGCGGTCGACCGGGTTTCATTGAGCGTGAGCCAGGGCGAGGTGCTCGGCCTTGTCGGCGAATCGGGATGCGGCAAGTCGACCCTCGCTCGCACCATCGTACAACTCGTTCCGGCGACCGAGGGCTCTGTCCTTCTGGACGGCAGGGACCTGGCCGACAATACCCGCGCCGAGACTCTGGCAGCCCGCCGCAAGCTGCAGATGGTATTTCAGGATCCCTACGCGTCGCTGAATCCGCGCATGACCGTTTACTCCACGCTGGCCGAGCCGCTGGCCGCCCATCATATCTGCCCGCCTTCGGAAATTCCCGGCCGCGTGGAGGAACTGATGCGGCTGGTCGGACTGGCGCCGCGGCTTGGCCGCAAATACCCGCATGAATTCTCCGGGGGCCAGCGTCAGCGAATCGCGATCGCGCGCGCGCTTGCGCTCAAGCCGAAAATCATCGTCGCCGACGAGCCGGTGTCGGCGCTGGATGTGTCGATTCAGGCTCAGATCTTGAATCTTCTCTCGCACTTGTGCCGCGAGATGAACCTCAGCCTGATCTTCATCGCGCACGACCTCTCGGTCGTCCGCCATATTTCCGACCGGGTCGCCGTCATGTATCTCGGCAAGATCGTCGAACAGGGACCTGCTGAGGATGTCATCGACCACCCGCGCCATCCCTACACCCGGGCCCTCGTGAGCGCGATTCCGGTTCCCAACCCGCAGATCGAGCGCTTTCGCAAACGGATCGTGCTCGCAGGGGATCCGCCCTCCCCCATCTCGCCGCCTCAAGGCTGTTCCTTCCATCCCCGCTGCCCCTACGCCCAGGATCGCTGCAAAGGGGTCGTTCCCCCGCTGGTGGAAGCAGGACCCGGGCGGCTCGCCGCCTGCATCCGCCTGGACGAGCTGCCGCCCGCCTAAGCGCGCTATTCAGCGCCCAGTTCGGCGACCTCTTTCTCGAGCGCCCCTACGCGTTTGAAGAGCTCCGGCAGGCGGTTTCGCAGAATTGTCAGCTTCTGCTCAAGCAAGAGCGGCAGGCTGGGCGAACCCCACACCGATGTGTTTGGCGGGATGTCGTCCTTGACGCCGGATTTGGCTGCGAGCTTGGCTCCCCGTCCGACTGTGAGGTGACCGGCAAGGCCGCACTGGCCCCCAACGACCACATAATCTTCGAGGGTGCAGCTGCCGCTGATTCCGACCTGGGCGCAGATCAGGCAGTGCTTGCCGATCACGACATTGTGGCCGACCTGGACCAGATTATCGATCTTCGTACCCTCCCCGATCGTCGTTTCGGCGAAACGGGCCCGATCCACCGTCGTATTGGCTCCGATCTCAACATCGTCACCAACCCTAACCGATCCGATCTGAGGCGACTTTCTATGGCGCCCGCCGGCAAAATCATAACCGAACCCGTCCGAACCGATGATGACTCCCGGCTGAAGGCGAACCCGGCGGCCGAGATCGCATTCAGCCTCCACCACGCATCCGGGCATCAGCCAGCTGTCGTCGCCTAGCCTCGCGCCGCGGCCGATAAAGACCTGCGCCTGGAGATGCACACGCTCCCCAATCGTGGCGCCCTCCTCGACCACGCAATGGGGCCCGATCGTGGCGCTCGCCGCAACAACCGCTCCCGGAGCCACCCACGCGGTCGGGTGGACCCCCGGCTCCGGCCGAGGCCAAAGGGACTGCTCCAACCGGCCGCAGATCTGCGCCAGCGCGAGCGAAGGATTGGTCACGAAAAAGTACGCCTGCCCGGCATTCGGTTCACCCACGTAGTCGGCCGGCAGCAGGATCACGCGCGCCTGCGACGCGGCCACTGCGGCGCGGTATTTGGGATTGCCAAGGAAAGCCAGATCGTCAGGTCCAGCCGTAGCCAGCGCGCTGATGCCGCTCAGGGGTCCGACCGCTGCGCCGGCAATGCGAACCGGCTGCACGATCGACCGGATCTCTTCCGGGGTTAGCGATAGATTCCTCATGGACTGTAAAAAGACCCCGCCGGACAACCCGGCGGGGTCTTGCTTAAATCCGCACTGGGGAAACGCTTACTTTCCGATCCCGGGGACCGTGATGGTCGGCGAGGCGGTGCCGCTGGCAGGAGCCGCGGCGCCCGTGGCCGGAGCGGCCGCCGGCTTCGGCATCGGCATGTTCGCCGGCCGGTCCTTGTTCACCTCCGCAAGGATCTCATCGGTGATTTCCATCGAGGGATCGAAATACAGAACATTGGATACGCCGATCATGCTGGGGCCCGACTTATCCAACAGGAGCGTGGCGCCTTTGCGCTTGGCCACGTCGACGGCAATCCGGGTGATTTCCTCGATCATGAGGGTCTTGAAGGTCTGAAACCGCTGTTGAAGCGTGTTGCGCGTGTTCTGCACAAAGGTATCGCGCTCGTTCTGCTTCTGGCGGATTTCCTCATACTTCTTTTGCGCATCGGTCTTGGATTTCTCCTTGGCCTCGGCGGTGGCGGTCGGGTTCTTCGTCTGTTCGTCCAGCTCCTTGAATTGCTCGACGAGGGTGGAGCCCTCCTTGGTGATCAAATCAAGCTGCTCCTGAGCCTTCTTCTGATCGTCCTGGAGCTTTGCCTGCTGCTCCTGGGTCTTATAGTGATTGTTAAAAACCTTCTCCATGTCCATCACGAGGATCTTTGGAGCCGGTTGAGCGTGGACCGTGAGCGCGGCGCAGGCAAAGGCCGCGATCGCCCAGATGGACTGGATGGGTTTCTTCATGGGTAGTTTGTGCAGAGTAAAGTTCCAGCTAAGCAAAATCAGAACCGTGTGCCAAATGAAAAATTGAACTGGTTGCCCTGCTTGTTGAACTTGTCGCCCTTGACCGGGATCCCGTAGTCGAGGCTGAGGGGTGCTCCCGCAACAAATAGCCGCAAGCCGATGCCGAAGTCGTCGTTGTAATTTGACGGATTGAAGTCGTAGGCGCCCGCGTTGACGAAGCCCACGTCATAGAAGACCGCCACCCGGATCGGGCTGACGATGTCGAGCGAGTATTCGGCGCTGAACATGCCGTAGGTCCGGCCGCCGATAGGTTCGCCGAACTGATCGCGGGGGCTGACCTGCCGGTACTCGAAGCCCCGGAGGTCGTAAGGACCGCCCAGATACCAAGCGTCATAGTAGGGCAGAACCGTCGTGGAGCCGAAGTTTTCCTTCACGCCGGAACGGGCGATGAGCCCGAGCACCTGCGTCTGGGTGTCGAAAACCTTGAAGAACTGAGACCCGCGGAATTCGATGCTGTAGAAGTTGTCGGTTCCTCCCAACGGACCGCCGTTGAGCGCGGTGTCGATCTCGACGCGGTTGCCGGTGGTCGGGTTGACAATCTTATCCTCCGTGTTGCGAAGGAGCTGAAAACTGACCGTGGAAATATCATGATGCCCGCTGAACTGCTGAATGATGGGCGAGGCGGTCGCCGATACATTGTCGATCTCGACGATATTGTAGGAGTACGAGAGCGTGCCCTCAACCAGGCCGAAGAGGCGCTTGGCAAGATAGACGGTGGCTCCGAGGTCGACCTGATTGTAATAGCTGCTGACGTAGTCCGACTGTTCACGGAACACGCTGAATCCAAGCCTGAGCACCTTCTCGAAAAGGTAGGGCTCCTCAAAGTTGAGCACGATCGAATTGGAGAGCTGGCCGATGGAGACCTTGAAATCGAACTTCTGTCCGTCGCCTTGGAAGAAAGACCGGCGATTAAAGAGGTCAAAATTGGTCTGTTGGACCTCGGCGAACACCGTCGCCCGCTCAAGCGAGCTGTAACCGGCGCCGAAGGTCAGGCTGCCCGTGCGGCCTTCTTTGACGGCGACGCGCATATCTCGGCGGCCGGGAATGTTGGTCTCCTGCGGCGTGATGGCCACGTCGTCGAAGAAGCGCGTGTTCTCCAAGCTCAGCTTGCTGACCTTCATGCGCACCAAGTCGAAGACGTCGCCCGGGCCCAAAACGAGGGCGCGCACGATCACGGTGCTCTTGGTCTTGGTATTACCCTGAATCTCGATCGACTCGACGCTGAACTTGTCGCTCTCATCGACCTGGAAATCCACATCGATGTTATTCGTTAAGAGGTTGGGTTTGCGAATGATACGGACCCGCGTGTCCAGATAGCCGTCCTTGCCATAGTAGTCTTCGATGCGCTCGACAGCCTTGTCCATCTTGGACGGGGCGAAGACCATGCCTGGCTTGGCGTAGAGACTGGCGACACGCCTCAGAAGGGGCGACGAATGGAGCTTGTTTCCTGTGAAGGTCACTTCACCCACCCGGTACTGCCGCCCCTCAACCACGGTGATCGTGATGAAGAGACGGTCCGGGCGCGGATAGGTAAAGTCGACCTTGTCGTCGGCAATCTCCACGTCGAGATAACCGTTCTCCCGGTAGAAATCCCTGAGCTTGTCGAGATCGTCCTGGAAGGTCTCATCCTTGAGCCGTCCCGTATCCGTCAGCCACGAGAAGATCCACCACTTCTTGGTGTCCATCTGACTGCGGAGCTCCTTGGTCTTGAGGTGAGCGTTGCCGCGGAAGAGCACACCAGCGATACGGACCTTATTGCCCTCGCGGACCCGGAAGATGACGGTTCCCAGGCCCGAGGCCCGGTCCTTCTCGATCGAGTAGGTGACGGTCACTTGGTTGTAGCCGGATTTCTGGTAGTACTCCTTGAGCTTCTCGGTGTCATCCTTCACCTGGCGCTCATCCAAGGCCGTGTTGGGCTTGGTCTTGACTTCCTTCATCAGGCGCCGGGTCTTGACCTTCTTGTTCCCTTGAAACAGCACCCCGAGGATTCGGTATTTAGGTGTGACCTCCACCACGAGGTTAAAGGTATGCGGGTCAGCCACCTCACGCTTGATTTCGATGAATTCAAATAGGCCGGTCCGATAAAGCGCGCGGATATCACGATCCAGAATCGTCTCATCGAGATCGCCACCCTCGTGCACCTGCATATTGGCCCGAATGAGCTGCTCGTTGACGTTGGCCGTTCCGACAAACTTGATCGTGATCGTCCCCACCTTGTAGCCTGGCCCCGGGGGGGGCGCGCCGGCTCCTGCCGCTGGAATTTGAGCCCGCGCCTCGAAAAGCACACCTGCGGCGAGGGCAAAAAAGGCAAAAAGGATACGTACCCCTCTGCCTAGCAGAGGGTTACTGAGTATAGTTTTCAAAGCGGGTTAGGTCGCGAAGGAAAGTGAGTCGCAAATCTCCTACCGGGCCGTTTCGTTGCTTGGCAACGATTAACTCCGCTGAGTCTGCGGCGACCTGGTATTTTTCATCGGCATCCTTGGGGCGTGCGAGCATGAGAACAACGTCTGCGTCCTGCTCGATCGATCCGGATTCGCGTAGATCGGCCAATTTGGGTGTGCGGTTTTCCTTTTCGGATGAGCGGTTCAGTTGGCTTAATACAAGGACCGGAACGTCGAGTTCCTTCGCAAGTGCTTTTAGCCCGCGAGAAGCTTCCGCCACCTGCTGTTCCCGCGGGACCTTCGAGTCGGTCGGGCTCAGTAATTGCAAGTAATCAACAATAATAAAGCCGAGCTTGTAACGGGCGTGCAATCGCCTCGCCTTCGCCCGCAACTGCATGATGGACAGATGACTCGAGTCATCGATGAAGATCGGCGACTTCATAAACTCGTCGGCCGCGGAAACCAACCTCTGCTGCTCTTCACCGTTCTTGGAGAGCAAACCCTCGCGCAGGGTTTTCATATTCACGCGGGCGCGCGAACACAGCATACGTAGGGCGAGCTGGGAAGCGCTCATTTCCAGCGAAAACACCACCGTACCCACCGCCGCGCCTTTTTTCGGTAGCGAAGCGGCCTCTGCAAAGTTCAGCGCCAGGGAGGTCTTGCCCATGGAGGGTCTGGCTGCCAGGACGATCATTTCCTGCCTTTGGAAACCGAAGGTGAGTTTGTCGAGGTCGGCGAAGCCGGAGGGGATCCCCGTCATTTCTCCCTTCTTCATCATCATCTTAGTGATGATGCTCATCGCCTCGCGCGTCGGTTCGCGCATCGGCTTGGCGCTCTCGCTCACCCGGCTCTCGGTGACCTGGAATATGCGCGTTTCCACTTGGTCGACGAACTCGTCGATGCCTCCCGTAAAGTTGTAGCAATCCTCGACCGCCCCGGTGGCCGAACGGATGATTTCCCGCAACAGGCTCTGCTCCCTCACCTTTTCCACGAAATAGCCGGCCTGAGCCGTCGTCGGAAGGCTTCCACTGATCCGACTCAAGAATGCGAAACCGCCGACCGCATCGAGCTGCCGCGAGGTGCGCATCTCTTCGGCCACCACGGCGACGTCGATCGGCGTCTGCCGATTGTAGAGGTCAACCAGCTTCTCAAAAATGATCCCGTGGGCCGGGACGTAGAAGGATTCCGGACGGATCCTTGCCTCCAGGCAGCGCGAGACCACCTCGGCGCCGTCTAGAAAGCAGCAAGACAGGAGGTATTCCTCCGCCTCGACGCTGTGGGGAAGCCCTCGGCCGGAAGCCGGCGTGGAGGTTCGCTGCGGAGGATTACTCTGCTCGTCGGCCATGAGCCGTGCCCGGCAAGAACGCCGGGGGACGTGCTACTTGCGGCCCTCGAGCTTGCGGTCCCGTTTTTCTTCCACGGGGCGCTCTGCAGCAGACGGCTCGATTGGATTCTCAGAAACGACGTCGAAAGCCAATTCCACGCTGACATCCGGATGCAGCCGGATTTTGACGGTGTGCTTGCCCAGCGTCTTGACCGGGGTGTGCAGGAGGATCTTCTTGCGGTCTACAGTGAAGCCGCCAGCGACGATCTTTTCGTGGAGATCGGCGGCGGTGATCGCCCCGAACATCTTGCCGCCTTCGCCGGTCTTCACCGCGAATGCCAGGCTTGTCTTCTCGAGCTTCCGGGCGAGGTCCTGCGCGCCATTCAACTCCTCCGCCTCGCGCTTGCCGCGGCGTTGCTTGAGGGCGTCGACCTGCTTGCGGTTGGCCTTGGTGACCGGAACGGCGATCTTGCGGGGCAGGAGGTAATTGCGCGCGAATCCGGCGCGGACTTTGACTTGGTCGCCTTCGCCGCCGAGGCCTTCGACGGGCTTGACCAGGAGAACTTCGTTGTGAGCCATGGGAAAAGGTAAAAGGGAGGAACGTTAAAAAGGAAACCCGACTAAATCCCGCATCGCACGGGCGCTGTCAACGCAAACCGGGCCATCAGAACGGCACGTCTTCGTCGACGGACTCCTTGGGAATCGGCGGCCGGCCGGCGCGCGGAGGCGGTGCGCCGCGCTCGGGTGGAATGCCCG